>Ga0163152_10009454_pt1 | contig 10158 bp, 9 predicted proteins | sample OliLakLV19MP8IB2_FD_148635 | JGI IMG/M metagenome (GOLD analysis project Ga0163152, IMG submission 148635) | Freshwater microbial mat bacterial communities from Lake Vanda, McMurdo Dry Valleys, Antarctica - Oligotrophic Lake LV.19.MP8.IB-2 | ecosystem: Environmental > Aquatic > Freshwater > Lake...
CCAGCTTTATTTGCTCGATGAGCGCAATGGTACGGCCGTGCGGCTGTCGGATGGCAAGACGCGCAATACCGATCCGGTGTTTTCGCGCGACGGCAAGTGGGTGGCGTGGGCGAGTGTGCCGGCGGATTCGGGGCGCTATCGCGTCATGGTGGCGGACCCCAGCAATCCCAAGTCGGCGCGCGTGGTTCTGGACGAGGACGGCAGTTGGGCACCGGGCGATTTCTCGCCGGATAATCTGACGCTGGCGGTGACGCGCGACATTTCAGTGAGCGAGCAGGAGGTCTGGCTTGTCGATCTGGTGAACGGGCGCAAGAGCCAGGTCAGGCCCTCGCCGGTGAAAGTGTTTCGCGGTTCGCCCAAGTTTGCCATTGATGGGAAGTCGCTGTTCTATATTTCCGACGAGGACGCCGAATTCAGGCAGATCGTTCGCTATGATTTGCGCACTGACGACGAAGATATCCTGGCGCCCGGCTTGAACTGGGACGTCGAGTCCATGCAGATGGCACCGAATGGGCGGGCGCTTGCGTTTTCAGTGAATGAGGGCGGTTATTCGCGGCTCTATCTGATGGACACAAAGCGGGGGCGAAAATCGCCGGGACCGCGTCTGGCGCCGGGCGAGATCGACAATTTCAGATTCAGTGCCGATAGCCGGCGCCTGGGTTTTACGCTGAACGGCACGGCCGGGCGCGATGCGTTTGTCTGGGATATGGGCCGCCGGCCGCCGGTGCAATGGACCGACAGCGAGGTTGGCGGTCTGGACAAGAGCTCGTTCGTAGTGCCGGAGCTGGTGAGCTATGACAGTTTCGATCAAGTGGATGGCAAGGCACGGCAAATCTCGTCGTTTGTCTACCGGCCTGCGGGGGCGGTGAAGGCGCCGGTGCTGGTCTATATTCATGGTGGGCCTGAATCTCAGTATCGCCCGAATTTCAACGCCTTCATCCAGTATCTGGTGCAGGAACTGAAGATCGCGGTGGTGGCGCCCAATGTTCGCGGTTCGACGGGCTACGGCAAATATTTTGTCGAACTGGACAATGGCGCCAAGCGCATGGACTCGGTGAAAGACATTGGGGCGACGCTCGACTGGATCGCGCGGCAGCCGAACCTTGAGCCGCGCCGGGTTGCGGTTTACGGCGGGTCTTATGGCGGCTTTATGTCTTATGCGTCGATGATCGAGTATAATCAGCGGCTGGTGGCTGGGATCAGTGTTGTCGGCATCTCGAATTTCGTAACGTTTTTGAACAATACCAGCGGCTACCGGCGGGAACTGCGGCGGGTAGAGTATGGCGATGACCGCGATGCGCGGATGCGCGAGGTGTTGCAGCGGATTTCGCCTCTGACCAATGTGGCGAAGATCAAGCGGCCAATGATGATTGTGCAGGGCGCCAATGATCCGCGCGTGCCGGTGACGGAGGCGACGCAAATGCTGGCGGCCATTCGCAAGAACGGGGCCGAGGCCTGGTACATGCTGGCCAAAGACGAGGGACACGGATTTCAGAAAAAAACAAATCGCGATGCGCAGAATGCGGCGATCGCGGCGTTCCTGAAGCTGAAGTTGCTGGGTCAGCGGCTGGAGTAGGTATTAGTCGTCGGATCCACGGGGCGAGAGCAGGCTGGTGACGAGGAAGAGGACCACGATGGCGCCGGCGAAGCTTGCAATGGCCATCCAGCCGCCGAAGATTGCGTTCGAGACATTGTCGTCGACTGAGTTCAGAAACCAGGACACATAGTCGAACGCCGTCGACAGATATTTTGAGAAATCCATCAGCTTGCCCTTACATCAATCAGCCCGTAACACTGTGTTCTCAACATCTTGGCTTAATTTTGGCAGATAGGCAGCCGCCTCCTCATGGACGGATCGATCAAGGAAGTTCTCGAATTGCTCGACCTGGAGCAGGTCGAAGTCAACATTTTTCGAGGCAATAGCCCGAAAGACCGCTGGCAGCGGGTGTTTGGCGGCCAGGTTCTGGGGCAGGCGCTGGTGGCGGCCTCACGAACTGTTGAAGGGCGGGTTTGTCATTCGCTGCATGCGTATTTCATCAGGCCTGGCGATCCGAAGATTCCCATTCTGTACGAGGTGGACCGCTCGCGCGATGGCCGGAGCTTTACGACGCGCCGGGTGGTGGCGATCCAGCACGGCGAGCAGATTTTCAATATGGCGGCATCTTTTCAGGTGCCGGAGACTGGGCTTGAGCACCAGTTCGACATGCCCAAGGTCGTAGGCCCTGAAGGGCTTGAGCCCGAAGATGTGCGGCGGGCGCGGCTGGCGCATCAAGTGCCGGAGGCTGTACGCGAGCATTTCTCCAAGCCTGGGCCGATCGACGTGCGGCCGATCGACGAAGACGATGATTTGATCAATCCGAAAAAGGCGCCGCCCTATCACGACGTCTGGCTCAAGGCGAAAGGCCAGATGCCTGACGATCTGGCTCTGCATCAATGCGTGCTGGCTTATGCGTCGGACATGACTTTGCTGGACACGTGTCTCATTCCGCATGGAATAAGCTGGTTTTCCGGGCGCCTGCAATCGGCGAGCATCGATCATGCGATGTGGTTTCATCACCCTTTCAGGGTCGACGACTGGCTGCTTTATAGTCACGACAGCCCGAGTGCTGCAGGCGCGCGGGGGTTCAATCGCGGATTGATATTTACACGCCAAGGCCTGCTAGTGGCGTCGGTTGCCCAGGAAGGTTTGATCCGGGTTCGCGGTTGAGCCGTTGAGGCGCTGCCACCGTTAGTATTTTGTTAAGAATTGGCCCCTATTCTTTGCGGATTAGTAAACCGGCTTCCCCAGAGCCGGTCTTCGAGTCCCCCGCCGGCCGAGTCGTCCCCATTCAACCGGCTCTCCGGCAAACAGGCGGCCAGAAGGCAACCCCCATTGCCGATGGGTCACGGGCGTGGATGTACCCAGCATCCACGCCCCCGCCAGTTTCTTTCTCAAACCTTAATCGGATTTGGTGTCAGTGCGCGGCTTTGCGCAGGCGCTCTGCGTCGCCGGCACGGGCGAGACTGGCTGCTATGTTGTTGAGGCGTTCGATGGATTCGAAGACGGTCGAGATGGTGCCGTCGTTGCCGTCGGTGCCTGTATTTTCAAACTCGCTGGGGCTGCGCGTATCGAATTGCTGGTCGAGGCTTGCTGCGACCGCGCTGTCTGAGAGCTGCGAAGCGCGCGCTTCGAGTTTGCCGATGATTTTGGCCAGGGTAGCCAAATCGTTTGTGGTTTGTTCCATTGTTTCGTCGCCAGCCAAGTCTTGCTCGTCGAAGGTCTGGGACTGGGTCTCACTCAAATAGCTGAACAAAGATTCCGCCCGTGCACCTAAATGAAGCGCGGTGTCGCGGGCTGTGGCCGGATCGTGCGTGGCTTTGGCGACAAAGCGCAGCTCGCTGCTGATGGCGTGAAGCTCAGCACGTAGCGCTGTGGCTGAGGGCTCGACGACGCCTGCGCTTGCTTCGATGGCTTGGGCGTGGCGGGCGAGCGCGTTGGACATTGCTTCCGGCTCAGCGTGATCCAGCGCTTTGACGTCTTGGGCGAAGGCGCCGAGAGCCGATTTGAGTGCGAAGGCTGGATCGGCGGTTTCGGTGCCGGCATTCATTTCCTCGGTCAAGTTTTTCAGACGCTGCATGATTTCGTTTATGGGTACGTCGGCGAGTGTGCGATGCGTAGGCCGCAGGGGCTCGTCGCTGCTGTGGGGCAGAGTTGATGCGGGCATGTCGGCGGTCATCATGATGCGTTCTTCCGTGATGCGCATGGCGAGTTCGCGCACTTCGGATCTGATGGCTTCCAATTGCTGGTGGAAGCCGGAGGCGAGAGCGCCGAAGTCAGGCGCTTGCGGCTGGACCGGTAAATCCTCGCGGAAGAGCCGCACGACGTCTTCGAAGTTTTCGACAGATTTACCGGCGCGCTCTCCGGCTACGGCGTTGCGCTGTTCGAGGGCGCTTGCGGCTGTCGACATGGCCGCGATTGTGTCGAGTGCTTTGGCCTGGATCGTGCCGAGAGCATCTTCGATTGTTTTTTCCAGCGCGCCGAGGCTGTTGATCTTGCTGGTGAGGCGTCCATCCACGTGACCGACGACACCGTGAAGCTGGGTTGCCAGGTCCTTGATGTTTGCGCCGGTCGATGTCGCGTCGGATGAAATCTTGTCGCAGGCGGCGAAGAAGGCGCCTTGAATGGTTTGTGCGCCGTCTGCGGCTTTTTTGAAAGCTATGATTGAACTGGTAATGCCATCGACTGCGTTTCCGGTTTTTTCTTTTATCGTCGCGACAGCTTCGGCCAATTGTTTGCCGTTGTGTTCGAACTGGCCGCCGATATGAGCGAGACGCTGGGTGCGTTCGCTGGCAGTGTCGACTATAGCTGTCATTGAGGCGTGCATGTTTTCCGCAGCGCTTGAGATGGCGTGGGCCGCTTGCGTGCGAATGGCGCCTGCGGCTTCTTCGAATTTGAAGCCGTATTGTTCCAGCCTTTGGACGGCCTCATCGATGTGCTGGCGTTGCTCACCTTGCATGGCGGACATTTCTGTTGCCGCCGTTTTCAGGGCTTGGGTCGCGGTGGTTACACCTGATGCCAGCTTCTCGAGCAAGACCGAAGCGCCGTCATCCAGGCGAATGTGAAGTTCGCCTTTTTCGGCGAGGGACTTCAACGCCTCGGTTTCGGTGAGACAGCGGCGAAGTTTTTCGCCGGCACGTGCCAGTGTTCCAATTTCATCGGTACGCTCCGTGCCCCAAACAGGCTGGGTCACCTGGCCGTCGCCGACGGAGGTCAAACTGCGTTCAAGTGACTTTATGGGCTGAGTGATTCCCAACTGCAACAGTCCGGCGGCGGCGAGCAAGCCTACGACCAGCAATGCGAGAGCTGCGACAATGAGCATCTGACTCCAGCTCAACGCCCAGGCGACGCTGCCCATCTGGTGGGCCTGGGTTTGCGAGCGCAAGCGCTCGAGGGCGGTGCGCAATGTCAGATAGGTCGCTTCCAGCTGGGGAATTTGGGGCATGGATTGGAGTGCACCCATGCTGTCGGAGCCTCGAAGGGCTGCTGGACCCAATTCGGGCGCGGTCCGGGCAACTTCGGCAAAGGCTTCGACAACGCTTGCTGCATCATTCAGTGCGCGGTTTGCTGCTGGCGTGTCCGTGTAGAGTTTGCGCAGACTGTCGAGCGTGCGCGCGGATTCCATCGCATGGCGGGTCATTTGCTCGCGCATCACGATATCGCCGGTCGCACGGTACGAGCGATAGGCTTTGAGATAGCCGTCATAGCCCAGCGTCTGTTCGACGGCCGCAATTTGCGTTGCCACCTGCAGGCTGGCTGACGCAGGGTCGCTGAGGCCGCGTTGAACTTCACTGACAAAGCCAATGAAATAGCTGCCACCAACAATCAGTATGACCGCAACAAGTGCGGCTGCCGCGGCAAAGGCGCGGCTGATCCATGAAAGCGTGCGCACTGTTTTCCCCCTGGAGCGGCCGAGCCGCTCGCGCATGCTGCGATTCGTTACCCTAGTGTAAGGGACACAGCTGCCACAGAGGAGAGAAACAACAATTCGTTAACGGCGATTGCGCTCGATGCGTTCCAGAATTGAGTCCATCCGCTCGAGGATGGTGGCAAGGCTTACGACGGCTGTTTCGTGCGCGGTAACCCAAGCGGCGACATGGCGTTTGAGACCGGCATGAAGCGCGTCAAGTTCGCAGGCTTCGGTCACGAGGCCTTCGGTGGCCGAATGTGGAGATGGAACTGACGTCGATTGCGTCGCGTGCGCGGTGGTCATTTCTTTTGTCTTGCTCCCGCCAAACGGCGCTTGCGAATTTGTTTTTGTCTGAAGCAACGCTAAACGCGACAAGTAAAGAGTGCGTAAGTTTTGCGATCAGTTTCCGCGTTGGACGGTCAATGAGCGCCGCGGTTTCATGTAGAACGTGTCTTGAATGTCGGTGCGCGACAAAAAATCCGCGAATATCGGATCATAGCCAAATTCGATTTCTGTCATGATGGCGCCTTGAAATGGTGCAATCAGATCGTCGGGAAATTCAGCGTCAGAGACGACGGAATTTACGACCCTGGGTGTTGCGTTCATCGCATCGCTCCAGGCAACGCGTTTGGTGCCATCGGCATCCATAACAACCGAGGTTATCACAAAGGTGGCGTTTGAAGAACTCATTGGCGCCAGAATCACGTTAAGTGCACCCATGACGTCGTCCATTTCGTCGTCGCCGATGAAGGTATCCTGGGCGACGAGGTCGGCCGCCGTCGAGGCAACACTGGCGACACGCCGGGCGGCCATGACGTAGTTTGATACCTCGACAACACCCAGAAACATTACGACCATCACGGGCAGGATGAAGGCAAATTCGATCGCCGATACACCGTCTTCAGATTTGTGAAATCGCTGGAGGAATTTCATGACGCGGCCTCAATTTCCAATGACGAAGGGTTCGTTGCGAAATGCAGCCGAGGCCGACAATAAACGGCTGCCTGAGGACATGTCCGAAAAGCTGGTGGCTACCGGCGTCAACATGGGCCAGGAATAGTAAGCGCGCACAACAATGACGTCGCCCGCCGCTCCCATTTGAAACTGGGTGTTGCCGGCCAAGTTGCCATTGCCATCCAGCGCTGCCGGAAATGCAACCATGTTGAATCCGTCGAAGCGGCGGACGTCAACCATCAACCTTCCATCACAACTCAGGATTGGAAATATCCGGTCACAGATGAGTGTTTTGAACTGCGACGAGGTCAGTCCAGAAACTTGGGCTTGACCTGTGCGAATTTGGCGTGCCGCGGCGGAAACGCCATTTTCCAGCGCGGTCGTTGCAAAGTAGACCAGCGAGACTTCAAAAATTGCAAACATCAAAACGATAAATGGCAGGGCTACAATGGCGAACTCTATCGCGGAGGCGCCGGTGTTTGCCCGCTTGAAGCGGCCCAAGAAGAGCGTCAGCCGGAGCATTGGCCTCATTGGAGTCTCCTGAAATTTTCTGAGTAGTTCAGTCGCGTGTGGAACAACTGCAGACTATCTCAGCCAAGCCTTTGAATACTGTTACCGGAAAGAATCCCTTATGGTTGATTGATTTCAAGGTGAGTAAAGCGTTTCCACGGCATGTGTGGCGAGGGATTGCAAGGAATTAGAAACCATTCGAACAAATTTTCCGCGGAGATTGACACGGGTTGTTTCGCTTTGCGGGTCAAACTTCGTGGTCAGTCTGGAAGCAGGGCGTGTCCGGGCAAATTGGGGATCGTCAACATGTGGCCATTGCTGTTTCAGTTGCGCGAAAAAGTGTGTGTGTTTGCGCGCGCCAAGTCCGGCCAAGTCGCAATGACGTTTGGGCTTGCTTTGGTCCCGATGATTTTGGCGATCGGGTGCGCCGTCGATATGAGCCGGGCGGTGGTTGTGAAAATGCGGCTGGGTGAAGCACTTGACGCGGCGGCTTTGGCGGTTGGCGGCACTGTGGGGCTGAGCGATGCTGAAATGACGGCCATGGCGCACAAGTTTTTCTATGCGAATTACCCCGATGCAGAGCTTGGGACGGTGACTTCGCTTACGGTCTCGGGTGCGAGCGACAATTCCAACGTTGTCAATGTCAGAGGTGCGGCCAAGGTTGAGACCGCATTTATGGGCCTTGCCGGTATCGACTATATCGACGTTGCGGTCGATGTGCAGGTGACGCGCGAGTCCAAGGGACTTGAAATTGCGCTTGCACTAGATAACACCGGCTCGATGGCGTCCAACGGCAAGATCGGCGCGTTAAAGACCGCGACCACGACCTTGATTGATATTCTGTTCGGCAACCAAGCCGCTCCTTCGGGCTTGAAGATGTCGCTGGTGCCATTTTCGCAAACGGTGAAAGTGGATAACAATATGTTTCTGAACAATGGCTGGATGGACATCAATGGTCTATCGAGTACGGCCCGGCTCAATTTCGACAACAACAAATACGCGTTTGCCGTTTGGGCGACGATGACCAATAAAAGCTGGGGTGGTTGCCTGGAGGCGCGGCCGGGTGGGTTAGAAGGAACCGACGATGCGCCGAGCGCCGGGTCGCCTGACACGCGATGGGTGCCATACTTCGAGCCCGATGGGCCGGATGGTTCGGCCTACAGCGGATACACTACCTATGTTTCAGACGGTGGTTCAGGCAATCAGGATACCCGTTTGAAGCGGTCGTCCAAGTATTCGGGAAAGAACCTGACCAATCCCAATGCAGACTGCAACATGCAGAAGATTTTGCCGCTGACAAACAACCGGAGTGCGTTGCAGGCCTATGTCAATGGCATGATCGCGACCGGCTACACGCATGTGGCGATCGGCGCGGGGTGGGGGTGGCGGACACTTTCACCAAGCGCGCCCTATACAGAGGGTGCGGCCTATGACAATCCTGATTGGCAGAAAGCGCTGGTGTTGTTGACTGACGGGTTGAACACGGTGCAGTCGAACAACACGTGGCACAAGTCCACGTACACTGCCTATAATTACCTCATCCGCAATCAACTTGGGACGACGAACGCGGCTGCAGCTGAAACACAGCAGGATGTTCGTACGGAAGCGGTTTGCGCGCGCATCAAAGATGAGGGAATCCGGGTCTATGCAATTCTGTTGCAGGAAAATGCGCAACGGGCAAAAAACCTGATGCAGGCGTGTGCGTCAGATCCTTCGCTTTATTTCGAGTCGCCGTCGTCAGCGGATCTCGAGAATGTGTTCACGGCGATTGCGCAGGATCTTTCGAACTTGCGGCTTAGCCAGTAGTCGAGGGATTGGAATCAAAAGGCCCGGCGATTGTCTGCCAGCCTTTTCCTTGGTCAGGTTTCCGACAGCTAGGGTTCCGTCACAAACATATGAATCCACGCGAAGACGCAGAAGTGCGCGCGCTGTCCCCCATCCCCTGCAGCCCGCCCTCGCCAAGGGGCTTCGGCGGGCGCAGGTGCTTCCCCCGCAAGCGGAGGAAGATGACAAACTCTTGTGTCTGCCCCCGCTTGCGGGGGAAGTGGCTGCGCCGCGTTTGCGGCTGCAGACGATGGGGGGAGTGACGCGAGGCCCCTGGGTTGCCGGGTCAAGTACCCGGCCATGACGAAGGCAACTGCATGCCCACACATGACATCGCTTATTGTATTGGTGTGGCTAGGGTTTTGTCGAAAGGTCGCTGCCGGCTTTGCCGACTTCCATTTTGCCGCTGCCGTTTTTAATTTGGACGTCAACATCGGCGTCACCCATCGTGACGGTGCGTTCACAACGTGGGGAGCAGGCAAGATTGTGTTGTTGATTGCCGCGATACAACGTGACCTGGGCCAGGTTGACGGTGCCTACGGTTATTTGGGTGTTCAGGATTTCGATCCCGTTTGCATCCAGAGCAATCACGTTGGTGTTGCCGAATAAACGGCCTTGCACATAAATCGTTTTGTCGTTGACCAGCAGCGCTTCTGCGATCGAGGCATTGCCAACCACGACGGTTTTCGCCGGCTGGTCGAGGTGAATAGCGGTGGCTTGATCGTAGGGGACTGTAAGATGGGCGGCAGTTGTAGGCTTCATGCCATCTGCGATGGCTGAAGTTGACACTGTTGCCGCGGCCAGTGCCGTAGCTGCAAACAAGGTGACGCGCAGGGCTTGCATAAAATTCTCCGCATTCGTTGGACTTAGGCCTGAAGGCAGGGTGCCTGAAAGCGATTAAAGATGTCTGAACCGTACTTCACCGGGTGAACCGGTTTTGGCGTCCGCTGTTCCACAATGAGTCATCTTATAGTAAAAAAATTTCATTTTGTTGTTTGTGGTTACACATGTTTAAACATGACTGTAGTATAACTTCAGCTATCGAGCGGTTTCAGGCTATCTCCTGCCGGTTTAATCATCTATTCATCGGTCTTGGGTAGCATCACTCATGTTTACAAGAGACGGGATCAACTCGTCTCGGTGAACTGGTGTAGTGGTGTCACTTGAAGGAGGCCTCAATGAGCCGCTTTATTTCTCGCTTTATGAATGACGAATCCGGTGCAACTGCCATTGAATACGGTTTGATCGCCGCGTTGATTGCCGTTGCAATTATCGGCGCCGTAACCGCCGTCGGTGGTAAACTCGATGCAACGTTCACGGCGGTTGATACCGCCCTGTAATGTTTGACAGGCGCCGCGAGGTGTCCGCTCAAAGTTGTGTCTTGCCAAGTGCCAGTGCACAGTTTCGTGCGCTGGCATTTGTT
>Ga0163152_10009455_pt1 | contig 10158 bp, 8 predicted proteins | sample OliLakLV19MP8IB2_FD_148635 | JGI IMG/M metagenome (GOLD analysis project Ga0163152, IMG submission 148635) | Freshwater microbial mat bacterial communities from Lake Vanda, McMurdo Dry Valleys, Antarctica - Oligotrophic Lake LV.19.MP8.IB-2 | ecosystem: Environmental > Aquatic > Freshwater > Lake...
GGGCGTGAACGGTGACTCGACCCTGTTCGGCGTCTCGGGCATCGCCCAGGCCGGCGACAAGTTTACCTACGGCGCTTCGTACGCCCTCAGCTCTGCGAGCAACTCGACCCACAACGCTGCCGAGAAAAAGGCAGCCAAGGACTCCAATGTGAGCCAGTTCGCCGTGGGCGCTGGCTACAACGTGGGCGGCCTCACGCTCGAGCTCGACTGGGCACTGTCCTCCACCAAGGGCAAGACGTTCAAGAACAACAAGGGCGTTGCGGCTATGGAGAAGCAGGCGCAGGTTGCCTACCTCACCAGCATCTACGCATTCTGATTCCGCTGTCGGCTTCTGCCGGCCTCAGAGGTCGCCTTCGGGCGGCCTCTTTTTTTTTCGCCCTTTTGGCCTCAGTCACGCGAAACATTCGTCCTGTCCGCTGTTTGTGCCAAAAACGAAAGGGTTGACCCCGCAGAGCCGATGGTTATGTTGATGAGGCTCGTCCATTTATTCGAGAGGAAACACCCATGATCGCGCGCATCCAGGAAATCATTGAAAATCAGGTCCGTCCGGTGCTCCAGTCCGATGGCGGCGACATTGAGCTCATCGACGTGGAAGACGGCATCGTGAAAGTGAAACTGGTGGGAGCCTGTGCCCATTGCCCCTCGAGCGCGATGACTCTATACCAAGGCGTGGAAAAGATGCTTATGGATCTCGTGCCCGAAGTGAAGGGCATTGAACAAGTTTGGTGATTTTATGCTCAATTTTCTAGCCGTTCCCGCCTCCCCCGATGCTCCCTCCTCCTCTGACGATCTGCCTTCCGTCCTCGCCACGTTGCGCACGCTGGAATCCAACCTTCCAGACGAATTCCAGGCGCTCATGGGCGCCCTTCCCTGGAGCGAGCGCCTGTACGCGCTTGAGCGGGATTCCGGCATGACGCGCCTGCGTTTCTTCAGCGATGGGTTGAGCCTGCAGGGCAAAATCCAGGTGGAAACGTACCTGCGCGAACACCTCTCGCCGCTGCTCAAGCAGACGGGCGAGGTGCAGATTTATATGGAACGCAAGGACAAGCCTGCCGCAGCTGCAACTGCAGGCGTCTCGACCGGTGTCTCTGCAGGAACGCAGGCCGGAGTGCGTGCGGGCGGTGCCTCCGCTTCTCCCTCCTCCGCTGGGCCGTCCACACCGTCCGCAGCACCTCAAGGAGCGAACGCGCCACAGGGCAAGGCGTCGCACCGCGAAATGGGCGGGCCAAACGCCCCCTTCACCAAGCGTGGCATCCCCGGCGTGCGCCGCATCCTTGCGGTGGCGAGCGGAAAAGGCGGCGTCGGAAAAAGCACTGTCAGCGTGAACCTCGCGGTGGCCCTGCACAACCAAGGTTACAAGGTCGGCCTGCTCGATGCCGACATCTACGGTCCGTCGTTGCCGATGATGCTGGGTATTCGCGAGGACCCCACCGTCAACGAAAGGAACAAAATCATTCCTCCCGAAGCGCACGGCCTCAAGGTCATGAGCTTCGGCTTTTTCGCGCCCGAGGAGTCCGCCGTCATCTGGCGCGGGCCCATGGTCATGAAAGCCTTGCAGCAGTTCTTTTACGACGTGGAGTGGGGCGATCTCGATGTTCTGGTCATCGATCTTCCGCCCGGCACGGGTGATGCGCAGCTCACGCTCGTCCAGAGTCTGCCTATCGCAGGCGCGGTTATCGTGACGACTCCGCAAAACGTCGCGCTTCTTGATGCGGTCAAGGGCGTGGTGATGTTCCGCAAGACCGAGGTGCCCATCGTGGGCATCATCGAGAACATGTCGACGTTCCACTGCCCCGCGTGCGGCACGGAGTCGCACATCTTCGGTGAAGGCGGCGCGGAAACGGTGTCCGGCAAATTCGACATCCCCGTGCTCGGTCATGTTCCGCTGTTGCCGGAAGTGCGCGAAGCAGGCGACAAGGGTGTCCCACTCGCCACGAAAAATGGCCATCCCGTGCGCGTGCGCTTTGCGGAGATCGCCGAAAAAGTCGTGGCGCGCCTCGCCGTGCTTTCCAAAGCTGAAAAAACCGCGAACGTGTGAACGTTGCGCGGTGAGCTTACCAATCGGCTTTGTCTGGGCTGGGCACGCCGTGAGGTGTGCGTCAGCGTGAGCCGCGGCTCGACAGGGTTTTTCCGGTGGCATTGTTGAGAGAGTCGTTCGCCTTGTTCACTTGTGAGGTGGGCAGGGCGCCCTTGCCTGTGCTCTTTTTCGCCTGGTTGTGCCTTGCCAGCATTGCCTCGAACACGCGGCGCGCGTTGTTCGCGTTGTCGAGCTCCAGGCCAAATCCCACCACTTGCTGCGCCACGTCTTCGCTCACCCAGGCCACACGCCCGCGCAGCGTGAGTGACGTCCCGTCGCCCTTGCCGGAGGCGGCTTTTACCGTCTTGTTGGAGAGAGTGGAAAGAGTCGATCCCTTGGTCGGGTCGGATCCCAGAGCGCCCATCGCGAGGCGCGTCTGCTGCCACGACTTCCAGGCGGCGACGTCGCCACCTTCAATGACGTCGGCCGGCGGCAACGTAACAGTCAGGACCTCTCCCACAACCGTGGTCCACGCCAGCGTGCCGTTTTTTGATTTCGCGGTTCCGGATTGCGCGTAAGGCGAAAGATCGATTTCCACGCGCACGCCACCGAGGCTCGAGTCATACACCGTCGCGGGCACGACGACCTTCGCCGTCACGGTTTCGCTCAAGGACTTGGTGACCGTCTTGGTGGTCACAGCGACTTTTGCCGGAGCGGCCTTGGCACTCGTCGCACTTTTCGCGCTCGTTGCCGTCTTGCCTTTTGCAGTCGACGCCCGGGCAGGCTCGGCCTTGGCGGATCCGCGGCCAACGGGGCCTGCTTTTTTTGTGGCCTTGAGCTTGCTGGCAGCGGACTTCACCCGATCCGAGGTTGCGCTCGCTTTTTTCGCCGACGCTTCCACAGGCACTTTCACGGTTTCCTTCACCGTGCGTGTGACCGTGGTTTTCATCACGATCTCCACGAGCGCAGGTATCCCACAGGCCACGCGGCGCTGGGTGCGGTAACGGCCCTCGCAGAAACGCTGCGCGACCGAGACCACGGTTTCCGCCTTCACCGGTTTGCGCAACCAGCTCAGGCAGTCCTCGTACGCAGCGAGTTCGTCTTCGATGATGCTGGCAACCTCGGGACGATCGAAGGCAGTGATGAGCACGGGCGTCTGCGTCTGTTTCTTTACGCGCGCTGCGGTCCAGGCGCCATCGCGATCGGGAAGGTCAAAGTCAATGACGTAGGCGTCGATGCCTTCGGTGCTCTTCACGAGATCGAGGCACTCCGCCGAAGTGCGTGCGACCACAACCTGGACGCCCGGGAAGTGATCCTTGAACACTTCGCTCGTCATCACGAGGCTTGCTTTGCTCGCGTCGGCGATGAGGATGCGTTTCATTTCGCGGGCACTCCGTTCTGAGGTGCGTTTGCAGGCTGTGTGGTTTCAGCAGGGGGCGAGACCTTGTCCGGGCGCGTGGCGCTCGACTGCTCTTTTGCCTGGTCCTTCTGATCCTGCATCGCGTCATCGCGCGAGGATTCGATTTCCTTGGGCGCGTCGTCGGGATTGACACCCTTGGTGGACACGTCGTCCATGGGCAGTCCCACTTCCCATTCGAAGCTGCTGCCAAGGCTTTCCACCTTGGAAATGGCCCACTGTCCGTGCTCGTATTCGAGCGTGGCGCGGTTGGTGGTTTCCAGCAGCGGCGCGCGATCGGACGATTCCCCAGCGCTCCAGCTCTTGTAGACGAGTTTAAAGTCGACCTGCGTTTCCTTGCCACCGGGCGCATCCTTGCGCTGCACGATGTCGAACGACTTGAAGTCGAATTTTTTGTCGATGTAGGCGCGCTTGAATGTTTCCTCGCTCGCGTTGATGAGCGAACCCTTGAGCTCACCTGTGGTGAGGTCAAGCAGATCCTGGCGCTGCTCGGATTTGGTCACGTTCACGGCCGTATTGATGTAGGCGTGCAACTGATCTTCGGGAGCGATGTCCACGCGTCCCCGGCCGCTGCAGCCGCGCATGGTGCATCCGAGGAGCGATGCGCTGAAAAGAAGGACACCAACTGCACGCACTGTATGACGCATGGAACCTCGACCCCCCGGCAGGAAGGCGGTTCGCCGAGAGGCAGGGCGTCCGCGCGGTGTGCGCGTGACCCGTTCTACTCCGCCACGGCGTCGGATTCATTGGGAGGCGGAGCAGGGACCTTCAAGGACCCCGTGCTCTGCTCTCCCCCGTCTTGTTCCTGCGCCCCTTTGGTGAGGCGTTGAAGACGGGTTTCCCGGGGAAGACGTCGTGGCAGTCGGTTTCCGCTTTGTTTCTGTGACTTCGCCTCGTCCATGCTAACAGAGCCCGGTTCCGACGGGGGCCGGCGCCTCGTCGCATTCTTGGCGCCCGCACCACGACCAGCGGCAGGCAATTTGTCTTGCGCGAAGCGCGCTCCGCGCACGTTCTGCCAGGAAAAAATTTCATCGGGGGTGACCCCCGCAGGTTCTATCCGTACGGATCCGCGAGCGGAGTCGTCGAAACGTGCACCCACACGCCAGGCGGTGTCGTCGATGACCACCAAGGTGACAGCATCCATACGGAAGCCCGCGAGTGGCACGAGCCAGGTGGGGACCTGGGTGCGGGCGAGATAATCATGGCGCGAGGAGTAGGACTTCGACTCTCGCGCGTCGAGAAGAGCCAGCGTGCCAAGGCCCCGCATGCGAGCCGCGAAGAGCGCCGTGGCGAGGTCACCGTCCGACAGCAGCGGCGTTACGATAGCGACGCGGCGGCGAGCCTGTCCCAGAACGTTCATGAGTTCGTCGCGGAAGGTGGAGTACGACGGAAACTCCTCGCCCTGCCTGCTCCAGGCGGGCACATACACATCCGGATTCGGAGTGGCGGTCGGCGTTGGATCAGACTCGGCCATGGCGGCCCCGCTCAGAGGGACGCACAGTGCGAAGCCGAGGCTCGCGAGGACAAAGGGAAAGGGTTTCACGCGACGGCAGACCTCCGGAAAACGACCGCATAGAATCCATCGATCTCGTCGCCATTGCCCGGAAGCACAAGAGTCTCGCCGCGGCGCGTGAGGTATTTTCGGTAGTAGTCGTGGATGCGGCCGGCAAGTGGCACGATCTCGAATTCGCGATGAGCACCCAAAAAGGCGTCAGTGACGTCCACTGTCTCTTCCTGCTCCTGACTGCACACAATGTAGAGGAGTTCGCCTCCCGGCTCAACGAGCGGCGCGAGGCCGGCAAGAAGCCTGCGCTGTTCCTTTGCGCTCGTGTCGATGTCGGCGGGTGAGCGCAGCCATTTGATTTCGGGATGCCGGCGAATGACGCCAAGCGCGCTGCAGGGTGCGTCGAGCAGGATGCGCGAGTAGGTCTTGCCCTTGAGCACTTCGACGGCGTCGCCATGGACGACGCTTGCGCCCACGAGGCGCACGCGTGTCAGGTTTCGTGCGAGCATCTCAAGACGCTTGTTGGAAAAGTCGCACAGCGTGAGATCTTCAGGCTCGACACCGTTGTCCCAGGTGTAAATCGCCTTTCCTCCTGGTGCGGAGCAGGCATCAAGAACACGTTGGCCAGGTTTGGCGTCCACAAGGCTCGAACACAGCTGAGCTGCTTCGTCCTGGACAATGTAACAACCAGCCTTGAAAGCCTCGCAGCGCTCGAACGGAGGAAGTGAAGCCACCTGCAACGCGCCCTTGAGCGGACGCCAATCGCTTGTGATGCCATGTTCCCTGAGGAGGAACGTGGCGAGATCCTCGCCCGTCGGAACCGGATTGCGCGCTATCACGCGCAGTGTGTGCTTGGGCTGTGTGTTGTTGCCCGAGAGCATGTGCTCGAGCCTGTCGAGGGGAACGTGGCGCAGCCAGCGGTCTACCATCCACTGCGGATGCGCGTGGTGCATGGCGAGGTATTCGGCAAGCGCCTTTTGTTTGTCAGGCTTGGGAAAGTACTCCGCCTTGCGCGCCACACGGCGCAGAATGGCGTTCACGAAGCTCGCGGCGTTGGGCACGCCCACCTGTTTCGTGGCTTCCACCGTCTCACTCACTGCAGCGCGATCGGGCACGCGATCCATGTAGAAAATCTGGTATGTGCCCACGCGCAACGCGCTCGCCACGCGCGGATCGAGCGAGGCAAAGGGGCGATCGATCATGTGCGTGAGAATCCAGTCGATCTTGGAGAGCCAGCGCAGCGAGCCGTACACGATCTCGAACACGAACGCGCGATCGAGTGGGCGCAGATCGGTGTGGTGCGCAAAAAGCTTTTCCAGGGCCACGTCGGCGTGGATGTGGCGTGTGATGACATGCGTGAGGGCGTCGATGGCGAGCGCGCGTGTGACGGATCCGATGCGGGTGGACATAAAGTTCTACGGCTCCAGGGTGATAGTCTGGCCGCAACCGTAGGTGAGGAGCGAGTCTCTTTCAACGGATTTCCGTTGGTTGGCTCGCCGTCCAGGGCTGAGGCGTGACCGTCTGGAGGGTCGCCTGGCCGCCACACTGAGGGCACGTCCAGCGAAAGCGCTGCACAAGGGCCTGGCAACGCGAACACTCATGCAGAAAATAGACGACGAGAGGAAAGGGGCCTGGGCCGGCTTCGCGTAGGAAAGCCGCCGCGCGCGCCACGAACGTCGCCGCAGGAGGCGACAGGAGAAGCGGTGCCAGGCTGGCCACCGGGACGTCTTCGGCCATGCGCGCATAGCGGAACAGCTCGAGAAAGCCATACACCACAAGGGCCTCGAACAGCTTTTCTTCGCTCTCCTTGCCATCGCGCTCGGAAGTGCCGGCGGTTTCGCGGAATTCGCGACGGACAGCGCGGAGATCGAGTGCAGCCTCCGGGAGGGCAGCCAGGTGCGCAATGCGTTCGGCAATGGTTCCGCACTCCGCCGCGGGAGAAAGCCCGGTGTCTCGCGAGATGTCGTATCGGGCCCGCCAGTCGGCAGCAAACGCGCTCCACAACGCTTTGGCATCACCCGCCCGTTCCGAGGCCCGCGAAGCCTGCCAGAGTTCGGCCCCCGTGAGGCGCCAGAGCAATGCCCGGCCATGAGCGCTGTCGTTTTCCCAACGAAGTGTTTGGCGGGCGAGTTCCAACGCACGTTTGGAATTTCCGGCCGCGGACGCTTCATCGGCAAAGAAACAGAGTGCGGTGGAAGCCGCTTCGCGCACGCTTTCGGGACGCACGCCACGGTACGAAGTGAGCGTGGATTGAAGGCGCGTTTCATCGCGCAGGCGGCAGCACAGGGCGATGGCCTTGAGCAGCACAGGTGCTTTCTCGGGTTTGCGGTGGTGCAATTCCAGAAAAGTGTCGAGTGCACGCGCTTCCAGGCCCACCTCGACGTAGCACTGTGCGAGTTCAAACAGGGCCCGGTTCGTCTGGCCTTTGGAAATACGATCGTGCTTGAGGAGATCGAGGTACACGCGCACTGCCTCGCGCGCCTTGCCCTCCTGAGTCAGGTAACGGGCGTAGACAAAGGCCTCCACCACGGACACATGCGGCAAGGCCTCCCTCTCCACTTCGCTGCCGTCATCGTCGTAGTCCGCATCACCTTCTTTCGCGTCGCTCTCTGCTCCCCGCAGGATGGCGATACGCGGCATGACATCCGCAAGCGTGGCGTCTGCGAGCGGCGCGACTTTTTCGATCCGGCGGAAACGGCGCCGCAAGGTGCGCCACAGCGAAGGCAACAGGATGCCGAGGACGACACCCGCGGACAGGCCGGCCACAAAAAAGAACAGGGCCTCGAACGTGTCCCATAGCGGCAGGCCGTCGCTCGCGAGGGAGGTTGCGGGACGTGGCACGCGCTTTGGCCCCCCTCCGGTTCAGTCACTCATTCATTTGCGATAGGGTCTCGTGACGTGCGGACGCATTCACGCGAGGAAAGTTTTATGCCACGTCGAACCGAAAACCAAGTCCCAGGCGCCCCTGCTCCGTTCGCGAAACTTTGCATCGCCATACCTGCACGCCTGGCCTCGACGCGATTGCCTGAAAAACCCCTGGCCCTGATTGGTGGGCGCACGATGATCGCGCGCGTGGCCGAGCGTGCCATGGAGCTTGCGCGCGCGTGCGAGGAGGCAGGACTGGTTCGCAGGGCGACGGTCCTCGTAGCCACAGACGACGAGCGCATTGCGCATGAGGCACGCAGCGTGGGTGCGCACGCGTTTTTCACCGACCCTGAGCTTGTGAGCGGCACTGACCGTGTGCATGCGGCCGTAGTGCAACTCCACGAGGACGAAAGGCCTGGCACGGACGACCTGGTGGTGAATGTACAAGGCGATGAGCCGTTTTTTTCGGTGAGCGACGTGACAGCTCTCGTGGCCGACATGGCGAGGCACCCGCAGGCACCTCTTGGCACCCTCGCGTTTCGCCGCACGTCGCTTGCGCAGTTTCTCACGCCGAGTGTTGTAAAAGTGGTGGTTGATGCTTCGGGAAACGCACTGCTGTTCTCGCGTGCGCCAATTCCTTGGCCCCGCGCTCTCTTGGGAGCCGGTGGCTTAGACTGGTTGTCGGCGGTCGCAGTGGGCGGTGGCCAAATCGAAACGGATTTTCTTCATCACCTGGGTGTGTACGCATTCCGCGGGCCAGCGCTCGAAGCTTTCGCCCGCGCGCTTGAGCCGAGCGATCTCGAACGGCGGGAGGGGCTCGAACAGCTGCGCGCACTGGAGGCGGGCTGGCGCATCCGTGTGGTGCGCGCGGAGCACGAACCGCTCGGCATCGACACGGTCGAGGATCTCGAACGTGCCAGAGAGAAGGTCGCCCCCCAGAATTGAGGAGTGAGGAGTGGGAGTGGATCGCGCCCGCCGAAGATTGATGTCCTTGTCGTCGGCGCTTGCAGGGATGCTCGTGTCCGTCGCCGCTGCCGTCGCCACTGCCGTTGCGTTGTTTCCTTGCGTCGCGCGTGCCATGCCGCCGCTGTTCCTTATGCTTCCCACGGGAAACCAGCGCGACGTCGACTGGAAGCGCCTTGAGAGCACACATTTTTCGGTTTATCACGACGCACGCAGCCCGACAGTTGGCCGTTACGCTCTCACCGCGGCAGAGAACGCATACCCTGATTTGAGCCTTCTGCTCGGTGTGAAGCTCGGCAGCGACACCCAGGATCGCACGCCGTTTCCCAAGGACTTCATCCGCTCGAGCTTCGACAAAGTGCCCCTTGTGGTGAGCACGCAGGTTGACGGTGCTGCTTTCGCCAACCTCACAACGCAGAACATCGAAGTGCCCGTGTCCACGGTCACAGGTGAGAGTCTCTACCAGCACGAACTCACACACCGGCTCATGTACGAGCATTTTGATCCGAGCGTGGGCGTGGCAGGCCGTGCGTTCTCGGTGGCCATGCTTCCCACGTGGTGGATAGAGGGACTGGCCGAGTACATGACCGAGTCCATGGGTCGTCTGGAGACGGCGGGCGTGGCGCGCGCCATGGCACTGGAGGACAGTTACCTTACCTTCGAGCGCATGCACGCGCTCTACAAGGCCTCGGGCGACGTGTTCACGCGCGGGTACGTGACCGCCGGACGGATGTTCGGATACCTCATGCAACGCATGGGCAATCAGGATCTCTCGGACGTGCACAAGACGTTCTTCTGGAAGACCATGACGCCCCCGTTCGTGAACGCCGAAAATCGCATGATAGACGGTGCCCTTGGCATCTCGCCCGACGATTTTTACGACGAGTACGTGGCACGCGAAAAGAAACTCTGGAAGGACCACCTCGAAGGCATGCCGCCTGCCATCGGGACGAAGGCGCATGCTTGGGTGGTGTCGGGCCTCACGCCCAACGTGCTTGTGGGCGACGGCGAGATCATGCTGTCGAACCTCAACGGTGCACCCTATGGCAGCGCGCTCATCCTGAACCGCGGCGAAACCGTGCGCACCACCGAAACAAGCGAGGAAAAGGCGCAGGGAGACGTTGACTACGGCAAGATGAAAGGCAAACGCCTGAGACTGTCCATGGAAGGAAGCTACCACTGGGACGTCCACCCCGCAGAAACAGAAGGCGGGGGATTTTGGACGGGTCACGCCGAGAGCTTCAAGAATGGCACCTTCGGCTACGCTTTTCGTTACGTGGCGTTCCGTGGCCGCCTCGACGCGCTGAATGATGACGTGGTGAAGGTCACCGACATTCCCTTTTCGAATGCGTCGAGTCCCTCGCGCCTCGTGCAGATCTACTCCCTTGGTGA
>Ga0163152_10009458_pt1 | contig 10155 bp, 9 predicted proteins | sample OliLakLV19MP8IB2_FD_148635 | JGI IMG/M metagenome (GOLD analysis project Ga0163152, IMG submission 148635) | Freshwater microbial mat bacterial communities from Lake Vanda, McMurdo Dry Valleys, Antarctica - Oligotrophic Lake LV.19.MP8.IB-2 | ecosystem: Environmental > Aquatic > Freshwater > Lake...
CGGTTACAGAGTTTCGCAACCTTATCAAGAAAGCTCCAACTTCTTCTCAGGCCGCTCTCGCCAAGGATGAGTTGAAGGCCCTTGGCATGCCATATTCCGCGCCATCCGCTCCAGCCGGAAGGAAGAAGCGCTGAGCCGCGCTGCTGCAATATTCTGCCTGCTTGCTGCCCTGGGCCTGGCGCAGCAGAAGAGATCACTCGATGCCTACCCAGGCAAGACCCCCAAGCTCGATGGCAAGCTGTCGAAGGGCGAGTGGTCGGATGCCACCCCAATTACGGGCGTCCTCGATTGGACCCATACATTTTCTCCCACTACAGACGCCACGGATTTGAGCTTGAAGGGCTGGGTCAAGCACGATGGCAAGCGACTGTATTTTGCATTCGAAATGGATGACGATCTGCTCTACGGCATCGACACGCCCAGATGGCTGCCAAAGGAGAATCCGAAGGCGCACGAGTTTGTGGACGGAAAGCCAACACGCGCAGCATTTCCATGGTTTGGCGATGAGATGGAGATTCTTCTGAATGCGACCAATTCTTATCAAGGGAATGAGTCGGTTGAGGGCAACGGAAGGTCTTGGCAGATGGTTGTGAATCTCACCAAGAGCCGGTTGGGCGGCGTTGGCAAAGGTGGCTTGCTTGAGGGCGAACCAAGGCGGGACGCCAAGGCGTTCGCGACTTATTCAAACTGGATTGACACAAAGGCGATGGTTGCCGCTACCAGCGTGAAGCCGGACCGCAAGGGCTACGTGATCGAGTGGTCAATCGCATTTGATCCTTGCGTCGAGGTGGAGCCTGGGAAATATTGGTCGCCCACGGTTGGAGACCGCGAAGTAGGCCTGAACATTGCTCTCGGGGATCTGGACACGCCGGAGGCTGGGGCTGGGAATTTCGGTAATTTTCACCACGAGGATTGGTTTTCCGGGGAGCCGCAGACCCGGACTCAGTTGAACAACTTCGGCACGCTGCGGCTTCATGCCAAACGTAAAGGCGAGTAGACTCTAGGTGCAATGTTCACCCGTCGTACGGCGCTCCTTGCGCAGTTGAAGGAGATCTTCGATCGCCTTGGCAGCAACAAAAATTCCAATGCGATCAAGGAAGCGCTTCAGCTTGGCTTGCTCAATGCGATAGGGCTCGCATCGAGGCCAGACGGTTATTTTGCCAACCTGCTCATCAAGATTCTGATGCCGGAGAAGCTGAAGAACGTTGAGAGAGCGCTCAGGCTGGTCGGCGCCGGGAAAATGATCAACGAGTTCATTCTGGGCATGAACCGTGCTGCTGAAAAGGCGGCCCCTTTGGCCAAAGACATCTTCCTGGACGCGTTGCGGGGCATGTCGATTCAGGATGCGGTTGGGCTGCTGCGAGGGGGAGATACTGCGGCGACGGATTTCTTCAAGCTGTCGACTAGTGACCGGCTGATCATTGCATTTCGTCCGCCAATCACGGAGTCGATGCAGTCTGTCGGGGCGATACGGTCATTTGAAAAGATGATCGAGCGTTTTCAAAAAATTCCATTCATGAAAACAGAGCCCGTGGACATTGAAGGGTATGTGACTACTAAAGCGGTGGACGGGCTGTTCTTTTTAGTTGCGGAAGAAGAGAATAGGATCAGGAAGAACCCGGCCGCCCGGAACACGCAATTCCTCAGGGACGTTTTTGGAAGCTTGGGCTCCCACTAGACCAGTTCGAGAACGCTGATTTCTGGGGGACAAAATATGCGAAAGCCGCCGAGATTACCGACTCCACGGTTGATGTGGATCCAGCGGCTGCCTTCAGGCCAGCGACACAGTCTGGCGATAAACCTTTTGTCGCGAACGGGGGCATAACGCTCTCGAAGTCCAGAAATGGAAGTTTGAGTGCCGTGCGTATGTCCCGATAGGCACCATCTACAGCATCTCGCGGTCGTGATTGTCGATGGGCGATTCGCCCGAATTCGCCGCCGCAGCGCAAAGCTACTCCCGCAACAGCCTCGCAACGGTTTCTTTGAGCGCCGGAACGCCGGTTTCCACAATCGACCAAACGGCCTCCAGGTCAACGCCCATGTAATTGTGAATCAGAATGTCACGCAATCCACAAACGCGCCGCCAAGGAACGGCCGGATACGCGTTTCTCAATTCCTCTGAAAGGCGCTTGCTAGCCTCGCCCAGAACCTCAAGCTGACGAATGATGGCGTCTTGCCAATGGGGCTTTGCGAAGAACTCCGCGCGGCCAACGGCGGAGTACTCTTCAATCCTCTGAATCGCGTCCCGAATGTGGAGGAGGTACGCCCGGTCGGTATTTTCGGCTGGTTTCAAAGAGAAATAGCATCCTCGAGTACTGAATCGCGAATGTAGGGACTCAGTGAGCGCATGGTAAACACATCGACGCGCCTGCCTAGGAGATCCTCCAGATCCTGCTTAATCGCGACAAGGTCCAGGACACTGCGCCCAGGCTCCAGATCCACCAGCAGATCCAGATCGCTTTCGGACTGCTGGGTTCCGCGCGCGAATGATCCAAATATGCGGACATTCGAAGCCCCGTGCCGGGCCGCAACATCGCGGATCGTTAGCGAGTTCAGTCCCGTGAGAAATTCGGCAACCGCCATGCCTTGAGTATATCGCCGCTACTCTCCCTCACTCTTCACTAGTCAGAGCGGTTCTACAACAAAGACATCCACGGCTGCTGGGGTGGCGGCAGAGAGGCCATACATCCATTTGCGGCGGGTTGTTGGCATTCCGGTCAGGTTGTCTTTCGCGATGCCAGCCGCAGGCGGCTCCACCACCACCAGTTGCACTTTTCCCGCTCGAGTTGGGGATCCTTCGCCTGGGCAACTGCGCAGTGGAAAACATCGAGTACGCAAGGGTCTTGCCGCGAATCTGTTTTCTTTTCCAGCGCCCGATAGAGTGCTTCGCCGTCGCGCGTTGCCAAGTCCTCGACGGACTTCACTCCGAGCAATTCGAAATCCTTCAGCATGGCTTTGCCGATGCCATGTAGGTCTGCCAACTGTCGCATGATTTCGCATGGTAGCGCTGATAGGATAGGGGCAGTAATTTAATCGATGACTCCGCTCCTACTCATGCTCTTAGCCCAAGCTGCGCCTCCGCCAGCGCCTGTTGCCGGGTTTCTCAATCAGAATTGCATCGGTTGCCACGGCGGGCCGGCAGCGCCGATGGGATTGGACTTCACGACTCTTGAGTTTCAATTTTCAAATCAGGAGGCTTTGTCCCGGTGGGTCCGCATCCACGACGCAGTACGGTCTGGCTCCATGCCGCCAGGCGCAGCAAAAACCTTGAACAGGGAAGAGTTCCTGGCTGCGGTTGCCGCCCCAATTACCGCTTTCGAAAAGACGCGTGCCGCCAACCTCGGTCGATCTGTTTTGCGGCGGTTGAATCGCTATGAGTACGAAAACACGGTGCGCGATTTGTTGGGTGCGCCCTGGCTGCAATTGAGAGATGGTCTTCCTGAAGACGGTATCGCGCATCGATTCAACAAGTCAGGCGAGGCGCTGGATATTTCGCACGTGCAGATGGCGCGCTATCTCGATACGGCTGAGCAAGCGTTGCGAGATGTCCTTGCCGCACAGGCTGCCCGGCCCAAAGTGAATCGTTACTACGCTCGCGACCAGCGACGCATGTTGAATCGCATGCGCTATAGCCCGTTCAACAATCATCCCGAGCGGGCAATGATTCCGATTCTTGGCTTTGAAGCGCAGCCAGATGTTTTGCGCGAAACTGTCCCCCTCACCGTGGGAGCAGCGAAGCCTGAAGTGCGTGAACTGGAAGCATTCGCGACGCCGGCTGGCACTTTCAATGGCAACGATTATTCGTGGGACCAATTCACTGCCAAGGCTGCAGGCAGGTATCGCTTGCGCTTCAACGCTTATAGCCTCTGGATTCACAGCCTTTGGGAGCCATTGAACAACAAGAACCGGCCGCCCTACTGGCGCCCGAATCGAGACAAGACAGAGCGTGGGCGGACGCTTGAGCCGTTGAGCATTTATGCGCTGCGCCCCGGGGGAGAGAAACGATACCTCGCGACTATGGACCTCGTAGCTGAGCCGAAGGTGCATGAGGTGGAAGTTTATCTGCTGAAGGGAGATTCGATTTCTCCCGACGCTGCTCGATTGTTTCGATCGAGGCCTGGATTTTTGGGTAGCCCGCACGCTTCGCAGGAAGGCATGCCCGGAGTGGCATATCGCTGGATGGAAGTGGATGGGCCGATTGCTTCGCCACCGGCGCAGTTGATTCCTGCCTCGGTGGAGCAGGTTCCCAAGTACGTCAAAGATTTTCTCGCACGCGCGCTGCGGCGTCCTCACTCCGAGGCTGAGTTTCAATCCGCCATGAAGATTGTGAATGCGCGCCTGGCCAAGGACCCAACCCAATTGGCCGAGGCGATGATTGACGGCTACACTGCGATTCTCTGCTCGCCCGCATTTCTCTATCTTGAGGAGTCGCCTGGCGCATTGAGCGGGCCAGCCCTTGCAGCGAGGTTGTCCTACTTTTTGTGGAATACGGCTCCCGACGAAGAATTGCGCCGCTTGGCTGGCGACGGATCACTCAAGAACGCCGCTGTCTTGAGAGCGCAAACCGAGCGGCTATTGTCTTCTTCGCGCTCGCAGCAATTCCTCAATGCGTTCCTCGATTATTGGCTGGATCTACGGAAGGTAAACGAGAACACGCCCGATCAGATCCTCTACCCGGAATACTACCTGGATGATTTGCTGACTGAATCGGCCGAAATGCAGACCAGACTCTTCTTCGCACATTTGGTTGAGAAGAACCTGCCTGTCGCAAGTCTTGCGCAGTCCAGCTTCACTTTTCTCAATTCTCATTTGGCGCAACACTATGGCTTGCCAGCAGTGGAAGGCAGCGCCATGCGCAAGGTGGTCTTACCTGCGGGGAGCGCACGTGGTGGCTTGCTGACTCATGCGAGCATCCTGAAGCTGACGGCCAACGGAACTACGACATCCCCTGTCTTGAGGGGCGCATGGGTGATGGAACGCATACTCGGAATGCCTCCACCGCCGCCCCCGCCTGGAGTCGGTGCGGTTGAACCCGATACTCGTGGGGCAACCACGATTCGCGAGCAACTGGATAAGCACCGCGCGAACCCGGCCTGTGCTGCCTGTCATCGCAAAATCGATCCACCCGGTTTTGCACTCGAATCCTTCGATGTATTCGGCGGTGCGCGGTCTCACTACCGTTCCACCGAAGAAGGGCCAGCCGTAAGTGGCCTCGGCAAGAATGGCCACGTATTCACCTTCCGCACTGGCAAGCCAGTAGACGCCAGTGGCGACTTCTTCGGCAAGCCATTCCGGGGTATCGAAGAATTTCAATCGATTCTCGCCAAGGATGAACGGCAACTCGCCCGCAACCTCGCCAGCCAATGGATTGTCTATGCGACCGGCGCTCCGGTCAGTTTTTCCAATCGTCCTCAACTTGAGGCGATCCTCGACAAAGCCCAGCGCGATCGCTACGGTCTGCGCACACTGATTCACGAAATAGTTCAAAGCGAGTATTTCACTCGCAAATGAGGTTAAACATGCGCCTGACACGCCGCTCTCTTTTACGCGCTTCCGGAGTTGCCCTGGGGCTTCCGCTGCTCGATGCGATGCGGCCAGCCTTTGCCGCGGAGCCTACCGCGCCGCGACGTATGCTGGCAATTTGTAACAACCTCGGGCTGTTGTCTCCAGGCTTTTTCCCAAAGACAGCCGGTCGCGATTATGAGCTGTCGCCTTATCTCGAGCAATTGAAGCCATATCGAGACGATTTCACTGTTTTCTCCGGAGTCTCGCATCCGGATGTCGATGGAAGCCACAACTCCGAGGTCTGCTTTTTGACGGCGGCGCCTCACCCATCCAATGGGGGTTTCCGCAACACGATTTCGCTCGATCAGTTTCTTGCCGAACACATTGGCGTGCAGACAAGGTTCTCTTCATTGACGCTCGGCGTTAATGTTTCGAAGTCTCAGAGGAGCCTATCCTGGACCGGATCTGGAGTGATGATTCCGTGCGAGGATTCCGCGGCATCCATCTACAAGCGGCTCTTCATCCAGGGCAGCGCTGAAGAGATCGAACGCCAGATCGAGCGGCTACGGCTGGGTCAAAGCATCATGGATTCCGTCGCAAACGAAGCGAAGTCGCTGGGGCGCGACCTGGGTGGCCCCGACCGCGAACGCCTCGATCAATACATGACCGGTGTTCGTGAGCTCGAACGCAGGCTGGTGCTGGCCCAGGCGTGGGAGAGGAAGCCGAAGCCGCAAACGCAGGCCAAAGCTCCGATTGACCCTTCCGAGCCTCGCGCCTATATGGCAAAGGTTCGCTTGATGTACGACATCGCGAGGCTTGCCTTCGAAACAGATTCAACGCGTTTGATTACGTTGTTCCTGGACAGTGTGAACTCGCCAGCAATCGATGTCGAAGGAATCGCGATTACAGACGGCTATCACAACCTCTCGCACCACGGCCGCAACGAGAGCAAGTTGAAGCAACTAGAAGCGATCGACTTGTGGCACATGCGGCACCTGGCGGAGTTGCTTGGCAAACTCAAGGGAGCAAATGAACCTTCGGGCAATCTGCTCGACCGCACCATGGTGCTCTATGGCTCGAATTTCGGCGATGCCAACAAGCACACCACCAACGATATGCCGGTGATCTTTGCCGGGGGTGGCTTTAAGCATGGGCAGCATCTTGCATTCCCTGGAGACAAGAACTATCCGCTGCCCAACTTGTTCACGAGCATGATCGAGCGAATGGGAGTGGATGCCAAGCGGTTTGCAAGCTCAACGGGTTTGTTTCGCGGGCTTGAGCTGAAGAGCTAAGCGCTCAAGCCCTGCGGGGCTATTTCTTCGAGGGCAAGAAGTTTTCCAACACCCAGACCTGGGAGTGTGAATCCTCTTTTGTCAACGCCGCATTCACACCGTCTGAGCTGATAGCGAAATCCCTGTAGGTGCCTTCCAGTTTCTGTCGAAAAGGCTCACCGCCGCTTCGTGGATAGATCCGCAACTCGCGATCTACCGATGCTCCAACTGAAGAGATTCGAGCCAGGGCGAACACGTGTTTGTCGTCGGCACTCCAGTCGGCGGCCCAAACTAGGCCTCCAGCAAATACATCCCGCTTGTAAATCTCACGAACCTCGCCGGTGCCAACTTCAAAAATCGTTAATTGCGCGAATGTGACCAAGAGTATCGATTTGCCGTCTTTGGATCTTTTGATGTTCATGGGGCCTTGGTTTTCCATGTCTCGATCGACCAAGGTTTGTGTATTCCCCGAAGCCAGGTCGACCACTTGCAGGCCAGATCCGGTCAAGTGGAATACCGACTTGCCATCAGCGGACGGCGTGAAAACCCGCCCTTCCTTGATTTTGCACAGCAACGTATTAGCGCCGTTTACAACATCAATTCGGTACAACTCATGACTTCCTCCCGGCGCAAACACCGATGCAATTAAGGCGCTTCCATCTGGCATCCACTCGAACCTTAGCAGCTCGGCCTGCACGGCAAGGATGCGCTCGCTATTACCCCCGAGGCTCTTGACTCGAATAGATCGTGAGGAGTTGGCTGACGCAAGACTCTTCCCGTCCGGAGAAAACCGCAGGTTGCCCCAATTATTTCCCCAGCCCACACCTGACACAGGTGTACTCAGGAAGGATTCGGTGGAAAGTCCCTTCTGGACATCAATTTTGCTGACTAGAGCCTCGGTGTGTCGATTCACCGTGCCGTAGAACAGATCCCCTGAATTGCTGATTCCAAGTGGCCTAGCAATTTCCCCCACTGGCACATGCAGGTCCCTTGCTACTCCGCTGTTGCGCCCTTCTGCGATGGGTAAGTGGAGCATGCGGGTGCGCAAGCCTTCAGTCTGTCGCAGGATCAACCCGTCACCACTCGGCGTCCATCCCAGCAACTCTGCGTTCTCAGCAACCAAGATCTCCCTGGTTCCTGGGCTTGTCGTTCCAATTATAAATACGTTCGTTTCCTTCGCCCCCGGAATTACTGGTTGAAGAAAGGCTAACCATTTTGAATCGGGTGAAAAGTAAATCGTATGCTTATGCCCCGAATTGGACGTCTCTATCGTGCGGAACTCCTCTGTGCCTGGCGATAGCAGCACGATCTTGAACGAAGTCCAACCGCCTGCTACCTTGCGGGTTTCGTAGAGCGCCACCCATTTGCCATCAGCAGACCAGCCCTGAGCCTCAAAATAGAGCCCTAGTTCGGCCTTGCGCAGGATGCGCTCGCCAGTGCCATCGGCGTTAATGAAGCGCAGTTGATAGGATCCATTCTCTTTGAAGCCTGGCGCCCAAGTGTCCCAGTTGAATACGATGCTTTTCCCATCCGGTGAAATCGAAGTCGACTCAACTTCTCCCAACGACTTTTCATACCCTCCATAGTTTGTCAAGCGGCGTGAAGTACCTGACCTTAAGTCTCTGATGGCAAGATCCCCGGTTGCCCAATCGACAAAGGACAGAAACCTTCCGTCGGCCGTCACGCGACCCCAAAAGTCAGTTGCCTTGTCCCAAACCAATCTTGTGCGCGGCCCAGTTGCGACTTCCGCGCCTCCTCCCATCGCAGCCAGCCTTGCTCTTGCCTGAGACACGTACGATCCAGCGCTTGCGTATTCCTTCACTACGCGTTCATAGGATTTCCGCGCCTCAGCCTCACCAAGCTTTTCCTGACATTCCCCCATGCGGTACAGCGCCTGAGCTGCTACCTCAGGTTGCTGCTTGAACTTCTCCGCGATTTTGCGATAGTCAGCAATTGCAGCCTTCAAATCACCGCCCATGACTTCCTTGTGGCGTGCGCTTTCGAGCAGCTTTTCGGCCTGCTGGCCGCTTGCAATCAAAACAGTAAATACAAACACGAGAGATTTCATAAATAGCTCCTGCTCTGAAGACTAGACACTCAGATTCCGATTCACCACCTGCCCTGTGTCAGATTTGCGTCAGCTTTCAACCATCGAATCGATATCCCAAGCCGCGAATATTCAACAAGTAACGAGGCGACTCGGCGTCGGGCTCTATCTTCTTACGTAAATTGCCAATGTGATTGTCCACTACCCGCTCTGAAACATAGGCGTTGATTCCCCATCCACCCTCTACCAACTGGTCTCGCGTGAGAATTCTTCCCCGGTTTCGAGTGAACAGTTCGAGCAGCTTGAACTCGAGGGGAGTTAGCGGCGTTGCCATATCGCCTCTGCGAATCTCAGCCCGGTCGAAGTCTACAATTGCAGCTCCAATCCGCAACGACTTTTCCGTGCGTGTGGACTGGGCTTGTCCGCGCCGCAACAGCGCCATCACCCTTGCCCGAAGTTCTCGCACTCCGAAAGGCTTGGTTAGATAGTCATCCGCTCCCAATTCGAGGCCCATCACTTTCTCGGCCTCCTGCGCACGCGCGGTCAGCATCAGAATAGGAGTTTTCACTCCTGCCCGTCGTACTTCCCGGCAAACTTCAAAGCCGTCCTTGCCAGGCAACATGACGTCGAGCACGATCAAGTCGAACTGCCCTTCGCGGGCCGATTTGGAGGCGACTATGCCGTCGCCAACGACTTCCACCTGATAGCCTTCCATCGTCAAATCGTCTTCGAGCGCCAGTGCGATCCCCGGTTCGTCTTCTACCACCAAGATTCTTGCCATTTCTACCTCGACTCATTCCAGAGCAGCGTAAATGTGGCGCCTCGGGCGGGCTCGCTGTTCAAGCGAACCTCACCCCCGTGAGCCAGCATGATCTGCTTTACCATCGCCAGTCCGATTCCCGTGCCCTTTATGTTGCCTGCCGCCGCTGATCTTCCCCTGACAAACTTCTCGAACACACGCTTCTGCTCATCGATTGGAATTCCAGCGCCGTAGTCCTTGACATCCAGGAACCCCCGTCCGTCACGACTCCCAAAGTGCACCTCAACGGGTTTCATATCAGGCGAATATTTCAGGGCGTTCTCAATCAGATTCCGAACGGCTACGGTGAGGGCCTCTTTGTCCCCTGTGACTTCGAGACTGCTCTCGCTTCGAACAACAACCCTTCCCGATCCTTCAGCTTCTGACAGCGCTTGCTGGACCAGGCCAGCCACACTCACCCGCTCAAAGCTGAATTGGTGCACACCGGACTCCAGTTTGCCGAAGTTCAGCAGGGTTTCGACCAGGCGCTGCAAGCGCCGTGATTCACTTGTGAGCACCTGATAATACTTCTG
>Ga0163152_10009459_pt1 | contig 10153 bp, 8 predicted proteins | sample OliLakLV19MP8IB2_FD_148635 | JGI IMG/M metagenome (GOLD analysis project Ga0163152, IMG submission 148635) | Freshwater microbial mat bacterial communities from Lake Vanda, McMurdo Dry Valleys, Antarctica - Oligotrophic Lake LV.19.MP8.IB-2 | ecosystem: Environmental > Aquatic > Freshwater > Lake...
GCGGTGGGGAGATGTCGGCCGAGAACGTGACCCGTACGGCGCCGGCACGGTTCCCGGCCGGAAACTCTCGCGTGCCGTGCGTTCTCTTCCCCATTCGGGGCGGCCGCGACATCCTGGACGAGCCCAGGCGGACATGGCCGATTCGACCCTCGACGCGCTCCTCGAGCTGCTCGCGCCGGCCGGAGCCGTGCGCGCGCGCAAGATGTTCGGAGGCGCCGGTCTCTACCTCGAGGGCGTGTTCTTCGGGCTCGTGGCCGACGGACGCCTCTTCTTCCGCGTCGACGACGAGAGCCGCGCCGAGTACGAGGCGGCCGGCAGCGAACCGTTCCAGCCGTTCCCCGACAAACCGTCGATGCGCACGTACTGGGAAGTGCCCGAGCGCGTGCAGGCCGACGCGCGTGCGCTGAAGGCGTGGACGCTGCGCGCGCTGCGTGCCGCGCGCGAACGCGAGAAGCCGACGTCGCGCGCGAAGAAGAAAATCACGACGCGGCGCGCGTCGAAGGGCTCGACGCGCGCGCAGGCTCCGCCGGGCAAACGCATCGTCCACATGGGGCCGGTCTCGCGCATCTGGCTCGAGGAAGTCGGCGTGCGCACGGTCGAGGACCTGGAGCGCAAGGGCTCGATCGCGACCTTCCGCGCCGTTTTGCGGCGGGGCCACCCGGCCAACGAGAAGCTGCTCTACGCGCTCGAAGCTGCGCTCCTGGACCTGCGTCCGGACCGCCTGCCGGACGTCGTGCGAGCGAACCTGCGCGAACGCGCCGGGTTGTGAACGGCGCGCGCTATCCTCTGCGCCCCGATGGCCGCCCGCCGACGCTCGAGCGTGATCCGCGACCCGGTGCACGGCGACGTGCACTTGAGCGCCGAGGAGATGCGCATCCTCGACACGCCGCAGATGCAGCGCCTGCGCGGCGTCAAGCAGCTCGGCACGGCGTACCTCGTCTTCCCGGGCGCGGTGCACACGCGCTTCGACCACTCGATCGGCTCGCTGCACATGGCGCAGGCCGTGATCGACGCGGTGAACCGCAACTTCGAGCTCGATCCGGCCGGCAGCGTGGCGATCGGCGAGGAGGAGGCGCGCGTCGTGCGCATCGCCGCGCTCGTGCACGACGTGACGCACGTGCCGTTCGGCCACAGCATCGAGGACCAGGACGGGATCTTCGGCCGCCACGACCTGCCGCACCGTTTCCAGGGCCTTCTGGGCCCGCGCACGGCGCTCGGGCGCGCGTTGCGCGAGCTGGGCGTCGCCGAGGATGTCCTCGCGATCCTGGAGGCGTCCGACCGCGCCGCGAAAGTGCCGCCCTTCTGGCGCCAGATCGTGGGCGGGACGCTGGCTTCCGACATCCTCGACTACCTGGCGCGCGACGCGTACTTCACCGGCCTGCGCCTGTCGATCGACCCGCGCGTGATGGGCTACCTGAAGGTCGACCGCTCGTCACAGAACCTCTACGTCGACCTGGCCAAGCACGACCTCCTGCGCGAGGACATCCTGTCCGAGGTCGTGCGGCTACTCGAGGTGCGCTACCACTTCTCCGAGCGCGTCTACTACCACCACGCCAAGGTCGCGGCCGGCGCGCTGATTGCGCGGGCGGTCGAGACGGCGCTGGCGTGCGGCGCCCTGAAGGAAGAGGACTTCTACGACCAGACGGACGCCAGCGTGCTCGACCGGCTCGAGCATTCCGTCGAGAAGTCGCCCAAGGAGCCGCGCGAGCGCGTGCGCGACCTCGTGACGCGTTTCCGCGAGCGCCGACTGCCGAAACGAGCTTGTGTGTTCCCGCGCTACCAGAACGCGGACGTGCAGGAGCAGCTCGTCGCGCGCTACTTCGCCCCCGGTGGCGCGCGCGCGCGGCTCGAGCTGGAAGCGCGCATCGCCGACATGGCGCGCTTCGCGACGGGCAGCACCGTCGACGTGATCGTCTATTGCCCCGCGCGCGCGATGCAGCTCAAGGAGGCCGGCATGCACGTGCGCTGGCCCGGCGTCGCCGGCGTCGAGCCGCTGTCGAGCCACGCCGCCCGCGTGCCGCGGCTGGGTGACCTGGAGCGCGGCTACCGCGACCTGTGGAAGTTCTACGTGTTTGCCGACACGCACGACCCCGCGGTCCTGCACAAGGTGCAGGAGATCGCCGAGGCCGAATTGAAGCCGGCCGTGAACGTCTACCACCCCGCCCAGCGCTGAGGAACCAGTCTGCGTCTTGTCCGCGGGAGCGGCTCAGGGGTGTCTCGGGGAGCTCTGGAGGCTCGACTTACAGCTGCCTCAGCGCTATCCGATAGATCCCAGACACTTCCCCCGCACGGAAGAACGCCCCCCTATGCACCTCGCATTCCTCGCGCTCGCGCTCACGCTTTCGACATCGGCTTCGACCTCGCCGCCGATCCAGGAACCCGAGTCGGGGGCTGCGGGGCCGTCGCTCTGGGACATCGTCGAATGGGTCGAAGGGCCGGGCGAGGCGCAGCTCGGCAATCGCGCGCAGCTCGACCTGCCCGAGGGTTTCCGCTTCACCGGGCCCGAGGGCACGCGGACGCTCATGGAGGCGATGCAGAACCCGGTGTCGGGCCGTGAGCTCGGGCTCGTGTTCGCGGAAACGCCCGACGGCGAGCCGTCGTGGTTCGTCGTCTTCGAGTTCGACGAGTCGGGCTACGTCAAGGACGACGACCGCGACGAGCTCGACGCCGGCGATCTGATGGACACGCTGCAGGAAGGCAACGAGTACGGCAACGCCGAGCGCAAAAAACGCGGCTGGGGCACGATCGAGCTCGTCGGTTGGCAGCGCGAGCCGTTCTACGATCCGAAGACGAACAATCTGACGTGGGCGACGCTGGGCCGCGGTGAGGGCGGCGGCGAGAGCGTGAACTGGTCCGTGCGCGTCCTCGGTCGCAAGGGCGTGATGAACGTCGACCTCGTGCTGGGTCCCGAGGACCTGGCCGAAGCGCTGCCGCGGTTCGAGCAGCTCATGTCGTCGATGCAGTACCAGGAAGGCGAGCGCTACGCGCAGTTCACGGCCGGCGACAAGATCGCCGAGTACGGTCTCGCGGCGCTGGTCGCCGGCGGCGGCGTGGCGATCGCCGCGAAGACGGGTCTCCTCGCCAAGTTCTGGAAGGTGATCGCCGCCGGCCTGGTGGCGGTGGGCGCCTTCGCGAAGAAGATCTTCGGCTGGATCAGCGGCCGCGGCGACGCGAGGCCCGCCGACGGCGGGAACTGACGCCGGGCACGCATGGCGGCCCTGGCCGAGCTCGTTGCGGTCCTGCTGGGGCTGCACGCCGCGCTCGGATTGCACTGGTTTCCGCGCTCGGCCTACGTGTTCCGCGCGTGGATCGGCACGGCGGTGCGCGCGATCCCCGCGTCGCGCACGTGGGGCAGCGACCGCATGGGCCTCCTGTTCGGCCCGCCGCTGCCGGGCATGGGCTCGTTCCACCTGGTCGAGCTGTTCCCGCTCTCGCTCGGCCGCGAAGCCGTGCTGGCGCACGTCGCGCAGGATCCGAACCCGGGCGGCCGCACGCCGCGCAGCGGGCGGCTCGTGACCTGGTCCGAGGCCGCCGGAGCGCGCGCGGAGTCGCGGCGCGTGCTCGTGGGGCGCACGCTCCTCGTCATCGTCGGATCCGAAGCGCTCGCGCGACAGATCGCGCGGCTGCTGGTGCGACTGGCGGCGCTGAAGCCCGACGATCGCGAGCGCGAGATCGACGCGGGCTCGTCGCGTGCGCTGGACGAGACGGCGGTGCGCGAGCGTGTGACGGCGTGGCGTGCCCAGGCGCGCAAGCTGCGCTGGCCGGCGATCGCGACGTTCCTGCTCCTGTTCGCGGCACTGCCCGCAGTGGGCGCGACGCTCGGTCTGGCGCTCGCGTGGCCGTGGCTGCTCGGAGCGCTGCTCCTCTTGCAGACGTGGACCGGGATCGCGTTCTTTCGCGCGCACCGGGCCCTCAACCCGCTCGAGCGGGGCGAGCGCGTGTCGCGCACGCTGTCCGTCTCGTTGTCGCCGGTGGAAGCGCTGCGCACGGCCGAGATCCTGGGCCGCGACCTCTTGGCCGGGTTCCACCCGTTCGCGGCCGGCGCGGTGCTGCTGAAGCGTCCCGACTTCGAGCCCTTCGCCGAGCACGTCCTGCGCGACGCGTTCCATCCGATCCCGCCCGTCTGCCCGATCGACGACCCGGTCGCGGTCTCGGTCGAGCGCGCGTCACGGGAGGGGCTCGTGCGTCGTCTGGTCGAGGCGGCGCGTCGTCTTGGGCTGCCGGAGGATCTCGCGACGCGTGCGCCGTCGGGCGATGCCGACGAGCTCACGTACTGCCCGCGCTGCCTGCGGACCTACGTGCTCCCGTCGGGGACGTGCGGCGAGTGCTGGGAGCTGCCGCTGGTCCCGTTGCTCGGCGCCCCGGCGTGCCGGACGCCGATTCCGACGCCGAGCGGCTGAGCCGGCGGCGTCGCGCGAAAAAACCGGTTCGGAGTGCAACCGTTCGGGCGCCCGTGCAGTCCTCCTGATGGACGGCCCGCGCGACAGTGCCTCGGGGCGGTGAGCGGGAACGCCGACCCCGATGTGGGGATCCGAGCGGGCCGTCCGACTCCCTGCGAATCCCGAAGAATGGTGCCAGGCACCGATCGCCGGGATTCGCGGGCAGTTACGCGCTCCGGCCGGCACCGGTCGTCGAGCGCGGCCGGCGCTTGGCGAGGAAGCGGCCCATGCGCTCGAGCGCCTGCTCGATCACGGTCACGGACGTGGCGTACGACAAGCGCACGTGCGCGTCGACGCCGAAGGCGGAGCCGGGCACGATCGCCAGCTCGACCTCCTCGAGCAGCTCCTCGCAGAAACCGGTCGAGCCGCGGCCGTCGAGCCAGGCCGACACGTCGGGGAACGCGTAGAACGCGCCGCGCGGCATCTCGCACGGCAGGCCCAGCGATCGCAGCCCGTTGACGAGCACGACACGCCGGCGCTGGAATTCGTCGCACATCCTCTGCACTTCGGGCGGCTCGCCCTTCAGCGCGGCCTCGAACGCGGCCTGCGACACGGCGTTCGGGGCGCCGGTCAGTTGGCTGTGCAAGCGTCCGACGGCGGCCGCGATGTCCTTCGGCGCGGCGACGTAGCCGATGCGGTAGCCCGTCATCGCGAACGCCTTGCTGGCGCCGTCGACGATCACGGTTCGCGCGCGCACGGCGGGGGAGATCGACGCGGGGCTGAAGTTCGGCTCGCCCTCGTACACGAGGCGCCGGTAGATCTCGTCGCTGACGATCCACAGGTCGTGGCGCTCGCACAGCGCGGCGATCGCGCGCACTTCGGCCGCTGTCATCACGTAGCCCGAGGGGTTGCAGGGCGAGTTGATCAGGATTCCGCGCGTCTTCGCGCCGATCGCCTTGCCGATCGCGGCCAGGTCCGGGCCCAGGTCCTTGCGCGAGGGGACCTCGACCGGTTTTCCGCCGGCGCAGCGCACGATCTCGACGTAGCTGACCCAGGCGGGCAGCAGACACAGCACCTCGTCGCCCGGCTCGATCAGGGAGAGCAGCGCGCCCGACAGCGCGTGCTTCGCGCTGTGGCAGACGGTGATGTCACCCGGCGCGTACTCGGCGCCGCGCGTCGCGCTGACGTGCTCGGCGATCGCCTTGCGCAGGCTCGTCGTGCCCTCGGCGGGCGTGTAGCGCACCTTGCCGCTGCGCACGATCGCGACGGCGGCGTCCTGGGCCACGATCGGCGCGGGGAAGTCGGGCTCGCCGACCGACATGTTGACCACGTCCCGGCCCTTGGCGATCAGGTCCTTGGCCCGCGTGTCGAGCGCGATCGTCGTCGACAGCGCGATGGCGGAGACGCGGGCGTTCGGTCGCATCGAGAGATTCTCGCGGGGCTGCCGGGGAGATCAAGGGAGGGGGGAAGATCCGGCGCTTTCCGGCGTCCAACCACCTCCGGAACGTGCATCCGGGCGGGCCGTAGGTTATCGGACTGCGCGAACCCGAGCCGCCACCGCACCTGATGAGCCTGAAGTCCCGCATCCTGCGCATCGTCCTGATCGTGGTCGTGGTGGTCGTGTTCGCCGGCTACTTCGCGTTCTCGACGCTCTTCTTCAACCCGATGGAGAGCGATCTGGAGGTCGACACGGCCGCGCTCGCGCCGCGCGACGTCGATTTTTTCGCGGCGCGCGCCGGGCTGGAGGACGCGTTCGACGGTTTTCCGCGGCTCGAGATCCAGGATCGTCTCGACAAGAGCCCGGCCTGGCAGGCCTGGATCACGAGCCCCGAGTACGCCGACCTCGACAAGGAGCTCGGGCTCGAGAAGACGCTGCAGAGCCTGCGCGAGGCGATCGGGCAGATCCCGCTGGGCAAGGAGCCGCAGCAGATCCTGGGCGGGAAGGACCTGGCCGTCGCCGGCTACTTCCGCGGCCGCGGCCTGCAGAACGCGGACTGGGCCGTGTACGGCCGCGCGAACTGGATGGGCAAGCTGGCGGCGTCGGCGCTGTTCCGCGCGTCGTGGTTCGGACTCGAGCAGCGCGGCCTGAAGGTCACCGTCGACGGCGAGATCGCCGCGGTCGAGGGCGGCGGGCTGCTGCGCAAGCTCTACGTCACGCGCATCCAGGACGTCGTCATCGTCGCGACGAAGCCCGAGCTGGCCAAGGCGGCGCACGACCTGAAGTCGCGCGCGTACACCGACTCGATGTACCAGAGCGCGATGTACTTCGACCACGTGCAGCGCGCGCCGCACCGCAGCCCGGAACGCGACGAGCTCGAGGTGGTGATCGACGTGCCCAAGCTGCTCGTGGCCGCGGGCGTGCCCGAGCCGTGGCCGGACACGCGCTCGCAGGACTTCCTGCCGGCGTTCCTGGGACGTTTGATCCAGGCCAGCTCGATCAAGAACGCGGCCGGGATCGTGCAGGCCGGCGAAGGCGCCTCGATGGACCTGTACGGCGACCTGAACTCGGAGCGCACGACACAGGATCAGCAGCGCATCTACCGCTCGCGCGGTTTCTCGCGCGACGACCTGCTCGACACGGCGGCGGCGATGGCGCCGTCGGACACCGGGCTCTTCGTGTACCTGCACGCCGGCATCGGCGACCTGCTCAAGCTGGCGCGCGAGTCGGCCGAGCCGGCGCTGCGCGCCAACCTCGAGGACCGCCTGCGTAACACGGGCGAGTTCCCGACGCTCGACAGCTTCATCGCGTACATGGACAGCGCGCTGCGCGATCGCATCGCGATCATCGTGCGTCCGAACGACTACCCGATCGACCCGGGCGGCCCGACACCCGACGGCGTGCCCGTTCCGGCCTGGGCCATCGTGCTGTGGCCCAAGGACGTGCCCAAGATCGTCAAGCTGCGCGATCTGATCGGCGCGAAGGGCCCGCTCTTCGGGCTGCAGGGCCGCAAGCCGGGCGAGGCCGGCTACTTCAACAACACGGAATCGGGCTACGAGATCCGCGAGTTCTGGTCGCCGCTCGTGCCCGGCACCGGGATGATCACGACCGTCAACGCGAACGACCTGACGATCGTGTCGAACAGCCTGCGCATGCTGGGCCACATCCTGAAGACCAGCACGCAGGGCGGCGCGAACTACCCGCGGCTGTCCGAGGAGCCGACGTTCCAGGCGCTCGTGCGCAGCTCGCTGCCGAACGGCAACGTGTTCGTGTGGGCCAACCCGCGCTCGATCACGCCGATCCTGCGCGCCAGCGCACGGCAGCGCGCCGAGAAGTCGGTCGTCGTCGACTGGGTCGCCGAACGCGCACGACTGCGCGACAAGGTGCAGCGCGAGCAGTTCCCGGCCATGAAGGCGCCGCGTTCGCCCGAGGACATCGAGAAGCTCGACGAGGTCGTCGACCCGCTGATCAATCAGATGGAGAGGGACATCATGGCCGCGCAGGTGCCCGCCCTCATGGCCAAGGAAGAACGCGCGCTGACCTACGCCGAGGCGGTCAACGCCGCGATGATGGTCCTGGCGCTCAATCCGAAGAGCTTCGAGCTCTCCTTGCGCGTGCTCGCTCCGTTGCCGGAGTGATGGTGCCCCGGACTGGAATCGAACCAGCAAGGGTGATTAGCCCACAGGCACCTCAAGCCTGCGCGTCTACCAATTTCGCCACCGGGGCACCGGAGGGGCGAGAAGTCTAGGAGGCCGGCCAGGAGCGTGCAATACGGGCCCCGGGCCCCGTTTCGGCCCGCTCACTCCGCTGGCCGAGCACGCGTTCGCATGGCGTAGCGACGTTCGGCGCGCCGCCTACGGGCTCTCGCTCGGGTCGTACGGCGCTCGAACCGCATCCAGCCCGGGCGCGTGTATCCTCCGATCCCCATGGACCCGAGACCGCCTGCGATGATCCCGAAGTCGACTGTGTTGCTGGTGCCCGTGCTCCTCGGCCTGCTCGCCCCCGCCGCCACGGCCGCGGGTGGCACGGTGAAGGGGCGCGTCGTCTTCGACGGCGCCCGGCCCGAGGCGAAGGTCATGAAGCACGAGCCGAAGCAGGTCGAAGGCTGCTGCCCGGACGGGAAGATGCCGGTGCTGACCGACCCGACGCTCCTGATCGACGAGAAGGGCCACATCGCCAACGTCGTCGTCACGATCGAGGTCGAGGGCGCGGCCGTCGAGCCGGCGAAGGAGCCGCTCGTGATCGACCAGAAGGGCTGCGTGTTCGAGCCGCACGTCGTCGTGCTGCCGGCGGGCTCCAAGGTGCGCTTCGTGAACAGCGATACGGTCACGCACAACGTGCGCGCCAGCTCGCTCAAGAACGACGCGTTCAACTGGGTCATGACGCCGGGCCAGAAGGAGGAGGTCGCGCTGGCCAAGGCCGACCGCGTCATGATCGGGTGCGACTACCACCCCTGGATGAGCATGATCGTGTTCGTGACCGACACGCCGTACCACGCGATCAGCGCGAAGGACGGTTCGTTCTCGGTCGCTGGGCTCAAGCCCGGCACGTACAAAGTCAAGCTCTGGCACGAGCGACTCGGGCGCGGCGAGTCGCAGGTCGTCGTCAAGGAGGACGGCACGTCCGAGCCCGTCGAGATCAAGATGGCCGAGAAGAAGAAGAAGACATGAGCATGGCGCACGTGCCAATCCTGACCCTGGGCGCCGCCGCCGCGGTCCTCTTCCTCGCGCGCGCGGACGAGCCGCGTTACGCCGTCGCGGATGGCACCGAGCTCGTGCGCGACTACAGGAGCTCGACGAAGCTGGATTCCGGGCCGTGCGCGCTGAGCGTGAACGGCAAGCCGCTGCCGGCCGAGGAAGCGCCCGATCTGCGGCTGAGCGTAGTCGACGAGCGCACGCTCGAGTTCACGGACACGATCGAGAAGGTCGCGGACGGCCGGCCGACGAAGCTCGTGCGTGCCTTCGGCGAGCTGGAGAACGACGGCTCCGAGACGCTGCACATCGCCGGACCGGACGGCAAGGTGGTGGACAAGGCTTCCGAGCGCGAGCGCCGCTCGCCGTTCGCCGGCAAGTCCGTGCGCTTCACGTGGGATCCCAAGGAGGAGGCGTACGACCCGGCCTGGGTCGGCGAGGGCGGCGACGACGAGCTGCTCGAGAAGCTCGCGGCCGACGTCGATTGGCTCGGGCTCCTGCCCGGCAAGGCGGTCGAGAAGGGCGACTCGTGGAAGGTCGAGCCCAAGCTGTTCGTGAGCCTGCAGCTCCCGGGCGGGAACCTGCACTGGGAGGTCGAGGGCAAGGAGCCCGACCCCGTCGCCGATTCGATCAACGCGCAGCTCTCGGACAACATGGCCGGCGAGGCCAACGCGACGTGGGAAGGTCGCCGCCAGGTCGACGGCAAGGAGCTGGGCGTCATCTCGATCGTGGCCGACCTGAGCACGCACGGCGAAGGCGGCACCAAGGAGGGCGAGCAGCGCTCGATGGAGCTCGACGTCGAGTACGAGGGGGAGGTCCTGTGGGACCTGGCCGAGAGCCACATCGCGGCGTTCACGTTCGACGGCAAGGTGCGCGCGCTGATGTCGATCGAACGCAAGGCGCCCCTGCCGACCGGCGAGGGCCTCGTGCGCCAGGAGTTCGACCTGCGCGGCACGTCGAAGCACGAGCTGAAGGTCAGCGCCGGGAAGTGACCGGCCGCGCGGGCTCGGAGCCCGGCGCCATCCAGAATGGAGGCCGTACGATCGGCTTGCCATCGGCCCCCAGCGCAGCGCGCGCGCGCGGCGCCACCAGAAATGGAGGCCGTACGATCGGCTTGCCATCGGCCTCCTGCGCAGCGCGCGCGC
>Ga0163152_10009460_pt1 | contig 10153 bp, 5 predicted proteins | sample OliLakLV19MP8IB2_FD_148635 | JGI IMG/M metagenome (GOLD analysis project Ga0163152, IMG submission 148635) | Freshwater microbial mat bacterial communities from Lake Vanda, McMurdo Dry Valleys, Antarctica - Oligotrophic Lake LV.19.MP8.IB-2 | ecosystem: Environmental > Aquatic > Freshwater > Lake...
CCGCAGTTCTACTTCACGTTCAACGAGGCCTCGTTGAACGTGAAGTAGAACTGCGGTGCGTCACCGCAGGCGAAGCCCGGCAGGTTGCCCGTGTAGAGCCCGTTGCCCTGGCTCGCGAGGTCGATCGACGCGAACGCTGTGGCAGCGTTGGGGCGCCACACGAGCTGCACGGGACCGGTCGGAGTGCCGCCGATCTGCGCCGCGACGGGCGTCGGCGTGTTGGGCGGGACGACGTCCGGGTGCGTGGAGGCGATGCCGCTGAAGAGCGGCAGGCACGAGGCCGCCGCGGCGGTCATGTCCGCGGCCGACGTCGTGTGGAAAAAGGTCGTGATGTTCGACGTGCCGCCGCTGCACAGGTGGCAGTAGCTCATGATCGTGCCCTGGTTCGTGCAGACCTGCTGGGTCTGGCAGGCGCCGAAGTACCCGCTGGGCGCGCACTCGTCGAGCGGCGGGCAGTAGTCGTGCGTGTGGAGCGCGTCGAAGTTGTGCCCGATCTCGTGCGCGACGACCATGAAGTCCCAGTTCGACGGCCCGACGACGATCGGGAAGGGCGTCGACGCGTTCATGTTGCCAGCGACCGAGAAGTTGTATTGGTTCGAGCACAGCACATCGAGCCACGCGACGCCGCAACCCAGGTTCGCGCCCGACAGGAGGTGTCCCAGGTCGGCGTTGGCCGGCACGTTTCCGGCCCACGCGCCCTGCAGCTCGAGCAGCACGTCCTGGCAGTTGCCGCCGCTGTCCTGCGACGTCCACGGATCGTTGGCCGTGGTGTAGAACGCGACGGACGGGAAGGTCAGGATCGTGTTGGCCTGCGTCTCGTAGCGATCGCTGATGAAGCCCAGGAGCGTCATCGAATAGGCGGTCTGCGCCGCCAGGTTGTTGAAGCGCTGGTACCACTGGTAGTCGCTCGTGATCGCGATGCGGCACTCGCGCAGGCCGCACGGTCCGCCGGTGAGCCCCTGCGATCCGCCGCCGGTCGTCTGCGGGATGCGCGAGAGCTGCGTCCCGCGCTCCTGCGCGCGCCCCGGCATTTCGGTCGCGGCGCACGCGCCCTGGAACTCCATGCCGCTCGCGGTGAGCACGCCGTCCGTAACGAGCAGTGAATCGCCGCGCGTCCAGTCGCCGTTCGCATCCGGACGCGGCAGCACGTGCACGAGCTCGGACCCACGGCGGATCCAGCCCTGCGCGCCCGTGCGCGCGAACGAGAGCTGCACCTCGGAGTCGGCGAAGCCGCGGACGGTGCCCTTCCAGAGCGAGATCCCGAGCCCGCGCGCCAGATCGCGGCGCGGAACGCCGTCGACCTCGAAGCCGAACTTCATGCGCTCGATCGCGATGCGCTCGAGGTCGAGGTCGGCGGTCGAGCCGTCGGGCAGCGGGACGCCGGCCAGCGTCAGCTCGTTGCGCGACGCCATCTCGCCGAGGCGCGCGCGCGCCAGCTCGACGCGCAGCGCGTCGAGGCTCGGCTCGGCGCCGATCGGCTCGAGCGGAGAGGGCAGGACCGGCACCTGCGCCGAAGCGGAGACGGCGAAGAGGGCCACGACCGTGGAGAGGAGAGATCGGTGCATCGGGGAACCTGGGGAGGGGAGAGAGGACCGCGAAGAGACGGTCGCGTTCGACTCTAGCACCGACTTTCCTGGGCGATACCGTGTGCGTAGGAGTTGCCGGGATCCCGCGCTTCACGGTGCCGTGCGGGCCAGCTCGGTTCTATCCTGCCCGCTTCCTGCCCGGGATCCCGATGGCCGCCATGTCTGCCCGCCCCCTCGCCATACCGAATCCGAACGATCCGCCCCGAACTCGGGGTCGCCACGGGTCCAGCGCCTGATGGCTGCCCGCGATCTCCCGGGTGCCGAACCGAAGGCCAGGAAGCCGCGCCTCTCGGAGAGCTGGCGCGAGATGCGCCAGCTCCTGATCGTGCACCGCGCGCGTCTCGCGCTGGGCTTCGCGCTGATGCTGATCAGCCGCCTGGCCGGCTTCGTGCTGCCGATCACGTCGAAGTTCCTGATCGACGACGTGATCGGGAAGCAGCGCGCGGACTTGTTGTGGCCGCTGGCCCTGGCGGGCGGCGCGGCCACGCTCGTGCAGGCCGGGACCGGATACGCGCTGACGCAGGTGCTGGGCATCGCGGCGCAGCGCGCGATCAACGACATGCGCGAGGTCGTGCAGGCGCACGTGGCGCGGCTGCCCGTGCGCTACTTCGACTCGACGCAGACGGGCGTGCTGATCTCGCGCATCATGAACGACGCCGAGGGCATCCGGAACCTGGTCGGAACGGGCCTCGTGCAGCTCGTCGGCGGGCTCGTCACGGCCGTGATCGGGCTGGGCGTCCTGTTCTGGGTCAACTGGAAGCTGACCCTGGTCATCTTGCTCGTGCTGGGCGCATTCGGCGCGTCGATGGCGCTGGCGTTCAAGCGGCTGCGGCCGTTGTTCCGCGAGCGCGGCAAGCTGACGGCCGACATCACCGGGCGCCTCGCGCAGACGCTGGGCGGGATCCGCGTGGTGAAGGCCTACACGGCCGAGCCCGAGGAGGAGCGCGTGTTCCGCGGCAACGTGGCGCGGCTCTTCGACAACATCCGTCGCTCGATGTCGGGCATCTCGGCCACGACCGCGACCGCGACGGCCGTCGTCGGCCTCGTGGGCGTGGTGGTCACGCTGGTGGGCGGCGGAGCGATCCTGCGCGGCGAGATGACGCTGGGCGACTTCTTCATGTACGTCGTCATCATCGGCGTTGTCGTCGGGCCCGTCGTGCAGATCGCTTCGATCGGCACGCAAATCACGGAAGCCTTCGCCGGGCTCGACCGCGTCCGCGAGATCCGCAGCCTGGCGACGGAGGACGAGGGCGACGAAGCGCGTGAAGACATCGGCGAGGTGCGCGGGCAGGTCGAGTTCCGCGACGTGTGGTTCGAGTACGACGCCGGCAAGCCCGTGCTGAAGCACATCGACTTCGTGGCGCCGGCCGGGTCGACGACGGCGCTCGTCGGGTCGAGCGGGTCGGGCAAGAGCACGCTCGTCAGCCTCGTGATGGCGTTCAACCGGCCGTTGTCGGGGCAGGTGCTCGTCGACGGCCGCAATCTCGAACGCATCCGGCTGCGGGAGTGGCGCCGGCACCTGGGCATCGTCATGCAGGACAACTTCCTGTTCGACGGCACGATCGCGGAGAACGTGGCGTTCGCGCGGCCGGCGGCGACGCGCGCGGAGATCGAGGAGGCGTGTCGTCTGGCGCACTGCGACGAGTTCGTCGCGGGGTTCGAGAAGGGGCTCGACACGGTCGTGGGCGAGCGCGGGGTGAAGCTGTCGGGCGGGCAGCGCCAGCGCGTCGCCATCGCGCGCGCGCTGCTGGCGAAGCCGCGGATCCTGATCCTGGACGAGGCGACGTCGAGTTTGGACAGCGAGAGCGAGGCGTTGATCCAGGATGGATTGCAGACGTTGCGCAAGAGCCGGACGACGTTCGTGATCGCGCACAGGTTGTCGACGATCCGGACGGCGGATCAGATCTTGGTGCTGGAGCACGGCGAGGTCGTCGAGCGCGGCACGCACGCGGAATTGCTGCGGCTGGGTGGGCGCTACAAGGAGCTCCACGACCGACAGTACCGGCTCGAGGAGGAGCGGTATGTCAATCCGGGGGAGAGCTTTGGAGTGGGGCCGGACAGGCTGCAACCGGCACAGCCGAGGGCGACGGGGGGGTAGACGGCGGAGGCGGACGCGTAGTCACGAACACTGCCCAGCGTCGGTTTCCGATCCTATCGGCGCCGCGCCCGCGCGGCGCGCTGGATCCGAGACCAGGTCGCCGACGACCCGGCGCTCAGATCAGGCCCTTCTCGACCTGGTCTCGGATCCAGGGCACGACTTCATCGAGGATCTGATCCAGCGACGTCGTGGCCTCGTAGCCGAGCACCTTCTTCGCCTTCGTGACATCCGGGACGCGCTTCTGCACGTCGTGCTCGAAGCCCTCGTCGGACACGAAGCGGAACGGCTTCTTCGGGCCGTGGATCTTCTTCCAGATCGCCTCGGCCAGCTCCTTCACCGTCGTCGACGCGGCGGTCGAGATGTTGAAATCCTCGTTCAGCGCGGCCGGGTGCTCGATGCACACGCGGATCCCGCGCGCCAGGTCGCCGCCGTACGTGTAGTGCCGCACCTGGTTGCCGTCGCCCAAGACGTGCAGCGGGTCCTGGCCCTTGAGCACCTTCTGCACGAGGTCCGGCACGACGTGGGAGAGCGCCAGCTTCACGTTGCCCGAGTAGACCTCGTGCTCGCCCAGCGCGCGACCTTCGCCGATCCCGACGCAGTTGAACGGGCGCACGATCGTGTAGGGCATGCCGTACTGCATCAGCGCGCCGCTCGCGAAGTACTCGGTGGCGAGCTTCTGGAAGCCGTACGTCGAGAGCGGCGGCGGGCTCGTGCGCTCGGCGCCCTCGGGCGTCGGGTACTGGCTGGTGGACTCGTACACCATCGACGAGGACAGCACGGTCGCCTTCTTCAGCTTCGCGTTCTTGTGGGCCCAGATCGCTGCGTCGAACGAGCCGGCCGTGATCCGCTCGTTCTCGGCGATCAGGTCGTAGGCGTACTTGTGGAAGTAGCTGATCCCGCCGATCATCGCCGCGCCGATCACGAAGTGGTCGCAGTCCACGAGCAGCTTCTTGAGCAGCTCGGCGTCCTTCGCGTCACCCTCGACCAGCTTGTAGCGCGGGTGCGAGTCGTACGACTTCGCCACGCGCCCGTACTTCGAGAAGTTGTCGAGCCCGACGACGTCGTAGCCGTGCTCGAGGAGCTCGGCGCAGAGGTATCCGGCGATGAATCCGTTCGAACCGGTGACGAGACACTTCACAGGACGTGCATCCCCGACTTGATGGCGTTCCAGACGTCGACGACGGGCTTGTCACCGAAATCGTAGGTCTTGTACTGCGTGTGCGGCGCGCCGATGAACAGCACGCTGGAGCGCTCGACGCACTCTTCCAGGCTCACGAACGACGGATCATTCAGGAAGGGATCCGTGCAGAGCACCTCGCGCGACTCGACCGCCAGGCGCTTGCGCAGCTTGAAGGACAGCGAATCGCGCGGGTCGTCGGAGTCGGCCTTGAACGTCATGCCCAGCACGCCGACCGTGCGCTCGCGCAGGTCCCAGCGTTGCGCCGCGCGGCGCACGACGTAACTCGGCAGGCCTTCGTTCACGAGCATGGCCGAGTGGCCCAGGAAGAAGGCGTTGTTGTTGAACGACGACAGTTGCATCGTGTCCTTGAACAGGCACGGCCCCGCGGCAAAACCGGCCTTCGGAAAACCCTTCGCGCGCGGGTACTTCTCGGTCATCGCGTGGTGGATGTCGTAGAAGTCCACGCCGTAGTCGTTCGCGATCATGTAGAACTGGTTCGAGATCGCGAACTGGATGTAGCGCCAAGTGTTGTTGTAGAGCTTGGCCAGCTCCGCGCCGAGCGGCGGCAGGGAGATGATGTCCTTCGTCAGCACGCTGAAGAGCTTCGCGGCGCGCTCGTGCGCGCGCGGCGTCACGCCGGCCACGATCTGCGGCAACGACGCGATCTCCTCCAGCGCCACGCCCTCGGCCACCCGCTCGGGGCAGAACGCGACGTCCACCTTCTTGCCGGCCTGCTCCAGGAGCCGGGCGACGCGGTCTGTCGTACCGGGGTACAACGTGCTGCGCAGCACGAGCAGCTGCCCGTCGCGCAGGTGAGTGCGGTCCGACTCGATCAGGTCCGAGTAGACGTCGAAGCGCGGGTTCAGGTGCTCGTCGAGCGGCGTGCCGACGACCGTGACGACCGCATCGGCCTCGCGGATCACGCTCGGGTCGGTCGTGCACGTGAACTTGCCCGACTTCAGGACCTTCAAGAGCAGCTCGTCTGCGCCCTTGTCCAGGAACGGCATGCGCCCGGCGTTCGTCTCGCGCACCTTGTTCTCGTCGATGTCGAGCGCGACGACGCTCTTGCCGGCCGCCGCGAAGGACAGTCCGAGGGGCAGGCCGACGTGGCCGCAGCCGCCGATGATGACGATGTCGGTCATGGGTGCGTGGGAGTGGGTAGGCCCGGAACGAAGCGCAGAAGGATACGGGACAGGGCGCCCTCGGGGGAGGTCCTGCCGGCGGATCCGCCGGGTTTTCGGTGCGCCACGGCCTGTGGACGCGCGCCACGCGGCCCGCGATGCTGGTGACGATGCGGAACACCCGCCGGCCATGAACGGGCGTTTCCTGTACGGCACGTCGAGCTGGTCCGAGTCGAGCTGGGTCGGGTCGTTCTACCCGTCTGGCACGAAGGCGGCCGACATGCTGGGCGTCTACGCGACCCGCTTCGAGACGGTCGAGGCCGACAACACCTACTACCGCGTCCCGGCTCCGGCTCTGGTGCGCGGTTGGCGCGCGCGGACGCCGGCCGGTTTCCGGCTGGCGTCCAAATTCCCGCGCTCGATCGTGCACGCCGGCGAGGGACAGAAACCGGACGCGACCAAGGTCCTCGTGCGCGACCACGTCGGGCGGGACCTCGACCACTACCTCGAGTCGATGCGCGAGCTGGGCGACCGGGCCGGTCCGCTCGTGCTTCAGTTCCCGTACTTCGATCGCGCCGCGTTCACGGGCGTCGGCCCGTTCGTCGACCGGCTCGCGCCGTTCCTGGCCGCGTTGCCGAAAGAGTTCCGCTACGCGGTCGAGGTGCGCAACAAGGCCTGGATCCAGCCGGCGCTCCTCGACCTGCTGCGCGCGCACGAGACGGCCCTGGTGCTGGTCGACCTGGCCTACATGCCGCACCCGGCCGACCTGGCGCGCGAGCACGACCTGGTCACGACCGACTTCACGTACGCGCGGCTGATCGGCGACCGCAAGAAGATCGACGCGCTGACGCAGCGTTTCGACCGCATCGTGCTCGACCAGACGCCCAGCCTGGAGCGTTGGGCCGAGCTCCTGGCCGGCCTCTCGCCGCGCGTGCGCGAAACGTACGCCTACGCGAACAACCACTACGCCGGCCACGGGCCGGAGTCGATTCGCGACCTGGCGCGGCGGGTCCAGGAACGGCTGGCCCCGGATTGAAGCCAAGCCTCTCGAGGCCAAGCTCGGGGCGGGCGGCGGCGTTCTGGTTTCACTGCGGGCGATTCCGCAAGTTGGAGGCACATGGTCCGCATTCTTTTCTCGGTGTTCCTGGTCGTCGTGGCCGGCGCGTTCGGTCTGGGTCAACTGCGGCCGGTCCAGGACCCCGTCGCGCCGACGCGCACGCAGTTGGAAGACATCGCCGGCGCGCTGGCCGAAGAGGGCCGCTGGGCCGACCTGCGCGACCGCCTGGCGCAATTCGACGAAGGTGACGTCCCGGAGGCGGCGCGCGCGTGGTGGATCGTGACGCTGGCCGACGCGCGCTGGCGCGCCGCGGCCGGCAGCCAGAACCCCGACGACGGCGAGCTGCAGGCCGCGCGCGCGACGCTGCAGGCGTTCCTGGCCGCCGCGACGCCGGGACAGCCGCACGACGAGCTCTGGGTCAAGGCGCAGGAGTCGCTGGGCGACTGGCACTGGCGGAGGACGCAGTCGCGCAACCTCCACGCGGGGTTGCCGCACTACCAGGCCGCGCTCGACTTCTGGGCCGCGTCGCCCGACATCGAGCGCGCTCGCGTCCAATACCTCGCGATCGCGTTCCGCCTGTTCGAGCCCGACGGCCAACGCGACCAGAACACCTGGTGGCTGAGCCAGATCCCGCTCAAGGTCGTGCGCGACGCGCGCTCGATCGCGATCGTGCCGGCCGAGCGCGCGCGCATCACGCTGATCCTGGCGCGCCGCCTCCTCCAGGAAGGCCAGCCCGCGGCGCGCCGCGAATCGATCGCCCTGTTGCGCGAGCTGACCGGCGCCGAGAGTCCGAAGGAAGGACGCGACGAGGTCCTGCACCTCCTGGCGCGCGAGATCGAGCAGTACGGCGAGCCGCGCGTCGGTCCGGACGGCATCGTGCAGACGCAGCCGGCCTACGAGGCCGCGCTGGTCCTGTACCGACGGATCGTGTCCGAGTTCCCGCGCGGCACGAGCGCCTGGCGCGACGACGCCGAGCAGGGGATCCAGCGCATCCTGCACCAGGACCTCGACCTGGCCGTCGAAGGGGCCTTCTTCCCGGGCTCCGAGGTCGGCTACGTGCTGGGGTGGCGCAACCTGGGGCCGATCCAGCTCACGCTGCACAAGGTGGATCTGGCGCGCGACGTGCGCTTCCACAAGGACCGTTCGATCGACACGTGGGTGGATTCGGTCGACCTCGAGCGCATCGAGGCCGTCCAGTCCTGGACGCACGAGCCCAAGCCCGCGGCGCCGCACGCGCCCGGCCGCGACCAGTTGCGCCTCGCGCGCGCGCCCGAGCCGGGCGCATATGTGCTCCTCGCGCGTTCCGGCCAGAAATCGGCGCGCACGCTCGTGCTGGTCGGCTCGACCGCCGTGCTGATCAAGACGAGCCGCGACCAGGCGCTCGTGTGGTGCTTCGACGCGCGCACGAGCGAGCCGCTGCGCTCGGCCGACGTGTGGTTCGCCGAGCGCTGGTGGGACGAGAGCAAGCGCGAGCTGTCGACGCAGGTCGTGCGCACCGACGCGGACGGCCTGGCGCGCATCACGCTGCGCTCGCACCACGAGAGCACTGAGGTCTTCGCGTCCGTGACCTCCGGCGACCGCACCGCGTTCGCGACGTGCGGACGCTCGTGGTGGCAGGAGCCCGGCTTGCGCTCGCGCGTCCTGGCGTTCACGGACCGCGCCGCCTACCGCCCCGAGCAGACGGTGAACTGGAAGGCGATCGCGCGCACGTCCGACGGCGGCGCGTGGCGCGTCCCGACCGGGGCGAAGCTGAACTGGAAGATCTACGACCCGCGCGGCGCGGTGTGGCAGGAGGGCTCGCTCGTGCCCAACGCGTTCGGGTCCGTATCGGGCTCGCTCGAGCTGACGTCGGCGATGACGCTGGGCGAGTACCAGCTCGAGGCGCAGATCGAGCAGGGCCAGCACTCGATCGACGCCGGGCGCTCGGTGCTGTTCCGCCTCGAGGAATACCGCCTGCCGGAGTTCGAGGTGCTCGTCACGCCTGGTCGGTCCGTGGCAGAAGCCAGGCGGCCCGTGCTCGGTGACACCCTCCCCGTCGACGTCGATGTCGCGTTCTACTCGGGCGGCCCCGTCGCGAACGCGGCGGTCGAGGTCGTCGTCACGCAGCGCGCCTGGCACCGCGCGTGGCCGCGCCCGTACGAGACGCGCTGGGGCTTGCCCGACGATCCGTACGGGCAGCGCTCGCAGCGGATGTGGCGCGACCCGGGCCAGGTCGTGCTGCGCCAGCAGCTCGCGACGGACGCGCGTGGACACGTGCAGTTCGAGTTCCCGACGCCGACGGGCACGGGCAGCCTGGAGTACACGGTCGAAGCGCGCGCCGTCGACGCCTCGCGGCGCGAGGTCGTCGGCACCGGCGTCGTGCGCGTCGGCGCGACCGAGCACGAGGTCGACGTGCGCACCGACCGCCGCGTGTACGGCCCGGCGCGCGCGGTCGAGATCGAGCTCGACTCGCAGGACGTGAACGGCCGGCCCGTCGCGGCGACGGGCCTCCTGCGCCTGATGCACGAGCGTTGGCGCGAGGTCTGGCTCGATCCGCGCGGGAACGAGGTCGAGGGCGAGGCTCTCGACGCCGTGCGCCGCGCGTCGACGGGCTTCCCGCCGCCTTCCAGCGGACACCCGTGGAAACGGATCGTGGCGCGCTGGGAGAGCCAGGAGATCGCGCGCTTCGACGTCGTGATCGACACCAGCGGCAAGGCGCAAGCGAGCGTGACCCCGCGCGAGAACGGCCTCTACCGCGCGATCTGGACCAGCCGCGACGGGCGCGGATCGCCGGTCGAGTCCGAAGCTTGGTTCCACGTTGCCGACGAGAGCCTGCGCGAGCTGGGAGGCATCTCGAACGACCTGGAGCTCGTCGTCGATCGCGCCACGGTCGCGCCGGGCGAGACGGCGTCCGTCGTGCTGCTCACGCCGGTCAGCGGGCGCTACGTCCTGGTGACGCTCGAGGGCTTGAAGCTCTTCGACGCGCGCATCGTGCACGTCACGGGCCGCGCAGCGTTCCTGCGCGTGCCGCTGACGCTCGACCACGTGCCGGACGTGTACTTGAACGCGTTCACCGCCAATGCAGGCGTGCCCTGGTCGACGGCCGAGGAGATCACGGTGCCGCCGGCCGAC
>Ga0163152_10009461_pt1 | contig 10151 bp, 9 predicted proteins | sample OliLakLV19MP8IB2_FD_148635 | JGI IMG/M metagenome (GOLD analysis project Ga0163152, IMG submission 148635) | Freshwater microbial mat bacterial communities from Lake Vanda, McMurdo Dry Valleys, Antarctica - Oligotrophic Lake LV.19.MP8.IB-2 | ecosystem: Environmental > Aquatic > Freshwater > Lake...
CCCGTCGTTCGAGCCGCCGCCCACCCGGGGAGCCAAACACTTGCGACTTCCCTCTCGGTGAGGTCGAAGTCGTGGGAGGCCCGGGCTCGCGCCGGTAAGACGATCGCTACGGGCGACATCGCCTCGCCGATTCCACGAACGGTCAGCTCCACGCCCGCGCATGCCGCTCCACGTCCGACAGCCACGCTCTCAACGGCGCCGGATTCCATTCCAGCGGATGCATAGGAACCACTCCGACCGCCCCATTCTGCGTCGTCAGGCGACAGTGTCCCAGATCGAAGGGCGCACACGCCCACGAGCGCAGCGGCCGACGCGGACCGCTCACCACGCCCGCGATCATCGCCGGCGCCACGCCTTGCAGCTTGTCCAGGTACTTGCGTTTGTCCAGGAGCACCTCGTCGTCGGTGCTCTTCGTGGCATCGAGGACGAACGCGTCGAGACCGCCGGCTCCGGGTGTCACCAGGAGGAAGTCGGGCGTCGCGTCAACGCCTGCAACACATAGGAATCCACTTGGATGCGCCTCGCGGGTCAGGCGGTTCTCGACCCACAGTTCCACACGGGCAGCATCTTTGCGGAACGAGACGTGCCCGGCGAGGTAGAGGGCGCCGACGTAGTCACCTTCGACCGACCATCCCAGAGCCATCAGACCCTCGACGAGGCGCATCCCGCACCAGCGTTGGTAAAGGAGGGGCTCGTCCGCGACCTCGGGCGCGACTTCGAGCAGGTCGGCGATGCGGTCCGCGAGCGTACGCGATTTGTCCTCGATGTTCGCGGCGAGGTCTCGCAGTCGCCACCACGATCGTCCGCGCGGGTACGGCGAAGGCGCCCGCATCGAAGAGCGGACCTTTCCGCTGCTTCGGCGCACGACGCCGTTGCGCGACCGATGGAGTGCGACGCGAGCTGTTTGCAGACGGCGCTCCAGAATCTCGAGATCGGAGAGATCCGCGAAGGCCCACTTGCTTTCGCCGCGCCGAGAGGCACGCGCCTCCTCGATGTAGCGTTCGGTTCGCTGGAGCGCCGGTTCCAGCTCGGATGCCAAGACCTCGATCAGGTGGAGCAGCCAGCTCAAGGCGCGCAGATCGGGTTCCGGAACGGGGTCCGTCCGCATCCAGCACGTAGGAACGAGGCCGCCGGACAAGCGCGTCCAGTCCGCAGGTGACCGGGACAACTTCGCGCGCGTCGCGGTCCAGGAGCGTCGCTGAACGGTGTTCCGCGGATCCTCGACATCTTCGAGCTCGTCCAGGAGGCGCGGCACGAGCCCCGTCATCGCCTCGACGGCTCCGAGCAGCACGCTCTCGGTACCGCATTCGGCGCGGGTGCGCCCTGCCTTGCGCCTCTCGCTGACCCCAGGTTCCAACAACTGCCCCGAGAACGAGCGCAGGTCCGCGATCATCCGTGCAGCGAACTCGCTCACGTCTGCTGAACGTCCTGACCGTTCTGGAGCGCCTCGCGCCATGCTTCCACGACACGCTGGCACTCGAGCAGACCTTTCCCGGCGGACTCCGTCCACTCTACGAGGTCTTCGCACAGTCGAAGGTCCGCGGGGTCGGCTGCCAACAAGCGGACCTTGCTCAACACCTCCTGCACGAGGACGAGGTCGAGCGCGCGGTTGCGGTCCAGATTCATCTCCACGAGTCGCGCCAGGCAGGCCTTCAGCGATTCGGCCGTGCGGTAGGAGAAGACCGCACCGCGCTGACGCAGGCGGAAGTCGAGGTCGGCAACCGCGTCGAGCTCCTGTTTCTCCAGTGTGAGGCCGACCCTGCGCAAGGCTTCGTGCGGTTGAACAGCGAGCACGACGACCGCTGCGCGATCGAGCACGCGAGGTGAGAGCGGGCGCACGGTGTGGTCGCTGTTGATCGTCCCGACCATGCGCAGCGCCGGCGAGAGGAACACTTGAGGCTCCTCCTTCTCGCCCCATCCCCGCACGCGTGTCCCACCCAGCCGGATCGTGCGATCCGTGCGCGCAACGGGTGCATACTGCGAACGCACGAGCACCTCGGACAACCAGTGCTCGGGTTGGCTGAGGTTGAACTCCTCGAAGACGACCACGTGCGTGCGCCGGTCGCCGGTGTCCCAGGCACGCGCCGCGCGGCGCAAGAAGTTCGTGACGGGAGTGGGCTCGAAGTCGTTGTTGATCGGGTTGACATGACCCAGCAGGTCCTCTCGACCGCGCCAGGTGGGATCCACCGCGACGGTCAACATGCGCTCGCCACTGGCGTCGTCGATCAGGCTGCACGCGAGGTCGCTCTTGCCCACGCCCGGGCTCCCGCGAAGGATCAGGAGAGGCTTGGTCATCCAGCCGATCCGCACGGCGGCCAGGACGCCTTCGCCGTGTCGCGCGGCGATGCGCGACTGCGCTGCGGGATCGAGCGCATCTTGCACGCCGAAGGCCACGCCTGCCGTTCCGTGGCTCAGAGCCTGGGTCGGCTTGGCGACCACGGAAGCGGGCGCAACCACCGGGCGGTCGACCGTCCTTACGAGGCTGCCGAGGTCCTTCATCGGCCGGTTCATCATCGGGGTTGCAAATCCAGGCAAGGTGGCTGGCGCTGTGCCGGGATGTCGCGCACGCAGCTTCTCCGTCCGCTTCGCTGCTTGATCGAGCCAACGGGGCAGCTCGCGGGCGAAACGTTCGATGCGGGCTCGGTCGGCCGGGTCCGTGGTGGTGGTCTCCTTGGCGATCAACGCGACCCGCTCGAACACTCGTTCGACCGCCGAACGATCCACTTGCTTCAGATACGGACCTTGCAGGCTCTCCCAACGCGGCACCGGGATGCGCATGTTCGCGAAGCGGGCCCAGTCTTCGGGATAGGGTCGAACTACCCATTCCGTGTACGAGCTGCGCGGGCGCGACTCGATGCCCTGCACTCGGTAGGCCCCGAAGAGGATCGCGGTCTTGGCATCGCGTACGCCGCGCGGCTCGATCGCGTGCCCGCCCCACACCAACAAGATCTGGTCGTCGAACGCTTCGGGCTCACTGTCGAAGAGCCAGCTTCCTCCGTTGTCGTCGATCACGATCGAGGCGTCTGCGCCCGCGAACGCGTGGATGTGGTAGCAGCGCGGATCGCCTTGCTCGCAGTAGTCGTCGCGGAACTCCTGCTTGGCACCACATGCCCAGCTCGAGGCCGCCTTACAAATGCTCCCGTCCCATTGGCTGCGATGAGCGTTGAGATTGCATCCGTAGGCGTTGCCGGGCTGGAGGTCGAAGCGCATGCGCGCCAAGGTAGCCGACGACATGATCCAGGCCGAGAGGCGCGTGATCTCGATGAGGGGTGACCGCCTCATTGCGAGAGCTGGCGCCCATCGCCACATGCTTGGGACCGCGCAATGAGCTCGGAGACCAGACGCTCGTGGAGCTTGACACCTTGGCGCCGCGCGCTGACCATGTGGTCTGCCGTGATCGCTTCTACGAAGAGGTTCGCTCGGACCTCGAGCGCAGCCCGCTGGGCACACGGAACTCTGGTGCTCGACGCATGGCACAGCGCGACGCGGTCTGCCGCCCGCAGCGGTGGGATCACCGGCGCTACGCGGCCCGCGCTCGGAGGACGATTCCATTCGCTCCGCGCCAGCATTCCGCAAGCTGGCTCCAGGAGCGCGCCGCGGCCGCGCCGTCCACCACGCCCGCCCGACCTCGCGCGCCCTAAGCACTCCATGTGACCGTCACGCCGTTCGTGAGGTTGAACGTGCTCGGCGTGCAGAAGCTCGCCGCATTCCGGTACCAGGCCTGGTAGTGCCGGGTCGAGCCGGGGACCGTCACCGCGCCCCGGATCGAGATCCTGGGGTCCACGCCCTCGGGAAACTGCGACGCCCCGGCGAAGTTCAGCTTCGTGCCCAGCCGCTGGACTCCGCCCGTGACGCACCGCAAACCGTCGCCGAAGACCTGCCCCGCGCCGCCGGCGATCCGGTCGGTGCCTTGGAAGTACAGCGCGGAGCTGTTCGGCATGCGCGTGCCGCGCAGGACCAGCGTGTCGATCGCGATGCTCGCCGAGCCGGCAGCCACGAGCTTGCCGCCGCCGAAGCTCACCGTGTTCGCGCATCCGCCGTCCGCGCCGCCTGTGTTGCCGCACGGACACGCGGTTCCGCTGCCGTCGCCGAAGCAGTAGGGCGCGCCCGTCGTCGGCAGCGGACCGTGCTGCCCGTCCTGGATCCAAGCCTGGATCCGAGCCTGGTCGGACGCCGTCAGGCAGGCCGTGTTCGAGGCATCCATGCTCGGGTCACCCGTGCAGCCTGCGCCGAGCGGCATGTCGCCGTTCTGGATGCGAACGAGAGAGGCAAATCCCTTCGTCTGCCCGGGCGAGAAGTAGGACAGGAGCTGCGAATCGGCGTAGGCCGCCGTGATGTCGCCCGCAGCGATGTTGTGCGCGCCGGTGCCTTGCGTGCTGTGGCAGTCCGCGCAGTAGGTGCGGAACACCGGATGGACGTCGTCGAACGGGGACTGCGCGCGGGCTGACGCTGACAGCAACACGGCGAGGAGCACGGTGGTCATCTGCATGCGATCCTCCACTCGCGACGGGAAAAACAAGATCGGATGCTACGCAGCGTGGATCGGGCGCACGTCAAGACCGGCGCGAGCGTGTGTGAAGATCCATGTCACGCCTCCCCGGCGGAAAGCTCACGGCTGCCCACCGGACTTGTGCGCGTCACGTTCAGGGTCGACTCGCGGGATCAGATGACGATCCTCGAGGGTGTCATGGAGGGTTCGACCATCACCCGGGTCAAGTTGCAGCGACCGTGACCACGCGCGGATTCGCGCGGCCTTCGATCTTCAGGTCAGACGCGGCTCCTGCAGTTGACGGATGCGCCACGTCGCGCCAACTTGGCGAAACCGGAGGAGATCCCCATGAGCAAAGCGGCATCGAAGACCAGGACCACGTCGCACGCAAGCAAGCCACGCACGTCGGCCACGAAGTCGAAGTCCCCGGCGAAGGCCGGCGCGACCGGGACATCCTCTTCCGCGCTGATCGATCAGCGGATCCGCGAGCTGACGGGATGGCGCGGAGAAACGCTGGCCCGCATGCGAGGCCTGATCCTGGCTGCTGATCCCAAGATCACCGAGGAGTGGAAGTGGATGGTCCCGGTCTGGTCGCGTGACGGGATCGTCTGCACCGGGGAGGCGTACGCGAAGGTCGTGAAGCTCACCTTCGCTCGGGGGGCCACGATCCCGGACCCCTCGCGCCTGTTCAATGCCAGCCTGGAAGGCAACACGCGCCGGGCGATCGACATCCGCGAGGGTGAGAAGGTCGATGCGGGCGCGTTCAAGGCGCTCGTCAAGGCCGCCGTGGCGCAGAACGCCCTGCTCGCGAAGAAGAGTTCGAGCCGATGAGGAGCGCGAAGCCGAAGGCCAAGGGCTCGACGCGTGCGGGCGAGCCACGTCGTTCGGCCACGAAGTCGAAGTCCCGGACGAAGGCGCGCGCGAAGGCCAAGCCGACGCAGGCGCGGAAAAGCGGGAAGGTCGTCCTCCTCTCGGGCGGCAACCCGCAGATCGCAGAGGCAGACGGCGACGCGCCGGTACAGGCGTACATCGCCGCGTTGTCGGGGTGGCAGCTCGACCTCGCGCAGCGCCTCGACGCGCTGATCGTGCGGAGCGTGCCGAACGTGCGGAAGGCCGTGAGGTGGAACTCGCCGTTGTACGGCATCGAGGGCCAGGGTTGGTTCCTGGGAGTCCACACGTTCACGCGCTACCTCAAGCTGGCCTTCTTCCGCGGTTCGTCCCTGCGGCCGCTCCCGCCCGGGACCAGCAAGGACAAGAACACGCGCTACGTCGACATCCACGAAGGCGACGCGATCGACGCAGCGCGTATGGCGGCCTGGTTCAAGCAGGCGGCCGCGTTGCCCGGCTGGAATCCCAGTCGGCCGTCGTGAGACATGTTCCGACGTCGACGAGCCCCGCGCGAAACCTCAGGGGCAGAACGTCACACGCAGGGTCATCGAGGCGTTGAATCCCGCTCCGCCGGCCGAGAAGTCGCGGTAGGCGAACTGGAACCAGCGCTGTGAACCAGCGCTGATCGTCGACCCAGGAAACGACGAGAAATCGAGCCTGCGCGTCGCATGGCCGTTCGCGTCCGCATTCACGTTGCCGAAGCGATGGAGCGTGCCTCCCGCGCAGCGCACGCCGTCGCCGAACGGAACGTTCGCGAGCGCCGTCCCGAAGAAGAACGTGCCGTTCGTGCCGGGCGGCACGAGCGCCGTCTCGAAGATGTAGTCGTTCGCGAAGACGCTGGGGAGCCCGTTCGTGCCCAGCAGCGCGCCGTGGCCGGTCGAGTTCACCGCGCCGAAGCACGCAATGTCCGGCGCATTGCAGTTCGTCGAGTACGTCACGACGAGCCGCGGGCGGAATGCCAGGTTCGCGTTCTCGCTGCTGTCGAAGCGCTTCGCGGTGCCCGCGCTCGCTTCGTTGCCATGGACGATGTAGCCGAAGTGGAGCCACGGCACCTGGGCCGCGGCCTCGACGCTGGCCGTCAGGTCCTGCGACGCGAACGTCCAGTCGCCGACGCCGTCGACGATGGTGGTCGCGAGCGGCGCCGCGAAGTCTCCACCGGGCGTCGTCCACGCCGGCCCGACGCCGAAAAAGCGTTCGGTCCACGTCGCATCGTTCGTCTGCGCCGCCGTGCCTGCCCCTTCCGCGCCCGGCGCGTCCGACGCGCCCTCGCCCCAATCGGCGGCCAGCCGCGACACCGTCATCGGCTCCGCAGCGGAGTTCTGTTGCGACAGGTGCAGCACGAGCTCGGCCCTCGTCACCTGCACGCCCGGCGGCAGGGCGGCCGCGACGTCGAAGTAGACGAGCGCACGGCGTGTATTGCCTCCCGAATTGCGGCCGGCGAACAGGAACTCGCCCGAACCGTTCGCGGTCGCACCCGACTCCGAGTAGAGCGTCGCGTCGCGGGCAGGCATCAGCGTGACGACGCCCTGGGAGCGCGCCAGGTCAGCGGAAGCGGCGAGAGCCAGGAACGTGAGGACGGTGCGCTTCATGCTGAGATCCTACTTCCGAAGGCAATTGCGCGCACGAGGACCGAAGAGGCACCGGGCGACGCGACCGGCTCCGACTTCGTCAGCGTCCGTCCTCCTGGTCTCCAACGACGGCACGTGGGGCTCGGCTCGGCATTCGGAACACACGACCGGTTCGACGTCGCCGACCGGCCGCTGGCGCCCGCGGCCCGAGCTGGCGCAGACTCTGCGCATGGCCCGCAAGAAAGTCGTCCGCCGCAAGAAGGTCGCGCCGCGCTCGCGCGGGCTCTCGCCGAAAGAAGTCGCCAGCGAGCGCGCGCCGGCCGCAATCCAAGCGCTCGCCGCCCAGGTCGAGGAGGACGGCGCGAGCGTGCTCGCGACGTACCGCGAGCCGCTCGCCGGCCACTGGCAGCTCTTCGTCGCGCTGCCGATCGACAAGGTGTCCCCCACGCCGTTCCAGCGCGATTTGAGCGAGGCGCACCGGAAGAAGCTCGTGAAGCGCATCGACGAGGTCGGACGCTTCCTGGATCCGATCATCGTCGTGCGACGGCCGGAGGGGATCTACTGGACGCCGAACGGGAACCACCGCCTCCATTCGCTCCAGGAGCTCGGTGCCAAGACGATCGTTGCGCTGCTCGTGCCCGAGGAGAAGGTCGCGTACCAGATCCTGGCGCTCAACACGGAGAAGGCGCACAACCTGCGCGAGAAGGCGATCGAGGTGATCCGCATGGCGCGCGACCTCGCACTGCAGGACGACGCGGCCGAACGCGATCACGAGCTCGTCTTCGAGGATCCCGTGCTGCTGACGCTGGGCATCTGCTACGAGAACAACGGGCGTTTCGCCGGCGGCACGTACCAGCCGGTGCTGAAGCGGCTCGAGTCCTTCCTGCCGCAGAAGCTCTCGAAGTCGATCGCGGTGCGGGAAGCGCGCGCCGCGCTGCTGGCCGAGCTCGACGAGGCTGTCGCCACGGCCGTCGCGGCGCTCAAGGAGCGCGGCTTCGACAGCCCCTACCTGAAGAGCTTCGTCGTGGCCCGGATCAACCCTTTGCGCTTCCGGCCCGACGCCGACGAGGAGTTCGAGGCCGTGATCAAGAAGATGACGGCCTCGGCGCGCAAGTTCGACGTCGGGAAGATCCGCGCGGACCAGATCGCGCGGTCGGGCGGTCCGCCCGAGTCGGAGTGACGCGGACGCCGCGAGCCGCGTCGCGACGCACCAGCTCCTTGCACTGACACGCTCGCATCACCAGCGGCCGGATACTGCGAGGCGCCGCCGACGTTCTGCTTCGTGCCCAGCCGCGTCGCGAAGCCGCCCGCGCAGCGCAGGCCGTCACCGAACGGAACACCCGCGCCTCGCCCGGCCGGGATCGCGCTTCCGTGCTCGGTTCCCGCACCTCGAGCCCTTGCGCCGTTGGCTCCGTCCGGCGAAGTTCGGCCGCCCCCCCGGACCGCGTCAACGTTCCGAATCCCTGGAGGAGAAGACCATGCCGAAGCTGACCGTCGGTTCCGAGAACAACGTCCCGATCGAGATCCACTACGAGGACTACGGCACGGGGCGACCCGTCGTGCTGATCCACGGCTGGCCGCTGAGCGGCCGCGCGTGGGAGAGCCAGTTGCCCGCGCTCGTCGGCGCGGGACACCGCGTGATCACCTACGATCGACGCGGCTTCGGCCAGTCGTCGCAGCCGTGGGGCGGCTACGACTACGACACGTTCGCCTCCGACCTCGAAGCGCTGCTGCGCCACCTGGAGATCCGCGAGGCGGCGCTCGTCGGCTTCTCGATGGGCGGCGGCGAGGTTGCGCGGCTCATCGGGCGGCATGGCACCGAGCGGGTATCGAAGGCCGTGTTCGCGGCGGCCGTACCGCCCTACCTGTTCAAGTCGAAGGACAACCCCGAGGGCGGGCTCGACGACGCGGCGATCGCGGGGTTCGAGGCCGGGGTGAAGAAGGATCGGATCGCGTTCCTCGAACCGTTCACGAAGAACTTCTTCAGCGCCGGGAAGGAGCTGAAGGTCAGCGAGGCGCAGCGCCAGTACGCGGTCGACATCGCGTCGTTCGCGTCGCCGAAGGGCACGCTCGACTGCATCCGCGCGTTCGGACGCACCGATTTCCGCGCGGATCTGGCCCAGTTCAGGCTGCCGACGCTCGTCATCCACGGCGACGCGGACGCGATCGTGCCGTTCGAGGTCAGCGGCAAGCGCACCGTGGCTGCCGTACCGGGCGCGAAGCTGGCCCTCATCAAGGGCGGGCCCCACGGTCTCAACATCTCGCATGCCGAGGAGTTCAACCGGGCCCTGCTGGGTTTCCTCGCGGGCTGAGAGACCGAAACGAGATCGATCCGACGTAACCGTTCGGCGAACACCTTCTGGTCAGCTTGGACGCGAACGTCACGCTGTTCGAGATGGGCCGCCGAGAAGAAGTCGAGCACTGGCTCGCGCTGCGTGATCGCGAACACCTGACCTACCGCGCGCTGTCGGAGCGCAGCGGCATCCCGCGCAACACTCTTGCGCACTGGGCGTGGCGGTTTCGACGGGGCAGCACCCGGCGCGGCGCTGCTTCGACACTCTGGCCTTGCGCGGCCATCGAGCGTGTTCCTGGCTCCGTCAGCCGCCGCAGCAGCCACCGCCGCTGGTGTGGGTGGCCGCTGGCATGACCGGACCGACCTTGGCCTTGTATCCGGCCTTCTCGACGGCCTCGATGGCCCCCTTCAACGCCTCGGGGTCGGCGGCTTCGATTCGGGCACTGCCGATGGCAACGTCTTCGATCGTCACGCCGGGAACGGACTGGAGAGCCTTGGCAACGTTCTGCACGCAGCCGCCGCAGCTCATGCCTTCGATCGCGATGTTCGTGGGGTTCAGGTGAGTCTTCATGGTGGTCCTCGGTTCAGGCTGTTCGTGCGCGAGGGAAGATGAGCTACGCCCCATTGGGGTATGCATATCAACCCGCTGGTCGGAGTTGTCGAACGCCGCCACAAGTCCTCGCTGACGCGCGCTGAACATCGCGAGGCAAGTGGTTGAGGCACAGTGGGTGAAGGAGAGTGGCGGACGTGTCTCTCGTCAGAATCGAAACCGGAGATTCGGCCGGCAGAACACAGCCGAGCACCAGGTCAAGTCTTGGACTTCCTCAGTACAGCGACGGCCAGCAAGGCCACGACGACGATGCCGAGCACGATCCACACCCACATCCATCCGCCCATCCACCCGCCCATCCAC
>Ga0163152_10009463_pt1 | contig 10150 bp, 7 predicted proteins | sample OliLakLV19MP8IB2_FD_148635 | JGI IMG/M metagenome (GOLD analysis project Ga0163152, IMG submission 148635) | Freshwater microbial mat bacterial communities from Lake Vanda, McMurdo Dry Valleys, Antarctica - Oligotrophic Lake LV.19.MP8.IB-2 | ecosystem: Environmental > Aquatic > Freshwater > Lake...
GAGCAACAGCAATAATATTACAGCGATGTCAATAAGTATCGGAGTCATCCGCGGTCATTTTATATGCAATCGATTGGGCCGCACGAGATTTATCTTTCACTGCGCAACTTTTTTGCCGCAGCCGTGTACTTGCAAACAGACGAACACCGAGCGCCAAGCGCCGAATGGAGGACTAGACCGATGTCGAACGCCATGCCGAAACTGTTTGCAACCGCCACTTCAGTAGTCGCTATTGCAACAATTCTAACGTTACACCCAGCTGAAGCCAGAGGCTTCCAGGCACGGGGGGCCAGGGGCGCAATGGGTGGCTTCGCTCGGCAAGGCCAATACGGACAGGCTGCAGGCGCCGCTGCCATTAGCCAGAACGCAGCAGTGCTAGGTGGAGCCTTCAACGGCACAGGTCCTAATGGTACCAGTGGAGCAGGAGCCGGCAGTGCGGCATGGAAGCGCGGTATCGGCGCCGTCGGTGCCAGCCAGATGAATGTTAGCGGCGCCAATGGAAGCACGTATAGCGGCTTCAAACGGGGGGCTTATAACGCTCAAACCGGTCAAGGCATGTACTCTTCGGGAAAGAGTGCCTACAGCTCGAAGACCGGACAAAGCTATGGCTACAACCAGGATACTTCCTTTGCCAAGGGTCAAGGTGCAAGCACCAGCGTGGAAACAGAGAATAAAGGTGACTACAACGTAGATTGGGCCAAGGGGCAGAAGCCTGTTGTCACGCCGGTTCCCACTTCACCATAAAGCAGACAATACTAGAAGTTAAAACACGCCAACTGAAGAGCAGCCACCACGGCTGCTCTTTCAGTTAGTGCGTTAAGACTTTTCCCAGGTGGCTGGTCGACCCTTTACGTCCATAACTTTGATCCCGAGCGTCTGTAGTGAGTTTCGAATCAAATCGGAAGTTGCGTAGTCCTTGTTTGTTCTTGCTGATTCGCGAAGCTCCAGGACAAGAGACAAAACGCCTTCAGCCGTATCTGCATCGATCACGCGGCTTGTATCAGAAAAAGTAAATCCAAGAGCGCATCCCATAAACTGAAGCGCCTTGGCGTACTTGATGCTATCGTCAGAGGCTTGGAAGACCTGATCGGCAAGAGCGAACAGCACTGATACTGCAATTGGTGTGTTGAAATCGTTGTCCATCGCCTCGATGAAATCATCGAAGTACGGCTTCAGATCAGCATCAGTTGCCAACTGCTCGCGAGTTATATCGCAAGAACCATTCGCTTCATCGCCATGCTTGGCGGCCCTGATTAGCCTGAGCATCGAAGTTTTCGCGGCATTCATATTGTCGCCGGTGAATTCTATCGGGCTTCGATAATGAGTTTGCAGGACAAACATGCGGATGGTGTCAGCCGAGTACTGCGCCAAAACATCTTGAATGGTGCGAAAGTTTCCCAGTGACTTGGACATTTTCTCAGCTTCGACCTGCACAAAACTATTGTGCAACCAGTAGCGCACGAATGGTTTCTTATGCAACGCCTCGGATTGGGCAATTTCATTTTCATGATGCGGAAAAACGAGATCTTCGCCACCACCATGGATGTCGATCGTTTCGCCAAGAACGTGCTTAATCATAGTCGAGCACTCAAGGTGCCAACCGGGACGGCCACGTCCCCAGGGACTATCCCACGCCAGTTCTTCATCGCCAGAGCTTTTCCACAAAGCGAAATCAGCGGCGCTGCGTTTCAATTCCTTCAATTCATCCTGGCTGCGCAGCTGGTCCCGCGCACCAACGAGCAGTTCATCCAAGCTCTGCTTCTTGAGCTTTCCATACTCCTTAAATGAAGCGACCTCAAAATAAACATCACCACCGGAAGCATAGGCATGACCAGCCTCGATCAATTCGCCAATGAAATCGATCATAGGCACAATATATTCAGTGCAACGCGGCTCGAAATCAGGTGTCTGAACATTCAATGCGCGCATGTCGTGCCAGAACGTATAAGTGAACTCACGCGCCAGTCGATCTGCAGGTATTCCTCGCTCGGCAGCACGTTTGATTATCTTGTCGTCGACATCCGTAATGTTTCGCACGAACGTCACCTCGTAACCCGAGAAACGTAAGTAGCGTTGCACGATGTCGAAGGTTATGGCCATGCGAGCATGCCCGAGATGCGACAGGTCGTACACAGTCGGTCCGCAGGCATACATCAGCACGCGCTTTCCGACAAGCGGTACAAACTCTTCCTTTTGGGCCGTGAGCGTGTTGAATACTTTCAGCGTTGACATATGAGCTTTCCAGAGACATTGGCGGCTGACATTTTGCGCGCAGAGTTTTATGTCTGAGGACAGAGCCCTAGTGCGCCTTCAATGCGGCTTTTGACACGGGCTTGTCCGAGAATGGACAACGTTGAACCAAGATCCGGTCCCGATGTGCGCCCTTGCAGGGCAGCTCGGACTGGCCAGTAGAGTTCTTTGCCTTTCAGGCCCAACTCTTTGCCAATATTGTCTATGACATCTTTGCACCCTTTTTGTTCTCCCCAGGGAAAATCACTGAGATGCGAAAGAACAGCAGACAATACTTTCTTAGCATTGTCGGTGCAGACAGTCGGATTGACTTCCGCTGGGATATTCACCTGCTTGTCGAAAAAGAAATTTACGGCATTAGTAATTTCCGACAACGTCGTCAATCCCTCGCGCACCACTGAAACTATTTCTTCCAGCTGCTCACGTGAATATTGCTTGGTGTCATATTTTTCCAAAAACGGCAACGAACGATCGGTTATCAAAGATAACGGCAAGCTGCGAATGTACGAGCCGTTGAACCAATTGAGGCGCGGCACGTCGAACACGGCCGGACTCTTGCTGACTTGGCCCAACTCAAACATGTCACAGGCTTCTTCCAGCGTGAACATCTCTCGCCCATCGGCTGGATTCCAACTCATTTGCCCAAGGTAATTGACGATGGCTTCCGGCATATAGCCGTCTTGGCGATACTTATCGACGTGTACCATTTCACCATGGTGGCGCTTGGACAGCTTGCGCCTGTCTGTATCGAAAATCAAGGCAGTATGAGCGAACTCGGGTGGTGTCACGCCGAGTGCTTCGTAGATAAGCAGCTGCTTCGCCGTATTGTGAATGTGGTCTTCACCGCGAATGACGTGAGTCATCTTCATGTCGATGTCATCGATGACCACAGCGAAGTTGTAAATCGCCATGCCATTAGATTTGACGATGACCATGTCACCACCAAGATCAGAAGTATCGATCGAAATGCTGCCTTTGATGCCGTCGTTCCACGTCACTATGCGCGGCTGCTCCACTTTGAAGCGAATCGCCGGAATGCGACCTTCAGCGGTTAGTTTGGACACGACTTCGTCCGTAAGATGACGGCAACGATTGTCATAACCTGGAGCGACACTTGCTTGCTTTTGTTCTTCTTTGAGCTGGTTGATCTCTTCCGGTGCGCAGAAACAATGATAAGCGTGACCACTTTCGATCAGCTTGCGGGCAATGCTGTGGTAATGATCGACCTTCTCAGTCTGACGATAAGGTGGATATGGACCACCGATGTCAGGACCTTCATCCCAATTAATGCCCAGCCATTTAAGCCCGGCAAATATATCTTGCGTAAAATTTTCATCGGACCGAACTTCATCGGTGTCCTCTAAGCGCATCACGAAAGTGCCCTTATTGCGCCTGGCATAAAGGAAGTTGTACAGCGCCGTGCGAGCCGTACCGACGTGCAAATTGCCGGTAGGACTAGGCGCTATTCGAACTCGGATGCCAGATGACAATAGAAATTACCGCAAAGGACAAGCTGTCCATTTTAGCACTAGCATGCTCTTGGCAAAATCCAATGTTATCAAGCGTCACGACAAATTGCTCGCCTGTCCGTAGCGGCAGCGCATTCTTATCGAGGAAACAAATTCTAGTTGTGTTGTCCGATGATCAGACAATCAACCATCGCAACGCCTGAGCCCAACATGTTGAGCTTGCGAGCTGCCGCTTTGGACAAGTCCAGCACGCGTCCACCAATGAACGGTCCGCGATCATTCACATGAACGACGCATGCAGCGCCGGTCTTGCGATTCATCACGAGCAGTTTCGTTCCAAAAGGCAAACTGCGGTGCGCCGCTGTCATCTTTTCCATGTCGAAACGTGAGCCGTCAGAAGTCTTTCTTCCGTGAAACTTCGGTCCGTACCATGATGCTTGCCCGCTGAAAGCTTGGCCGGCAGCGGCCAGAGCACCACGATCATTGAGATCTGGCAGATTCTCAGGTAATGCGTTGGCTCCAAGAGCCACACGCAAGCCGTTAACTACTTTCAAGCTCGCTTCTAAGCAGTTGCTGGAATCAGCTTTACCCTTGCCGGTAATCGGAAGGAAAGTGCAGGCAGTGGAACCGCCAACTTTGATTGCAGCCTTGTCTCCATCTCTGGCAGGCAGCAATAAGCTGGGATCAAAATTCTTCTCACTGATCAGATCTTGCAAGTCGGCTGCAAGATCATCTGCCTCTTCCGCAGCTGAGCCTGAGCCTGCGCGCGAACGGAAGGTGATCAGATCTTTGCCGTTCATCGAAACGGCGGCTACCTCATTGTCACTTTCCATCCACACACGGGAGGAAAATTCAGGTGCCAGGTCGCGAGCAGCCGAAGCCGGTGCCAGTGCCAGAGTCATCGATGCAGCAGCAAGCAGCACCAGCGCGCGAACCGAAGTTGACGCCTTATGTTTTTGCTCGATATTCATCGAAGGAAAATTCACTATTTCATTTGCCCCTTAGTAGTTCTGCTGGAAAGGTTTGTCGAGAACTCGATTGATTGAAAGCAGATTGATGTCTGCGCGTATGTTCTCGAAAGCCCCCCTCAGGTGCGAGCCGAAGCGAGCGCAAAGTTACCAAACAGACCATTGCGAGTCAAAACACTTACTGACAAGGCGAATATTTCGGTCACCATGCGTGGTGGCGCGATTGCTTGGAAAAGTCTTAACCATACGCGGTTGACTTCTAGCCAAAAACAGGCCTTGGATTTCCCAGTGCAACTTTTCTCGACCAGCCAACGAACCAGCAAGTGAGTCCGGCTTAAGATGGATAGGCGCAAGCGATGTCAAGCAGCCAGTGTTAAGCGAGGTAAAACTTGTGTTAAGCACCAAGACTCATTTCGCTAAAGCCGTTATTGCATGCCGTCGGCGGAGCTTGAAACCATCAGCGGATGAAGCGAACCGCCTACTGACAACCACAATAAGTAAAGCAGTGTTTATCGCAACTCTTCTTAACAATTGCTTGAGTGCCAACAACTGCTGTGTTCGCGTTCTGTCTACAACGGCTGTGCAGGATAAAGTGCATTGAAGCGGCCGCGCAGTCTATGCAACCGCGTCGTACTTCCTTTATATAGTAGGGCGTCCGCATGGACGCGTCGAAACGCGAGAATCGCTGAAGAACGGCTTCCTGTGCAGTCTAAGCAACGGGAGGGGACAAGCCCCTCCCCTCTTACGGGTCATTGGTTTGCAATCGTACCCACAGGCGTTTAGCCCATGAATTGCTGAATCCACTTAGGATCCATCTCAAAATTCGCATAGACGTTTTGAACATCGTCGTGACTTTCGAGCGTGTCCAACAGACGAAGAAGGTTCTTAGCGTTATCAGCTTCGTCGATTTCCACTGTCGAAAGTGGCGACATGACTACGTCTGAGCCAGTTACTTTTACCCCAGCGACGGTCAAAGCTTTCTGAACTGCTTCCAATTTCTGCGGAGAGCAAATTACGGTGATGTGTTCGTCGGAGCTGCTGTCAATGTCATCAGCACCTGCGTCCAATGCAGTCATTATCAAGTCGTCTTCGCTGGCAACTGCCTCACGAGGAATCTCAAGCTCCCCACGCTCTGTGAACATCCAGCCCACGCAGCCGGTTTCACCCATGTTGCCGCCATACTTAGAAAAGTAGCTGCGCACATCGCCTGCCGTGCGATTTCTATTGTCAGTGGCGCACTTCACCATAATGGCGACGCCACCTGGTCCGTATCCTTCGTAGGTCAGCTCCTCTATGTTGTCGGCCGCCCCTGCTCCTGCGCCCTTCTCAATGGCTCTTGCTATGTTGTCGTTCGGAACACCCTCGGCTTTGGCGCGATCTATTGCTTGCCTCAGGCGAAAATTGGATGAAGGATCTGCACCGCCAAACTTTGTAGCGACGATGATCTCGCGTGACGTCTTTGCATAGACGACACCTCTCTTGGCATCCACGACCGCTTTGGAGCGTTTAATGGTTGCCCATTTAGAATGGCCGGACACGACGAACCTCCTTGAACGGATATCTATTTATATAGATATAGATTTGCGGAAACGCTGGCTTTTTTCTATTAACAGTACGAAATGTTATCGCTGTATAAACTTGGCGCACGCTTGAGTTAGCGCTGACAGCCAACTATTGCATCACGAACTCCCCACGTTCGTAGCCTTTTTTACCTCATAAGCGATAACATACAACGATATATCTTGATGGAACCATAGTGTTTGCATCATAAAGCCGCTACACGAGCCGATTTCCGACATTTCCAATCGACAGTGTAATCAGAGAGGAGCTTATGAAGTCCACATCTAAAGCATTTGTATTGAGCGCGTTGTTAGCAGGCACAGTTAGTGTCGCACTGCCTAATAGTGATGCAGCAGACAAGGGAGCGTTGATCGCCAGCGCCGACGGTCGTCAAGTCGTGAAGAGCAAGTTGAAAGGTCGCATCGAACGCGAAGTGATGCAAGCAGAAGAGCTGATGGCCAAGCGCGACTATGCCGGTGCCGCAGAACGCTTCCACGACGCGATGAACAAAAACACAAAGAACGTCACAGCCATTGCCGGTTACGGGCTGGCACTCGGTAAGCAATTCAAGCTGGATGCTGCCGAAGAGCAGATCGACAAAGCTTTGCAACTAGATCCATCAAACGCTATGGCTCACGTAGGCAAAGCTATGGTGGCTATGAATCGCCTGCAGTCGTCCAATGTGACCATTCTAAAACAGCGTGATTCGATGCTGAAGATGGCCGAATCCGAGTGCCGCACCGCACTGCAATCGGATCCGTACTCGCCGGACGGACACTACTATCTGGCTCAATCACTAAAAGAGCAAGGTCGTCTGGACGAAGCGGCAGCTGAGTATAAGGAAGCAATTAAATCCGACGACAAAATGTCAGAAGCTTATGCCGGCCTTGGACTAACCAAGTTGGCGCAGAACTCGCTCGGCGAGGCTGGTGCTGCCTTCAAACAAGCAGTCGAGATCAATTCCGGTAACTCGACCGGGCACTACGGCTTAGGTCGCGTGTACCTCGGACAAGGGCAGGTCGATGCTGCTTTGAAAGAGCTCAACACAGCTCTTTATCAAAATCGCAACAGCGCCCCTGTACACCTTACTTTGGGCGAGTGCTACAACACTCAAGGTAACACCGTAGCAGCTATCAAAGAGTTCCAAGAATCGATTCGCATCAAAGCTGAGAATCCGGATGCATACCTGCATATCGCCGATATCCGTGAAGCACGTGGTGACCTTGAATTCTCCCTTGCAGAATTGCGCTCGGGTCTCGAGTTGATGCCGGGCAATCCTGACTTGCTCACAAGAATTGGTGATGAAAGCTTGCGTCTGGAAAAACTCGACGATGCAATCAAGGCTTACGAGCAGGTGCTGAACAACAACCCTAGCCATGCTGCAGCAGCCGGCAAGGGTTTGACTCGCGCCTATTATTTGAAGTCAGCCAAAGACGCTGGTGGAGCCTTCTTGTCATCGAATGATTACGAGACCGCCAAACGTCAAATCGATAAAGCGATCGCTCTCAATCCAAATGACATGGAATTGAGATTGGCAGCCGCTAAGTTGCGTTTGATGTCCGGAGAAACCGTCGATCTCAAAACCATCGCAACACCAAGGACTGATGGTGAGCGAATTGCGTACGCAGAAGCCCTGCTTGCGCAAAATGATTTCAAAGGCGCAAACGAACAAATGGGCATTGTCATTGGCAGTGCAACTGACATGAAGCAAGCCTTTGCTGTCGGCGATCTCGCTCTGATGATCAAGGATCTTGATGACGCGCAAGCCGCATACAAGAAGGCTCAAACCTTCCCCGGCGGAGAAGAGCGTGCACAGCGCGGCATGGATCTGGTCGCGAAAGCTCGCGAGACGGCTCGCCAAGACCTCACAATGGCCGATGATCTGGCCAAGCGAAAGCAAATCAACAGCGCCGTCGACAAGTACCACGCGGCCGTGTTCGATGATCCAAAGAATGGCGACTCACGCATAGGACTGGCTCGCGCGCTTGAGCAGATGAAACCGACCAAGCCAACCGACCTGCGGGAAGCAGCAGTGCAGATAAAAGCCTACATAGCTTTGACTCCGACTCTGCCACCTAAGGAAAATGAAAAGCTCACCAAGAAGATAACCAGTCTTCAAGAAAAGGCTTACAAGCTAGAACAGAAAGCCAAAGGCAAATAGTCCGCCTTACATAAAGGCAATATAAAGTCAGAACGGGCTGTTTAAAGAACAGCCCGTTCTGCTTGTAAACCGACACCAGCGCACAAGGTCCGACCAGAAGAGCGCTTTCACTCGATGATAAAATGTCAGGGCATATTTCATACCTCAATCGGAGCGGATTTTGACCCAACCTTGGTCAGGAAAGAAAGTTACAGTGCTCGGACTAGGGCGCAGCGGCAGTTCTACAGCTGAATATCTGCTCAAACGTGGCGCCTCGGTTACGGTCTCGGAACGGGATGGGGCAAACAGGCAGACAGAAGTCGATAAACTCAAGGCGCTGGGCGCGACGGTGGAAACCGGCGGGCATTCAGAGCAAGCGATCGCATCGGCGGCTCTCATCATTGCCAGTCCCGGAATACCGCCCACCGCAGAAGTTATTAGGCACGCCCAGCAGCTTGGCAAAGAAGTTATCTCCGATATCGAGCTTGCCTTTCGAGAGTCCGCCGGATCGGTGCCCATAATCGGCATTACCGGCACGAACGGCAAATCGACCACCTGTGCGCTGACAAGCCACATTCTTGAGAAATCCGGATTCTCCGCGCCTCCCTGCGGCAACTTTGGCGTGCCGATCCTGGATTTGCTGGAGACCAGACCGAATTTCTTGGTAGCTGAAGTAAGTTCGTACCAACTGCACTATTGCCCAACTTTCGCTCCAAAGATCGCCGTTTGGCTCAACCTCACTCCGGATCACATCGAATGGCATGGCGGGCTCGATTCTTACATCCAAGCCAAACAGAAGATGTTCAGCAATCAAACGGCCGCCAACTATGCAGTCTTGAGCCAAGATGATCCAATCGTTGCAAACTTCAAGCCACCATCGGAAGTGTTTCCCTTCGCGGTAGGAAGCAACCTTGAAGGGTGCATTCAAGGCGCTTTCATGCGCGACGATTACTTGACCTATCGCATCCATGGTGCCACCAATATTGTCTGTCACCGCAGGAACTTGAAGATACTCGGCAACCACAATCTGGAGAACGTACTGGCATCAATTGCAGTTGCTGCCCTGCTTCAGTTGCCGCATGCAAAGATCGTAGAAGCCGTGACGACTTTTACCGCACTTGAACATCGCCTGGAATTTGTCGCCACCGTATCTGGTGTCGATTTTTACAACGATTCAAAAGCGACTAATCCAACGTCGACAATCAAGGCGCTGGAAGCTTTCGGCGATCGCAAAGCGGTCCTGATAGCCGGCGGTCGCGACAAAGGTACTTCATTGACCGACCTTGTGCAGGCGGTTAAGAAGCATGTTTCTCACGTCATACTACTGGGCGAAGCGACAGAACGCTTTGCCCGGGCGTTCGACGAGGATGGCTACCGAAACGTAACTTCGGTTAGCAGCATAGAAGAGGCGGTCGATTTGGGCGCGTCGCTACAGAAAGGACCTGTTATCCTTTCTCCAGCGTGTGCCAGTTTCGATATGTTCCAAGACTACGAGGAGCGTGGGCGTGTCTTCAAAAATCTTGTCCACACAAGATTGGAAAAAATGGCGCCATCCCGCTAAAAAGTCGGATGAATCTGCCGAACGAACCGGGACGCCCAGCGATCCGGAGTTCCGCGGGCTGCCAAACAAAGCCATAATCACACTAGTCCTTACACTGGCTGGCTTCGGATTGATGGCGGTTTACAGCGCCTCAGCGCCGGAGGCTTTGGAAAGCTATCAGGATTCAACTGTTTTTCTCCGAAAACAAGCAATCGCTTGCGTT
>Ga0163152_10009466_pt1 | contig 10147 bp, 11 predicted proteins | sample OliLakLV19MP8IB2_FD_148635 | JGI IMG/M metagenome (GOLD analysis project Ga0163152, IMG submission 148635) | Freshwater microbial mat bacterial communities from Lake Vanda, McMurdo Dry Valleys, Antarctica - Oligotrophic Lake LV.19.MP8.IB-2 | ecosystem: Environmental > Aquatic > Freshwater >...
TTCGGCTTCGCGGCGGCGGGCGTTGGCGCGGCCGAAATCGTAGACCGATTGTTCGATGCCGATTTGCGATTGGAAGTTTTGGAGAGGGTCCGGCCGGACCAGAGCGGGCACGCCGAAATTGGCCTGGCTGAACTGGCGCTGGGTGAGGAGAGAGCTGAAGACGTAAACCGGGTTGTTGCCGCCTTGGATGCTTTCCTGCCATTGCACTTTAGGGAGGCGGGCGGTATCGACTTGGCGGACTCGCGCGGCGGCGGCGGACTCCATTTGGCGGGCGGCGGTGATCGCAGGGTTGTCCCGCAGGGCCAGACGGGCGGCGTCGGCCAGGGAGAGATCGACGGCTGCCGATGGCAAGGTTGACAAGACCGCAATTAGATATTTCTGCATTCCAATGGCGAAGATGCAGGCGCGCGAATTTGGTGACAGTTGTCACCTTATGACGGGCGGGGCATCTATACCTATATGGAAGTCAAAGTCAGTTATCGGAACGGGATGCAATATGAGGCGGAGGTGCGCGGGCATAAAGTAATCTGCGATCAGCCCTTGGACGCGGGCGGGGAGGACGCGGGGATGACGCCGCCGGAGTTCCTGCTAGTGTCGTTGGGGACTTGCGCAATGTATTATGTGGCGAATTATTTGCGAATGCAGAAGCTGCCGGCGGAAGGGATGACGCTGACGGTGGAAGCGGATAAGGCGATAAATCCGCCGCGGCTGGGGAAGTTTCGCATTGCGATTGAAATTCCGGGGGTTACGGAGGAGCGGCATTTGGAGGGCGCGCGGCGATCGGCGGAGAAGTGTTTGGTGAAAAATACGCTGTTGATGGCGCCGGAGATCGAGCTGACCGTTCTGGCGGCGCAAGCCGTAGCATAGGAGTGTGGATACTCCGGAAGTCGAGTGGGCGCGGAAATTAATGGCGGGCGACAAAGACGCGATGGGGCCATTCGTTGAGAGCTTTCAGCGCAAAGTTTTCAACTACACGTGGCTGATGTGCGGGCAGCGCGAGGACGCCGAGGAAGTGGCGCAGGATACGTTGCTGAAGGTGTTTGAGAATTGGGAACAATTGCGAAGTCCGGAACAGGTAAAGCCGTGGGTTTTTCAGATTGCGCGGAACTACTGCCTGATGAAGCGGCGGCATTCGGTGTTTGCGCCGGCGACGGAAATTCCGATTGACGATGTGCCGCTGGAGGCGCATGAAGAGGCGGCGGATGACCGGGTGATCCGCAAGGAATTGAATGTGGAATTGGAGCGGGCGTTGCGGGCGATTCCGGAGACGTACCGGGCAGTGGTACTGTTGCGGGACGTGGAGGATATGTCGACGGCGGAGACGGCGGCGCTGTTGGAGATAAGCGAAGATAACGTGAAGCAGCGGCTGCATCGGGGACGGGGGATGTTGCGGAAGTTGTTAGCGGGGGTGTAGCCGCGCACAACTGGATTGTTTTGTCACCGCCTACTGAAACGATGGATGACGGTGCAACACTAGTCGCCTTAGAAGGACAAGTTAGTTCGAGTTCCACCAAAATTTAGTACCAGATCGAGGAGTATTCGCTATGCTCGAAAAGACAATTAGTCCATTCGCCGAAATTAAAGAGGCCCGCTCGATGGCTAGTCACCCGCCCGGCACAGAACAACGACACGCAGCGCTGGCTCCTCGGCGCCCTGGGCGGGAGTACGTTCACAGTCCGCCAGAAGAGCAACGGACGCTTCGTTGACGCCCATGAGGTCGCCGCGAACGATTTCTCGGTGGTCACCCGGACCGCCCAGAACAACGACACGCAAAGCTGGGTTTTCGGCCAGGTGGGCGCCGTTTACACAATGCGCCAAAAGAGCAACGGCCGTTTCGTGGACGCCCGCGAGGTAGCCGCGAACGACTTTTCGATGGTCACCCGTCCCGCCCAGAACAGCGACACGCAACGCTGGCTGGTGCTGCCGGTTGGCGAAGGGACTTTCAGTATCCAGCAACTGAGCAATGGCCGTTTCGTGGACGCGCATGGTTCATCCGCAAACGATTTCTCGGTGGTCACCCGTCCTTCCTCGAACAGAACCGCGCAGCGCTGGTTCTGCGTTAAGGTCTAGCCGGTTGCCCCGATGTTGAGGCGCTCACCTTAGGGCGTTCGACGACCCGCCGATTTTGAACCGGCGGCGGGTGCTTGATTATGGCCGCCGCCGACCCTTATTGCCCTACCGGTTCTCACCAATCTCCCGCGCGGTGAAGGCCAGTTGAAACCACCACTACTGCCGCCATCCTGCCACCTATCTCATTTGCTCCAGGCGGGCGATGCGTTCCGCGGTGGGCGGGTGGGTTCTGAACAGACTCGCCATGCCTCCGGAGAAGGGATTGGAAATGTACATGTGCGCGGTTGCGGGCGAGCCGGATTCCATTGGTATTTGGCGGCTTCCCATTTCAATTTTACGCAGGGCGCCGGCCAGCGCCCAGGGCTTGCCGGAATATTGCGCGGCGGCCTCATCGGCCAGGAATTCGCGCGAGCGGGAGATGGCCATTTGGATCAGCATGGCCGCGAAGGGGGCGACGATGGCGCTGACGAGCATGGCGGCGGGGTGCCCGCCTTCCTCATCATCGTTCGAGCGGCCGCCAAATAGGGCGCCCCACATGGCCATATTGCCGAGCGAACTCAACGTGCCGGCAATGGTCGCCGAGACCGTCATGATAAGCGTGTCGCGGTGGGCGATATGGGCGAGTTCATGGGCGATGACGCCTTCGAGTTCGTCCTTGCTAAGGACTTTCAGGAGGCCCTGAGTAATCGCCACAGCGCCCTTGGCGGGGCTGCGGCCAGTAGCGAAGGCGTTCGGAGAATCGTCAAGGATTATATAGAGCTTCGGCATGGGGATGTTTGCCTTTTGAGCGAGGCGCTCCACCATGGCGAAGATCTCGGGCGAATCGGCTTTCGTTAGCTGTTTCGCGCCGTGCATGCGGAGCACGATAGTGTCCGAAAACCAATACGACCCGACGTTCATGAGGACGGCGAAGGTGAGCGCGAGCAGCAGACCACCATCGCCGCCCAGGGCTTGGCCAGTGACGAGCAGAAGGCTGGTGAGGGCCGCCAGCAGCACGTAAGTTTTCACGGTGTTCATGTTTTTTGTCTCCTAACGAACGAAAAGCCCTTTGCGTTAACTGCCGGGCCGTTTGGAAAGCGCTAAGCAGTTGGCACAAAAGGTCTTGATCCGTGAACCGATTTCACACTTGGGCCCGTGTCAATAGTAAGATGCGGGAAGATGGGAAGAGGTTGCAAGAGGCGAGATATGAAACTCTGGATTTCCTGGATTGCGATGTTGGGCGCGGCCGGCTCCGGGCAGACGATAACCACGGTCATCGGCACCGGATACGTATTCGACGGCGATGGCAAGGCGGCATTGCAATCGCCGTTGGGATTAACCCGTTCCATTGCGGCGACGGCGGACCGGCGAAGGAAGCGTCATTGAACACACCCCGGCAAGTGGCGTTCGACCGGCAGGGGAATCTTTACATCGCCGATATGGTGAACCAGCGAATCCGGCGCGTGGATTCCAGCGGGGTGATTAGCACCATAACCGGTAATGACGCGATTGGCAAGGCGGAAGACGGGGCGTGTTGCGATTTCGTAACGTAGGCCGGAGACAGTGAGTCGGGCCTGATTTTGCACGAATTTAGGAGCCGCTTCGAAGAAGGTTCAAACTTGCAAGTGGTTTTTCGGCTGAGGAGCGGTGGTTTCAGGCAGGGAGAGGGTCAGCAAAAGGGGGGGAGACGGCATTGGCTGCAATGAAGAGCAGGCACTCGTTGGACAAGCGCCGGGAGGTAGAGCGTTGGAGCAGGTCCATGGGCAGATCTAACTGGTATCAGGGGCAGCGGCGAATAAAGCCAGCGCCAGCAGTCTAGCCAGCTCGCAAAAACTGGGCGGCCGTTTCCGGCAGTGGCTGCGAATCTGGCGATGATAGAAAACGGTGGTTAGGGTATAGGCCAAAACTCGGATCGTCGTCAGCACGACGAGTGCGACGTCCTTATGCACGGAAGGCTGTTTGAGATGGGAGTCTGTAGTAAGGGTTTGGAATGCGGTGGCGTCGATGGTCCAGCGGCTTCGGCCCAACTGATGAATAAACTTCGGAGGGATGGATCCCAGTTCCACATTGCTCGCATAGAAGTTGGTGCTCTCCAGCGGAACCTGCTCTTTTTGTTGGTCGCGAGGCTCACCGGGTCTCTTAATCTTGACTCGCTTGATCTGTTGGACGCGGACTGTTTTGACGACCCGCACCAGGCGGTTGGCGACAGGCCAGTCGACTGCGGGCAGATGCCAAAGAGAGAAATCTTCGTTGTCGGCGGACCACTGGCAAACGGCGGGAGCCACAGTGAGACGTTCGGCCTCGGCCAGCAAAGCCGGTTGATTGTCTTTCAGATTGATGACCCAATCCAAGCCCAACGATTCGATCGCGGCGACGAACGGCGTCTGCCGGTAGATGGCGTCGGCGACGAGCACGTCGAAGAACCGCCGCCCCAGTTGCGTGGTCAGTTGCCGCAGCAAGTCCAGCGAGCAGGCCACTTCGGTTTCGCCGGCTTGCTGAAAGCGGATCCCCAGGAATACCGGAAAAGGGGTGCTGACGAGCGTGACGGCCGAAACGCGGTGGTAATATTGCAGACACTCGCGTAGTTCGCCGTCTACCTTCCGTTCCACTTTCCTTTCCAAGCACGCATCGCGTGTAGGAACCGCAGATTTCGATGCCATCGACGGCGGCGACCATGCGTCCCATGGCCCACTCCGATCCCAGGACGCCGTTTCTCTTCAACCGCTGCGCAATCGTACAGCCGAGCGCAAACAGCGAATCGATGTCCTGGCGCTGCATGGCGTAGCCGAGCGTATCCTCACTGATCGGCCCAATCCGTTTGGAAAGGACACCGTCCCGGCTCTCGAACTCGATCCGATGAAGCGTTGCGAACTGGCAGGCCGATCCGAGAAACACGGCGTCGAACACATTTTTCCAAGGGTGGAGCGGATACGTTCTCCCCTCGGGCATACCGGCTACCAGATCGGCGAAGCCAAACACCTTATCGAGATAGGCCTCAAACTGCCGGCGAACCACGGCGCTACTTCTCCTCCTTCTGACGGAGGAACCGGCGCAGGTTCAGATTGGCAATCTTCCCGGCGGACTCTTCAAAGCGCTTCCGCATTTCCACTTTGTCGCGCACATGCCCGGCCAACGCGGCGGAAAGAGGAAAGGTTCGCGGCTTGCCCTCCCACACGGCCGACAACAGAAATTCGTGATGGAGCTGCTTGCCGTCGGCGCAGCGGCAGTTGGGTTTGCCGCATTTGCGGTCGCGCTCGACGAACGAGCCGGGAAGCATCTCTGGCAAAGAGCCCAAACCGCGAATGAGCCTGCCGCGGAGGTCGAGTTCGGGGTCGCTTGCTATCGGACACTCATAATAGTGTCAGATAGACGTGAATGCAAGCACCTTCTGAGATTTGCAAGAATGACCGGAAAACTCAGCGGCCGATTACTTCTCTCGATTCAACGCCTTGGACCCATCACAAAAGTGGCCTTACGAAATCGCTGCGGTCCCCGCGACACCAGGAGGGACGGCGGGCAATCGCCCAATTCAAGCAGGGCCGCTTTACCCTAGTGTTTCTTGCTTGATCCGTAGACAGAAGGTTGAAGAAATTCCACGGAACTCGCTGATCCGGACGTCAAGGGTCTGCTCAATATGTCGCGCTTGCCTTCCGGGTGAGAGTCGCCATCTTCGGGCGGCATTAATGCCTGGGTCGTCGGCAATCCGGAAGTTGGCCACAAACGGCATTCTGAAAAGTTGCACTCAATCGGAAGCCCGAGACTGGATCGCTCGGAGCCGAGGTCACCTTGGCTGCGCGCTCATTTTAACGCCTGTAATCTACTATGCGGCATACCCCCGCGTCTGTTACGGGCCAGCTACACTGGTGGCTGATTTCATGATTCTGGTTCTCTTATTGGTATTTCCGGCCCTGCTTCCGGCGCAACCGGCGGATTTGGAGGCGCTGTCCCGGCAGGGGCGGGCGGCGCTTGCGGCCGGCCGGCATGATGAGGCGGCGCGCGTCTATGGAGCGATGGTGGCGCAGTTGCCGAAGTCCGGCGGGCTGCGGCTGAATTTGGGTTTAGCGCTGTTCAACGCTGGTAAGCACCGGGCGGCGGCGAGCGAATTGCAGACGGCGCTGCGGCTGGAGCCGGGGCTGGCGCCGGCGGCGATGATGCTAGGCCTGTGCCATGCGAAGCTGGGCGAGCCGGTACTTGCGATTCCCTTATTGGAGCGGGCGTTCAAGGCCGAGCCGGGGAACGCCGTGGTCTTGCTGGAATTGGCCGATTCGTATTTTGCCGCTGGACGATTCGCGCCGGCGGTCGAGCATTTCCAGCGGTTGACGGTGCTTCAACCGGCGAACCCGGTGGCGTGGCGGGGGCTGGGGTTGAGCCTGACGGAGCAATCACAGGCTTTGTTCGGCAAGCTGGCTCCGGGTTCGGCGCAGGCGCTGACCTTGCTGTCGCGGGCACGGCTGGCGGCGGAGGAGCCGAAGGCGGCATTTTCCTTGCTGAGCCAGGCCCTTGCGCGCAACCCGGCGTTTGGTCCGGCGCATGGATATTTGGCTGCGTTGTATAGCAAAACCGGGCATGCGGACTGGGCGGCGGCTTCGCTGGCTAAGGCTGGGCCGGGCGGCGGCATTTTTGCCGAAGTCGTGACAGGATCGGAGCGGGCTTTCGAGGCTTTCGGGCGGCTGGAGGCTTTAGGCCCCAGCGCGGCGTTGTATGAAACGGAGGCCGAAGTTGCGCGGGCGCGCGGGGCTCATCCCGAGGCGATTGACGCATGGCGGAAAGCGTTGGCGCTGAAGCCGGGCGCGGCGTCGCTGGAGAAGGGCTTGGCGCGGGCGTTGTTCGCTGGCCGTAACTTCGAAGAGGCGCTGCCGTTGTTGATTTCGCACGGTCTGACTTACGAGATTGGCGAGTCACTGCTGGAAACAGGCAAGGCGGCGGAGGCGATCGTCCATTTATTAAAGGTCCGGACACCGGCGGCGCAAGCGGCGCTTGGACGGGCGTATTTGGCCATCAATGAACCGGCGAAGGCTATCGCGCCGTTGCGGGCGGCGCTGATGTCCGATACCGATGGCGCGCTGCACTTCCAGTTGGCCCGGGCGCTGCAGCGGACAGGCGAAGCGGCGCAGGCCAGTGAGATGGATCGGATCTCGCAACGGATCCGGCGGCTGAAGGCCGAGCGGCAAGAGGCGGTTGGGGCTGTGGTGATCGCCCCCCTATAGGTCATGCGACTCCTCTTTCTTTCCGTTGTTGCCTATGGGATAACGTTCGCTCCCGCGCCGGGACCGGGGTTTGTGCTGGAACACTCGCCGTCGCCTGATAAGTATTTGGCTTCTACGATGCCGGGCGGTTTGGCCGTATTCGATTATAACAACGACGGGCAGCCCGATCTGTTCTTCGCCAATGGCGCGGAGTTGCCGACTTATCGTAAGTCCGGTCCTAAGTATTGGAACCGGCTGTACCGGAATGAGGGTGGTTTCAGATTCACCGATGTTACAGCGGCGGCGGGTTTGGCGGGTGAAGGGTTTGCTTTCGGAGCGGCGGCGGCGGATTACGATAACGACGGTTTCATCGACCTTTTCGTGCCGGCGCTGCCGTCTTCGAAGCTGTACCGGAACAAGGGCGATGGGACATTCGCCGAGATACCGCTGCCCGCGACTGGGCCATGGACGATAGCCGCCGGGTGGTTCGACTACGACCGGGACGGACGCCAGGATCTGTTTGTTGTGAACTATCTGAACTGGTCACCGGCGAACAATCCATGGTGCGGCGAGAAGTCGAAGGACTTGCGTGTTTACTGCCATCCGCGCCATTTTAAGTCGACAGCCAATCAACTTCTTCGTAACAAGGGCGGCGGGACGTTTGAAGACGTGAGTAAGTCGAGCGGGCTGGCCGCGTTCCCTGGCAAGGGCATGAGTGTGGCCATTGCGGACTACGACGCCGATGGCTTCCTGGACGCCTTTGTCACCAATGACGGTTTACCTAACTCACTGTTCCGGAATAAAGGGAACGGCACGTTTGAGGAGGTGGCGTTCGCGGCGGGCGTGGCGTTGCCGGATCGCGGTTTGGCCATATCGAGCATGGGCACGGACTTTCGCGACTATGACAACGACGGCCGGCCCGATCTAATTGTAACGGCGCTGGCGGGCGAGAGCTTTCCGCTGTTCCGTAATCTGGGCAAGGGCCAGTTTCAGGAGGCCACAACGACTGCGCGGCTGGCTCCGCTGGCGGCCCGGCGGAGCGGCTGGGGAGTCGCCATTGCCGACTTCGATAACGACGGGCGCAAAGATCTGTTTACGGCTAACTCGCACGTGAACGACATGATAGGTTCGACTTCCTCCGATTTGTATTTATTGGCTAACTCTGTCTTTCAAAACAAAGATGGCAAGAGCTTCGTTGATGTTACTCCGGGCAGCCAGGAACTGTCATCGCAAGCGGCGGCGCACCGGGGAGCGGTGGCGGCGGATTTGGACGGCGACGGACGCCTGGACTTAGTTGTGACGGCATTGGGCGCGCCGGCGCGGATCTGGCGGAATACGACGGCGAGCGGAAACAATTGGGTGACGGTGCCGGCGCCGTTGAATGCGTCGGTTGCGATTGGCGGGCAGACGAATCTGGCTTCGTCATCGGTTGGCTATTCGTCTGCCGCCGTGGGTCCGGTCCACTTTGGGTTGGGCGCGGTGGCGGGGCCGCTGGACGCGACGGTCACGATTTCGGGGGCAACGTCCTCAAGGCGAGTTTCGATAAGACAATGAGTTGACCGGTATGGCGTTGCGTGTGTTCGGCGATGTGGCCGAGCAGGACGCCGAGGGGAGTTTCCAGGCGCTGGCGGCCGATGTGGCGCGGTTCGTCGAAGCCGGTGGCGGATTCGGCGAAATGAGTAACGGCGGCGTAAGCTGTTTCCACAGCGGCCAAGAGTTGCGCCTTGGCGGCGCCGGGTTCGGACTCACCACGGAGGAACGCGAGTTGTTCGGGGGATAGTGTTTCCTTGCGGGCGTAGGTCAACAGGCGGTCGACGCTGCCTGCGAGGTGCCGGAGTTGAAAGCCGACGGTACCGGCGTCGCCGTGGGGCGTCCACACTTGGGAGTCCGAGAGCGATTCGGTCCATTTGGCGATGTCGGCGAGAGATTGTTCCAGCGAGCAGCGGAGAAGGCGCGGGATGGGAGCGAGATGGGCGTAGTGTCCGGCGAGCCAGGGTTCCATGGGACTATTTGAATTCGATGGCGGTGAGTTCGTTTGTTTCGCGGGCGTATTCAATGCGGACGGCGGTTTGTTGCGGACCGCAGGCGAGGATGTGCTGTATTGAGTCTGTGCCCGTGATGCGGATGGCGTTCGGCTTTTCGACGCGCAGCGCGAGATTCCCGCCCGCGGTCGTAACCAGCGCAATTGGCGGTTTGGCGTCGCAACTGAATTCGATGAGTTCGCCTTCGGCCGTCGTGTCGCCGAGGAGGCCGCGCCAGCTCATTGGTACTTGTTCGGCGGGCTTCTTTGGTTGTGCGATGGCGGGTTCCTTAACCAGACGCTCAATCGCGGCCGCCATTTCGCGCTCGGCGGCATTGCGTGCGGCGAGGCGGCAGCGCATCGCGGCGTGGCTGGCTTCGGGCAAGCGGTTGGTCCGTTCGAGCGCCAGTGCCAGCGCATGCCAGAAGTTGGCTTGCCGGGGAAGTATGAGCGCGGCTTTCTGGTAATAGTCGATGGCGCCTTCGTCGTCGCCGGCGGCGGCGGCGCGGAGGCCAAGGATGAAGTGCGCTTCGGCGTGATTGGGGTTGCGTTCGATGGCTTGGCGCAGGAGGACGGCGACGCGGTCCGGTTCCCGCTTGTCGTCGCGCAGGAGCATTGCCAGTTCGAAATAGGGCGCGGCGTCCGGGTTCCCATCGGCGACCGCTTCAGCCAGCAGTTTTTCGGCTGCGGGGAGGTCCCCGTAACGCAACGCGAGCAGGCCGCGCTGGGCCGGGGATCGGGCCGCCCGCTCAGCCATTCTCGGACGGCCGACGGCGAGGGCGAGACTTACGAGAACGGCGTCGGCTTCCTCGGCGGATAAGGCGATTGGGGGCGGCGCGGGGCGGTCGGCGGGGTAGGCCGCGATGCGGGCGGTTTGAAAGCGGGCGAGTTG
>Ga0163152_10009468_pt1 | contig 10146 bp, 12 predicted proteins | sample OliLakLV19MP8IB2_FD_148635 | JGI IMG/M metagenome (GOLD analysis project Ga0163152, IMG submission 148635) | Freshwater microbial mat bacterial communities from Lake Vanda, McMurdo Dry Valleys, Antarctica - Oligotrophic Lake LV.19.MP8.IB-2 | ecosystem: Environmental > Aquatic > Freshwater >...
GTATCATGATATGGATAACCCGCCCTGGAAAACCGAAAGGGCCCGGAAAGCTTGACCGCTGCATTGCCCGATTTCCCCAGCTCGAGAAGGGCAGCAAAACCCGGTTGCGAGAGGCCCAAATCGGGATCGGGCCGGCCAAGGTGATCGATCAGAATTCGCACGCCCGCTTTGCGCAGCAGGGGAACGGCCTCGACCAGATCGTTTTTCTGGCAGTGAATCTGCAGGAACAGATTCATTTCCTTCAGGTATGCAAGAAGCTGACCGGCAGCGGGTTCGACCAGCTGCTTCATCCCGTAGCCCATAAGGTTGATCCGGATGCCGACCACGCCCCGATCGACTAAAGATGACAGCTCCGACTCGGTAATATCGGAGTTGACCAGGGCGATTCCCTTAAATCTCCCCCTTGATTCCCCGATGGCACTGAGCATGCAACTGTTATCAGGCCGATACGGCCCCGCTCCTACCAGCAGACCATGCGTGAACCCGTGAGCATCGAGCACAGCGGCAAACTGCTCAGCTGTTCCGGTTTCGCACGGATGCGGCGTGTAGAGCCTTTGCGGCGATAGCGGAAAATTACCGTTACAGAATATATGCGCATGCGCATCCACGGCACGATCTTCAGACATTGGGGACGAGCTCCGGCTTGTTTTGGCGCTCTACCAGAGCCCCGGCGCAGCGATAACTCCACGCTAGCACGCACGCCAGTCCCGGCGAGATACTGGCCCGATCCGATTTCTCATTGGGTGAGAACTTTCTCACCCCGGACGGCGCATTGGGCATATCGCGATGCTACTGTGAACATACGATAACGCATCGTCATGGCGACCTGAAGTAGGGTCCGATCAACAGAACCACAGTGAGGGCAAGAATGAAGCTGTATTTTAATGCGGCATCGCCATTCTCCCGCAAGGTACGTGTCCTCACCCGCGAAATCGGCCTGGACGAGCAAGTCGAAGAGATCGTCACCGCAGTCTCGAGAGTGAAGGTCAACGCGGCTTTCGCGCGGATCAATCCGCTGGTGAAAATTCCAACCTTGGTGACCGACGACGGCATGGCACTGTTCGACTCTGCGGTAATTTGCGAATATCTGGACAGTCTTCACGCCGGGCAGAAGCTTTTTTCTGCGATCGGTGAAGACCGCTGGCGCGAGCTGCGGCTTCAGGCTACCTGCGACGAAATTCTCGACTCTGGAAATCTCTGCCGGTTCGAAATGATAAACCGGCCGGAGTCACTGCACCGGCAAGACTGGATCGCCTCTTTGAAAGCGAAGATGCGCGGCGGACTCGATCTGCTGGAGAGCGAACTTCCATCTGCCGTGACCAGGCCGACAATCGGAAGCATCGCCATCGCCTGCACGCTCGGCTGGCTTGATTTCCGCTACGGCCACGATGACTGGCGGGCCCGGCGCCCGCGCCTTGCACGCTGGTATCCAGAATTCGCCGCCCGAGCTTCGATGCTGGCAACGATGCCAAGCCCACCTCCAACACTCTAGGCCGGACCGGATCCACATTTCCCCTGCGCTGATCACCCCTTTTCAGGGATTCTTGAGAACGCACGCCACTTAAGACTTATCGGGAGCACGAATATGAACGGCAATCGCATTACCCGGCTTCTGACACACCTATCCGCCCTGATACTTTTCTGCGCTGCGTTTGCCGCGCACGCCCAAAGGAGCAGCCTGCAAATTGTGGTTCCCTGGGCACCCGGTGGATCAGCAGACGTCATTGGGCGGATGCTGGGCGATCAGATAACCAAGCAGACCGGGCGGCCGGTCATCATCGTAAATCAACCCGGTGCCGGCGGCGGCCTCGGTGCGGAGAACGTCACCAGAGCAAAGCCCGATGGCAATACCCTTCTTTGCACGACCCCGGCCGTCACGATCGTCCAGACTTTGCGAAAAACTCCTACTATGGACATACGTCGAGACCTCATCCCGGTCACCCTGGCGGTTGAGAGTTCAATGGGACTTTATGTACATCCCAGTCTTCCGGTTCACAATATTCGCGAGTTCATTGCTTACGCAAAGTCCAATCCGGGTAAACTGAATTACACCTCGTCCGGGATGGGTTCCTCTGCTCATTTGTATACCGAGCTGTTAAAACAATCGACAGGCATCGACCTCGTGCACATTCCGTATTCCGGCGGAACCGCGTATGCAATGTCTGTCGCGCAGAACACCGCACAACTTGTGATCGCGGATTCTCTCGGGTCGCCGCGCGCCCTGGCCGCGTCGGGTCGTCTGCGCTTGATCGCCGTAGGATCTGCTGCGCGCTCACCGGCATTTCCGGATGTACCCACTGTTGCCGAAAGCGGCGTGCCCGGCTATGAAATCGCATACTGGATTGGTTTCTTCTCGCCGCCCGGGAGCGAAAGAGGGATTGTCGACAAACATCATTCAGATCTCGTGTCCGCCCTGAAGACATCGGCAGTGCGGGACAAACTGGTGAGCCAGGGCTATGCCGTAGTTGGCAACTCCCCTGCCGATTTCAAGACATTCATTGGAAAGGAAGTCGCCAAATGGGAAAAGCTGGTTCAAGACGCCAATATCACAAAGGAATAGCACCTTCAGCATTCATGTCGAAATGCTATCCGCGCTGATGGATCGGCCAATGAGGCATACACAGATGTCGCTCAAACAGGTTCCCGTCATTACACTGCTCACCGCCCTCATAGTCTCGCCGGCGACATTGCCAGCGTACGCGCAGAGCGGCGGGTATCTACAGGTCGTCGTTCCATATGCGCCCGGCGGGTCGGCCGATATCATCGGCCGGCTCCTGACCGATCTTCTCGGCAAGCAGATCGGCCGGGGAGCGGTAGTGGTAAATCAGCCGGGCGCGGGCGGAGAGATCGGCTCGGCCTACGTCGGAAGAGCAAAACCGGACGGAAACATCCTGCTTTTCCAGGCGCCTGCCGTTACGATCGCTCAAACTCTGCGAAAAAACCCGACCTTCGACGTACGCCGCGACCTCGCTCCGATTACACAGGCGGTTGAGAGCTCGATGGGCTTCTACGTCAACCCCGAGGTTCCAGTACACAACATTCGCGAGCTCATCGCCTATGCCAAGGCCAATCCAGGCAAGCTGAACTATGCATCGTCAGGAATTGGCTCCTCGGCGCACCTGTACACCGAGCTGTTCAAGACCTTGGCGAGCGTCAACATCGTGCACGTCCCATACAGCGGCGGCAGCGCCTTCTCGGCATCCGTCGTAAGGAACGAGGCCCAAGTGCTTATCGCCGATTCCCTCGGATCGCCGCGCCCCCTAGCGGCATCGGGCAGGCTGCGCATGATAGCTGTCGGCTCATCGGCCCGGTCGCCGGCATTTCCGGATGTTCCCACCGTCGCCGAAAGCGGCCTGCCGGGCTACGCAGTGACCTATTGGCTGGGCTTCTTCGCCCCGGCGGGCACGCCCTCCGACATTGTCGAAAAGCTGAATGCCAGCCTTGTCGGGATACTGCAGGTGCCCGTTCTGCGCGACAAACTGGCGGGTCAGGGCTACTCGGTCATCGCCAACTCCTCCGCGGACTTCAAGACCTTCATCGAAAAGGAAGTCAGCAAGTGGGAAAAGCTGGTGCGAGATACCGGCATCGCAAAAGAATAGCGCTGTCAGAAGTCGATGGATAGCCACTCTCTGCGCGGAAAAACCGCGATCACCGGTGTCGGAGAAACGACCTACAGCAAGGCATCGGGCCGCAGCGCACTTGCCCTCGAATTGCAGGCTGCACTGCACGCAATCGAGGATGCCGGGCTTACCCCGGCGGACATCGACGGTGTCATTCCCATGCTGAACGGCACCGGCATTGCCGATGATTTTGTCGCAAATTTCGGCATGACAGACCTGAAGTTCTCTGCGGTCGCCGCACTGGGCGGGGCAAGCTGCGTTGCGGCGCTTCAGTACGCCGCGATGGCAATATCCGCCGGTGTATGTAACCACGTGCTACTTGCCGTCGGACGAAACGGCTACTCAGGCCCGAGAACACCCGCGCGCGTCAGCACCATGCCGCATCGCCGTGTCGTCTCCGAATTCGAAGGGCCCGCCGGCATGCTTGCGCCTGCGCAGTTTTATGCGCCCATGGCGCGGCGCCATATGGAAATCTTTGGAACCACCAGCCGGCAGTTTGCGGAAATCGCCGTGGTAACCCGCAGTCATGCGCGCCTTAACAGCAACGCAATGATGACCGCGCCGATGACGACAGAAGATCATCAGAACTCGCGCATGGTCGTCGATCCATTTCGCCTTTTCGATTGCTGCATCGAGTCTGACGGTGGCGCTGCAGTCGTGCTGAGCCGGGCCGACCGTGCAAGCCATCTGGCAGCGGCGCCGGTCTATTTGATGGGCATTGCCGAAGGTCACGTCGACTCTCCCAGCGCCATAACCCAGCGCGCAGATATGACACGCCTTGGAGTAGCCAAAGCCGCAGCACGGGCATTTTCAATGGCGGGCATCACGCATGACGAAATCGATGTCGCAGAGCTTTACGACTGCTTCACCTACATTGTGCTCTGCCAGCTCGAAGACATCGGGTTCTGCAAGAAAGGCGAAGGTGGCGCGTTTATCGAGAGCGGTGCGATCCGGCTCGATGGACAATTGCCTGTCAATACTCATGGCGGCCTGCTTTCGCAAGCTCACATGGGAGGCATGAACCATATCGTCGAGCTCGTCCGCCAGCTTCGTGGCGAAGCCGGCCGGGCACAGGTGAAGGGAGCCCGCACAGGGCTGGTCACCGGCTACGGCGACCTGGGTGCCGGCTCGATCGCTATCATGCAGCGCGGCAACCCATGAGCGCCCCGGGTTACGCCGGGTTAACCCCGCTGATCACGGAGGAATCAAGACCCTACTGGGACGGCTTGAAAGAGGAGCGCCTGATGCTGCAAAGATGCGGCAGCTGCGGAAGGATCAGACACTACCCGAGACCGATGTGCGATGCCTGCTATTCGATGCGTATCGAATGGATCCAGGCAAGGGGGACCGGTACGATCTACAGTTGGGCCACTACACACAAGGCATTCCATCCCGGGTTCAGGCAGGACGTTCCCTACATTCTTGCGACGGTCGATTTAACCGAGGGTGTACGCATTCAGGCGCGCATGCGGCCCTCCGCTTCCAACCGGCTTCGCTGCGGCCTGTCCATCCGCATGGGATTCGAACAGGTGAGCGACGACCTGACTCTGTTGGTGGTCCTGCCAGATGACGGCCTCTGAATTCGGCACGGATCCCATAGCGGCAAGGAGATCAGCATATGGGAAGCGCCGGTTCGGGACGCCAAGGTCCTCTAGGCATAGCCGGTCCCGCCCCTCCCGAGGTAAACAACACAGAAAGGAGACGATGTAATGGCAGGTCCACTGAGCGGCGTTCGCGTACTTGATTTGACACATATTCTCGCCGGGCCGTTCGGCACTATGCTTCTGGCGCACATGGGAGCTGAAGTCATCAAGATCGAACACGGGGAAGGTGATCGATTCAGAAGATCCTGGATGCCGCCCGGGTCCGTCAAGGACGGGTATGAATTCCTGGCAGTTAACGCCAACAAGAAGTGCATTACGCTTAATTTGAAGCTTGCCAAGGGCCGGCAACTCTTTGAAGATCTCGTTGCCAAGTGCGATGTGGTCGTGGAGAATTTTTCGCTCGGCGTCATGGATCGCATGGGGTTCTCTTACGAAAACCTGAAGAAGGTAAATCCGCGCATCATTTATGCATCATCACGCGGCTTTGGCGATACCGGCCCATATGCAGATGCGCGGGCCTACGCCTACACTATCATGGCCATCAGCGGCTGGATCAACAAGAGCTGGGAGTTCTCTGGCGCCTACGGAACGAAGACGCTGGGGATCGGCGACGAGGCAGCGGGCGTTTCGCTTGGGCTGGGCATCTGCGCCGCCCTCTACAGCCGGCAAGTCACCGGCATCGGGCAACAAATCGAAATCTCCATGCAGGAATCATTGCTCGGATTCATGGTCAGCACTCTGCATAGTCACTTTGAAGGAATCATGACGGGTGCAAGACCGCAACAATGCGCTGATGGCTACATGGCGTTCCACTTCGGCGGCACCACCGATGCAATCTGGAAGCGTTTCGCCGAGGCGATGGGCCATGGCGAAATGGGTACCGACCCACGCTTCGCCACCGAGTCCGACCGTCGCGACAATCTCGAGCAACTGCAGAAAATGGTATCTAACTGGCTGATGGCAATTCCCAAGAAAGAACTCTGGAAGCGGTTTCGCGAGCTGGGGATCGCCAGTGCGCCCGTACTGACCATTGAAGAGGTGATCGAGGATGAGCATATCAAGGCGCGAGGCGCATTCACAGATGTCGCTCACCCAGAATTGGGCAACGTAAAGCTGCTCAGCCCATGGATCAGGTTCAGTGCAACGCCGACCTCAATTTCGCATGCGGGAGGAGCTGTCGGGCAACACAACCAGGAGGTATACAACGACCTCCTCGGGTTGTCGGAGCAGGAGATCAAACAACTGACCGACGCGGGCGTGTTATAGGCGGAGACGCCGGCTTCTATCGGTGCGACGAACCGCCAAACGCTTCTCGGCCAGCCGATTCAGGCCGAACCGATCCCCGCCTGATTGCCACAAGCGGGACAAGACGAATCTAGACAGGCGGATTATTCGGCGCCGCGATCCAGTGGACGTTGCGCCATCCGTCCGGGCTTCTTTCCCAAATATTGGTGAAGCGCAAATTCAATACTCTCGGTCTGCTCGGGAGCCTCAGATCCATGATCACATCACCCCACACGATGACCGCCTCGCCAAGAGACCTCGCCTTGACGTTGCTGAATGACAAGGTGTAGTAATTTGACTTCCCGGTAAGAATCCTGTCAATGTAGCTTTTCTTGGTATCGATTCGGCCGGAACAGTGCACATAGACGTAGTCGGGACAGAGAATCCGCTGCAGGGTCGCATGGTCTTTGGTCGTTATCGCAGTGGACCGCACCTTTTCGAGCTCCAGCACCTCCTCCACCTGCGCTCCAACGTTGTCCTTGTTCATCCTGGCATCCCCGTAAAACGCTGAAGTTGCTTTTAGCGTTTGAAATTATTGATAGCACCGATTGATACTAACATTCGGCCAAAATGATGCGGACAACGTCATAGCAAGTTTTCTCAATCGCTGAGAATATGAAATCGGACGCACAGAATCGCGGCTTCTTTTCATGGACCTCTCGCAGAGGATCGCGGGCCGAATGAAGGACAAGCTTCCTCCTGGCACGCGAAGTATTGCTCGAGCCGTCAGCCTTCTCACCGTCTTGGGAACACGCAAGCAGATTGGCTGGCGCCTGACCGATCTTGCGGCACAGTGTGCGCTCGACGACAGCACCGTCCATAGGATCATGACTTGCCTGTCGATGTTACGGCTGGTGCAGCAACGTAAGAGCGATCGGCGTTATATTCCCGGCCCCATGCTGTTCGAACTCGCGCTTGGCTTTCCAGCGTACTCCTCTCTCCAGTCTGCCTGCCATACCACCCTGATCAGGGTGGTAAAGAACACCGGCTGGAATGCGTTCCTGTATCTGCGCTCGGGCGAAGAATCGGTATGCCTCGATCGTATTGGAGGCCCTTCTTCAGTGCTACCTCTCATCGACGTCGGCGGCCGGCGCCCGCTCGCGGGGTCCTCCATGGGTATTGCAATGCTACTGGGAATGCCGGTGCAGGAAAGGCAAGCTATTCTGATCGCTAATCGCAAGCGGTTTAAAACGGCGACTGCGCATCGCAAGCGAGGCTACGATCGGATGTGGAAGCGTTCAATAACAGCAGGCATAGGCCTGAATCTTGGAGACGTGCTGCCGAGCGGTGGTTCGATTGCAGTTCCCATTATCGATGCACGCAAGCGTCCCTTCGCGGCGCTGGGAGTCAGCGGCCCATTGGAAGAATTTACCCGAACCCGGATCGATACGGTGGCAGCAATGTTGTTGAACGAGGCCCGTCAACTGGAAATAGAGCAAGCCGAATTATTGCGAATTACGAATTGATCGGTTGCCTTGCAGCCGTAAATGCAATCCTCATAGGACGGGGGTTGCGCAAGACAGGTAGGGCCACCAGCCGATGCGCCCAACGCGGGCGCACGACCTGCCTGTTACACCGGCGCACTCACCGCGTGTCTAGCGTGTGGCTAGATACCGCAACGCTCGACGGCAATCACTGCGCTGTTATGTTGGCCGCCTTGATGAGCTTGGCGTACTTTAAGCTATCCGTTTTTATAAGTGCCTCAAGGGTGCAATGTCAGCACGTTGTACTGGTTAGCGAGAAGTATGATGGGCGCAAAGTCGCGCACCGGATCGAACGGCAGCCTGACGAGGTTGGCTTTCACAGCGAACATGGCCGAAGCGCCCAGCTGTAACGTATAACCATCCGGCGCCGCGCGGGCCACGAATTCGGTGCCGATGTTGCCTGCTCCGCCGGCCCGGTTTTCGATGACGTACTGCTGGCCCCAAGCCTCGGTTAACTTCTGTCCAACCAGGCGGGCTACGATATCGACGCTGCCGCCGGGTGCAGTTGCGGCGACAAGGCGCACGGGCTTGGTTGGATAGTTTTGTGCGTACGCACCGGTCGCTGCCAGGATCAACAAGCAAAGCAACCACCGAGTATCGATCAGCATTGATTGTCTCCAATTTAATCTGCGACCGCTAGACACGACAACCGGAGGTAGGGAGATTTGTGACTTTGCTTTCGAATTTGTCCCCAACGCGCGGTAACCCTCCGGTGGCACACAGCACTTCGTGTGAAACTTAGTGATGAGGTCCTCGTCCGCCAATAGGGGGCTAGTGCGAGAAGCGCCTGGCGCTTCCGTCTACGTGGATTACCTGGCCGTTGATGTAGCGCGCGAGCGGGCTGGATAGAAAGACAACAAGTACCGCAAGGTCTTCCGGTTCGCCGACATAACCGGCCGGACAATGAGCTTGCACCCACGCTTCCTGGCTCTGCGCCGTGGGCATGATGCGGGTATCGATCTGTTCGGAGTGGATGCGCCCGGGCGGAATCGAGTTAACGGTGATATTGTCCTTGGCGACGACGCGTGAAAGCGCTTTCGCCCAGATGTGCACTGCACCGTTAGGCGGACTCGCCGTGTTCAGCGCCAGGGGTTCGTCACTGCCAGTAAGGTTGATTACGCGCCCGAATTTATTCTTCTGCATGTCACCGATGAGTGCGTGCGTCAGGCGGCGTGCGGCGGAGAAGTTGAGCACCATGGATTGCTCCCACTCCTCGTCGCTGCCCAGGCCAGTGAGCGCATTCGAGGCTCCGGCATTGTTGACAAGAATGTCGCAGCGTCCGAAGCGCTCGAGTACCTGTTGGCGCAGGCGCTCAGCGGCCGCGGTCGCGCAGATGTCCTGCGTGATGACCAAAGGACGTTCCGACCCGGATCGGGCGATCTCGTCTGCCAGGCTCTCCAGTAGCTCCGTTCGTCGCGCCACGATGGCCAGCCGACAGCCCTCCGCCGCGAGCATCGTGGCGATCACGCGTCCGATCCCTACACTGGCGCCAGTTACCATCGCCACCTTGCCCCTAAGTTGCAGATCCATGTGTCATCCTCATTGAATTGATAGCCGTCCTTACAAATTTACTCGTATCGCCTCGTGCACTCCCGCAGCCTGGCTCTTCCGTCGCATGCGTCCCAATGGGATACGCCGACGCCGTCAGGACGCCCAACTCACCGCGACAGAGTTTCTTTGGCCTCGTGCCCGCGACCAGCACAATCGCATCGCCGGGCCGCGCCGATTCTTGCGTTTGGAGACCGCTTCTGGCGTTTCTTTGGCCACCAGCCGTAGGCCTTGGCACAGGCGCCGCCCATCAGCCTCGCCCGCTCACTGTCGCTCAGGCGCTCGGTCTGGCAGAAGGGCTCGAAGGCCTGCTCGTAGTTGACGACCGCGAAGGCGCGGGTCCAGTCGGTGCCCCGCAGGCAGCGCTTGAAACCCCAGGCGTCGAACACGCGCGCGAGCGGGTCCCGGATGTCCGGGAAGGTCGCCTGTGACGTGCGTGGGCCAGTTCGGCACGCTGTGCCAGGGCCGCTTCGGCGTGTCGGCCTCGTAGACGTAAACCTGGGAATCGATAATCGCCATCGGGGAAGCTCCTCTGTGTTAGGGGTTTATGGTATTCCACCAAGCCACGCAGCCGCCTCCAAACGGGGGCCTGACCTTTACGAAGTG
>Ga0163152_10009469_pt1 | contig 10146 bp, 9 predicted proteins | sample OliLakLV19MP8IB2_FD_148635 | JGI IMG/M metagenome (GOLD analysis project Ga0163152, IMG submission 148635) | Freshwater microbial mat bacterial communities from Lake Vanda, McMurdo Dry Valleys, Antarctica - Oligotrophic Lake LV.19.MP8.IB-2 | ecosystem: Environmental > Aquatic > Freshwater > Lake...
GGCGCGCGCGCAAGGGTGCGGGCGCAAAGCGTCATCCTTTGCGACGGGGGATTTCAGGCGAACAGCGCGTTGCTGAAGGAATTCGTCACGCCCGCGCCGGACAAGGTCAAACAGCGGGGCGCTGCCACCGGGAGCGGCGACGCCCTCACGATGGCGCGCGCCGTCGGCGCACAGGTAGTGGGGATGAACAGTATCTACGGCCACCTGTTGAGCCAGGACGCGATGCGCAGCGAAGACCTGTCGCCGTTTCCGATCATCGATTTCATATGCACGGCAGGAGTCGTCGTCGACGCCTCGGGCCGCCGCTTCATGGATGAAGGACTTGGCGGCGTTTACATGACGAATTGCATCGCTCGCCTGCCGGATCCATTGGCGGCCACGGTCGTTTTCGATCAGGCGATATGGGACGGCCCGGGGCGCGAGTTCATTTCGCCGGCGAATCCGCTGCTGGTCTCGGCGGGCGGCACGATGATCGAGGCCGACGATCTTCCCGGCCTCGCGCAGCAGATCGGATTTCCGCAGGGTGCGCTGGAGCGCACGGTCGCCGAACACAATGGGGCGGTGAATGCCGGGCACAGCGCAGCGGCCGTGCCGCGCACCACGACGACGTACAAAGCCTATCCGATCGACCGCGCGCCGTTTTATGCGATCAAGCTATGCGCAGGCATCACCTACACCATGGGCGGGCTCGCGATCGACGGCGACGGCCGGGTGCTGGACGCGCAGGCGGAGCCGATACCCGGCTTGTATGCAGCGGGCTGCGCCACTGGCGGCCTCGAGGGCGGCGAGTTCCCCGGCTACGTCGGAGGGCTGACCAAGTCCACGGTCACCGCCTGGCGCGCCGCCAACCACGCAGCCTTAAGCCTGCGGGCGAAATCGGTCGCCGCGGGCTAGCGGCGGACGCTTAAGCATTTCAAATATTGATTAAATAGCATCAAATAATATCATTTGATGTGATGTAATGCCGCGTCCATACTTGCGTCGGCGATGCGCACACGAGCGTGCGCGAGGCTCGAAACGTGTTCGCCGAAGCGAAGGATACCGATGATAGTCCGGGTGGCAGCAGACTACGCCGTACGACTCCACGACCGCGACGACTTCAAGCGCTTCAAAGTCGTCGTCGAGGCGCCGCAGGCGGCCTATGCCCAGGTGCAGCAGGCGTGCGCGGGATTGATCGAGTTCGAGACGCCCGACAAGGGATGGGTAGCTGCCGACGCGCTGCAAGCGCAGGTGAGCGGCGCAGGCGTGCCCGAATGGAAACAGGGATTCGAGCGCATGATGGCCGCCGCCCGGCCCCACGGCTGGATCAAGGACGGCCCGCTGCGCGTCGCGGCGCATGTGGAATGGGTGAACGCCGATTAGGATGGCGCTCGACCGGCGGGTGAGCGCCCGAGATGGATGAGCTCGATGGCATGCGTGTCTTTGTGCAGGTAGTCGACGGCGGGAGCTTTTCCGCGGCTGCGCGGCAGGCGGACGCATCCGTCAGCTCGATTGCGAGGCATGTGAAAGCGCTGGAAGACTCGCTGGGCACACGTTTGCTCAACAAGACCACCCGGCAGCAAGCGCTCACGGAAGCGGGACGGATATTTTACGGCCGGGCGAAAGCGATCCTGGACGAGGTCGACAGGGCCAGGCGCGACGTCTCGTCGTTTCAAAGCACGGTGAAAGGGTTGCTGCGTGTCTATTTGCGCTCATCGGCCGGCAGCGCGGTCATCGCGCCGGCCCTGCCCGAGTTTCTCGTCCGCCATCCGGAGGTCACGCTCGACGTCACCCTGGCGGACGAGCGCGTCGATCTGGTGGCGAACAGCATCGACGTCGCAGTGTGGCTGGGGCACCTGGACGATTCGAGCATGATCGCGCGCCGCTTGAGCCCGAGCCGCAGGGTCGTTTGCGGCAGCCCGCAATATTTCGCGCGGCGCGGCGTGCCGGCGCAGCCCACCGATCTGGCCGGCCACAACTGCCTGGTCTACAAGGCGAGTCACTATGGAAACGTCTGGCGCTTCACCAAGGGCGGCGACAAGGTCGACGTGACGGCGACCGGCAATCTGCAAACCTCCAGCGGCTCCGTCCTGATGACCACGGCGCTCGCCGGTTTGGGGCTGATGGTGGTGCAGGAGTGGATGGTGAGGAGCGTGCTCCAGAGCGGCCGGCTGCTGAGCGTGCTGACCGATTATGACGTGAGCCCCACCGAATACGACACCGCGCTGTACGCGGTTTATCCGCACGGGCGCGGACTGTCGCTCAAGACGCGGGCGTTCGTGGATTTTCTGGTGGAGCTGTTTCGCGAGCGTGAGCCGGCGGTGAAAGCGGTTACATGACGTCATCGCCGGCATCTGTCGTTCGCGCCATGGGCACGCGTGAACCGCGTGCGGGTCTGCGCGTGCGCGGGAGTCTTTACAGGCGGCCTGGAAGCGGGTTCCGGCGCTGCGAGTCGATTGGATTCATTTTTGCAGGGAGCCACTGAATGGATTTCGGAATCTTCAACATTCTGCAGCAGCGCGATCTTTCCAAGACCGCCAAGCAGATTTTCGACGAAGGCGTCGAGCAGACCACGGTTGCGGAGCAGCTCGGCTTCGGCAAAGCGTGGTACGCGGAGCACCATTTCTCGAACTATAGCCTGTGCCCGTCGCCCCTGATGATGGTGGCTCACATGGCGGGAAGGACGAGCCGCATTCGTCTGGGCACGGCCATCGTCGTGGCGCCGCTCTACACCCCGGCCCGGCTGCTGGCGGAAATCGGCATGGTCGACAACCTGAGCAACGGCCGGCTCGAGCTGGGCATCGGCATGGGGTATCAGCGCTACGAGTTCGAGCGTTTCGGCGTGGAGCTCGATCACGCACGCGAGATGACGGGCGAGATGCTGGAGTTGATCGAGCTCGGCCTGTCGCAGCCGGCATTCGAGTACGAGGGCAAGCACTACCGGCAGCAGCGCTCGTCGATCAGCTGCCGGCCGCTGCAGACGCCGACGCCGCCGATCTGGTACGCGGGCGGGGATCCAACGCATATGCGGCGCATCGCGCGCAACGATCACACGCTGTTCATATCCGGCGTGCTGGGCGGGATTACCCGCATGAAGAAAATGCGCGAGCAATACGAGCAGATTGCAATCGCCGAACACAAGGATCCGGCCACGGTGAAGATCGGTGTAGCCCGGCTCGCGTTCGTGAGCAAGAACAAGAAAGACGTCGATCACTACATCGACTGCGCGCTGTATCAGCAGCGTCTGGCGGTGAGCCTCAAGACGCGGCGCGAGAAGGTCATGAACAACTACGTGGTGGAAGAGCAGCCGTTCGACGAGGAGCCGAGCCGCGAGATGATCCTGCGCAATCTGCCCGTCGGCGACGTCGACACCTGCATCGAAAAGATGGTGCGCACCATCCGCGAGCTGAAGCCGGTGCATATCGCGATCCAGACCCAGGTGGGCGACATGGAGCACCGGAAATCGCTGCAGTCGCTCGAGCTGTGGGCGACTGAAGTGATTCCCGGCGTGCTGAAAGAGCTCGGCAGTCCCGTGACCGCATGATGGCGCAGGCAAGCGCGGCGGGGCATAGGGCGTGAGCGGGCCACTGGACAACCTGCGCGTGGTGGATCTCAGCCGCGTGCTTGCCGGGCCTTACTGCGCTCAACTGCTCGCTGATCAGGGGGCCGACGTCATCAAGGTCGAAAGCCCCGGCGGGGACGAGAACAGGCTGTGGGGCACGCGCGCAAACAACGGCATCACCTGCAACTTTCACAGCGTCAACCGTGGCAAGCGCAGCATCACCCTCAACCTCAAGTCGCCGCACGCCCAGGAAGTGCTGCGCGGCCTGGTCTCGCGCGCGGACGTTGTGATCCAAAGCTTCCTGCCCGACACCGGCAAGAAGCTCGGCATCGATTACGAAACGATGAAGTCGATCAAGCCCGACGTCATCTTCTGCTCGATCACGGGCTATGGCGAGAATGGGCCGCTGCGCAACAACGCCGGCTACGATCTGATGATGCAGGCCTTTTCCGGGATCATGTCGATCACGGGGTTCGAGGACGGGCAGCCGGTGCGGGTAGGCGCGTCGGTCATAGACATGACCACGGGCATGCTCGCTTATGGCGGCATTACGACGGCGCTGCTCAACCGGGCGCGCAACGGCGATGGCGGCTGGGTTCGCGTGTCCCTGCTCGAGACGGCGATCTCGCTCCTCGGCTACCACGCGGTCGCATGGCTGCAGGCCGGGCTGCTGCCCCGCAAGGAAGGCTCGGGCATCCTGCATCTGGTGCCGTACCAGGCATTTCAATGCCGCGACGGCTATCTGCTTGCCGGCGCGACCAACGACGCCGCCTGGCGGCGGTTCTGCGCTGCGCTGGGCCGTGATGATCTGGCCCGCGACGAGCGCTTCAGCACCAACGCGAGCCGGCTCGAGAACCGCGACGTCCTGGTGCCGTTGCTGCAGCAGATTTTTGCGGGGAACACGATTGCGCACTGGATCGACCGCTTCGGCGCGAAAGGCGTCGCGGTCGCCCCGCTGCAATCGCTCGATCAGGTGATGCAGCATCCTCAGGTCCTGGCCAACGACATGGTCGTGCAGGCGAAGACGGCAGAAGGCGCACACGTCCCGGTGCTGGGCGCGCCCTTCAAGTTTTCGGGCTCCGCGGGCACGGCTTCGCGCGCCGCGCCGCAGCTGGGAGCCGATACCGACCAGGTGCTCAGGCACGAGCTCGGGCTCGGCGACGCGGACATCACGCGTTTGCGCGATCAGGGCGCGCTGTGAATGGGCAGCATCGACGTCGAAACGCAGGCGAACGGCAGTGTCTTCCTGTACTTCGACAATGTCGCGCGCCGCAACGCGCTGAATATCGCGATGATCGCCGCGCTGCGCACACACCTGGAAACGCTGGCGTCACAGGCCAGCTGTCGCACGGTCATATTTTGCGGTAGAGGCGAGCATTTTTGCGCGGGCCGTGACATCAGCGAGCTCGGTCAGGCGCATGAGCGCACGGGTCAGGAAATTCGCAGCGACATGGAGCTTTTGGGTGCGCTTGCAGGCGCTATTCGCGGCTTTCCCAAGCCGACCCTCGCGCTGGTGCGGGGATATGCGCTGGGATTGGGGGCCGCGGTCGTGGCGCTGTGCGACATTGCGTTCGCCGCTGTCGACGCGCGGCTGGGTTTTCCCGAGATGAAGGTCGGCATAGCGCCGTCGCTGACTGCGCTGGCACTCACGCGCAGCGTGGCAGCCAAGCATTCCCGCCTCATGCTCTTGAGCGGCGCGCTGATAGACGGCATGCAGGCCGAGAAGATAGGCCTCGTGAGCAGGGCCTTGCCGCGTCCGGAGCTGATGCCTGCCTTCGAATCGCTGCTCACGGACCTCGCGGCAGCGAGCCCCGCAGCCCTCGCTGCATGCAAAGGGCTCATGCGCTTGTCTAGGAGGAGTCGGGTGATGCGTTTTACTTTGTTGTTGGCCTCGATGGTCGTTGCAGCTTCGACGTGCTATGGCGCAGACGTCTATCCCAGTAAACCCGTGCGCGTGGTAGTGCCGTTCGCGACCGGGGGCACCGTCGATTTCACGGCGCGCGTGATTTCGCAGCAACTCTCGGAACAGCTCGGTAGATCTTTCGTCGTCGACAATCGAACCGGCGCAAGCGGCACCATCGCGAATGCGCTCGTCGCCCGCTCGGCGCCGGACGGGTATACGCTCATGCTGATGGACTCGAGCACCACGATAGTGCCCGGGCTGTTCAAAACGCTTGCCTTCGACGTCAGCAGGGATTTCGCGGCGGTGTCGCAGATCATCGGCGCCCCGGAGGCGCTCGTGGTGCATCCCTCGCTCAACGTCACCACGCTCAAGGAATTCGTGGCCCTCGCACAGGCGAATCCAGGGAAATTCAACTACGGGTCGGCCGGCCCCGGTGGCGCCATTCACCTGTCGAGCGAGCTCTTCAAGATAGCTGCCAAGGTGAATGTCGTCCACATCCCTTACAAAGGAGGCGGCGAGGCCATGGCTGCGGTGCTGGGCGGCCAGGTTCAGATGCTGCTCACCACGATCTCGACGGTAGTCACGCATGTGAACAGTGGAAAAGTGCGGGCGCTGGCGGTTACGGCTGCCGAACGCAAGCGCTCGCCCGTCATGCCGGACGTGCCGACGATGAACGAAGCGGGCGTGCCCGGCATGACGGTTTATCTCTGGTTCGGCCTGGTCGGCCCTGCCGGGATGCCGAAGCACGTCGTCGACAAGCTGCACGCTGAAGTGGTCAAGGCACTCGCGGTCCCGGCGGTGAGAGAGCGGTTTGTCGCCCAGGGCGCCGAGGTCGTGGGGAGCAGCCCCCAGGAGTTTTCCGCCTACATACGCGACGAAGTCCGCCGCTGGGCCGACGTCACGAAGGCGGCGGGCATCACACCCGAGTAGCAATGCCCGCACGGGTTGCGCAACGTCCCACACACTGGAGATAAACAAGATGAGACTGCAGGGCAAAGTAGCGATCGTGACGGGTTCCGGGTCGGGGCTGGGAAAGGCCATAGCGAATCGACTCGCCGGCGAGGGCGCTACCATCGTCGTCGCCGATATCAACCAGGCAGCGGGGGATACCGTCGCGCGCGAGCTGAACGAGGCCGGGCGAACGGCGATCGGCTTCAAGGTGGACGTGACTGACCGCGACCAGCTCAAAGAGCTGATGAAGATGACGGCCGGACGCTTCGGCAGAATCGACATTCTCGTCAACAATGCCGGCGTCACCCGCCACCGGCCCTTCCTGTCGATGAGCGATGAGGACTGGGATGTCGTGCTCGGCGTCGATCTGAAGGGTGTTTTCTACTGCGTGCAGGCGGTGGCGCAGTACATGATCGGCCAGGGCTACGGCAAGATTGTGAACATTTCATCGGTGTCCGGCACCGGCGCGTCGCCGCACGCGACGGCGGGATCCGCGGCCGGCAACTCGAATTACGCCGCGGCGAAAGCCGGCGTCATCCAGCTCACGCGGACTCTTGCTGCAGAGCTCGGCGGCCATGGCATCAATGTCAATTGCGTCGCGCCCGGCTTCATACTGACGCCGCTCACCTACACGACCCGCAATCAGCAGGAGGTCGAGGAGCACATGGAGGTGAGGAAGAATTCGACTGTCCTCAAACGCGTGGGCAAACCGGAGGACATCGCGAACGCCGTTCTTTTCCTCGCCTCGGACGAATCGAGCTTCATCTCCGGCCAGTTGCTGCGCGTGGACGGCGGGCGCACCGATCGGATGTGAGCGGCGGCGCCGAGACGGGAAGCGGAACGATGGAGCCTTTACAGCCAACCACGACAATGGTGCCGGAGCTATTTTCCGAGCTGCCGTCCAGGTTTCGAAAAAAGGCAATGCCGGCCGGGCACGCCGGCTCGGCAACCGCGAGCAGCATGCCAGGCGCGGGATGCTTCCTCGAAGGACCGTCGTTCGACCGGCAGGGCCGGCTTTACGTGACCGACATTCCTTACGGCCGGATTTTTCGCATCTCGCCTGCAGCCGAATGGGAGCTCGTCATCGAATACGACGGCGAACCGAACGGCCTCAAGATACACAGCGACGGCAGAATTTTCGTTGCGGACCGCAAACAAGGGCTGATGGTGCTCGACGGCACGCGCGGCACCATAGCCGCCGTTGTTTCGCACGGCCCTGGCGGCGCGCAATTCAAGGGCCTCAACGATCTTTTCTTCGCGTCGAACGGGGATCTGTACTTTACCGATTACGGGCGCACCGGACTCCACGACCCGACTGGCTGCGTGTACCGCTACACGGCATCGGGCCGGATCGATCTGCTTGCCGACAATGTCCCCGGACCCAACGGCCTGGTGCTGAACGGCAAGGAGAATGTCCTTTACATCGGAGCGACCCGCGCCAATGCGGTTTGGCGGATGCACCTGGCATCCGACGGGTATCTGCCGCGCACCGGCACGTTCATTCAACTTTCAGGCGGTCTCGGTCCGGACGGGCTGGCGATGGACGAAAACGATGGACTGGCGGTTGTGCACGCGGGCATGGGAGCTGTCTGGATCTTCGACCGGCGTGGCGAGCCGCTCCATCGGATCCAGCTCGCCGACAGCGATTTCGTGACGAACTGCGCCTACGGCGGTGCGGATCGCAAGACGCTCTATATCGTGGACTCGGAGCGCGGGCGTATTTTTACTGCGCGCGTTCCCACGCCCGGCCGCGCCCTGTACTCCCACGGTGAGGCGCGCGAGCGATAGATGCAGGAGATCGCATCACGGCCAGCAATACGCGAACTCGAGCGAGGCGTATTGGCCGCGGTGGTAGACGAGCGGCTCCAGGTCCGAATACACGAAGTCGACGACGCGGCCGATGAAGATCATGTGATCGCCGCCGTCGTACTGGTGCTCGGTGCTGCACTGGAAGTGGCTTGCCACACCGGCGAGGACAGGAATTCCGCCCATGCCTTGGGAAAACGAGGTTCCGGCGAAGCGGTCCGCGCGCCCGGCAAACTTGCGCGACACTTCCTGCTGGCCGACGCCGAGGACGTTCACGCAAAAATGGGGCGCGGCGAGGAAATCCTGCAGCAGCGCCGAGCGCTTCGCCAGGCTCCACAGGATCAGCGGCGGCGACAGCGAGACCGAATTGAACGAATTGCAGGTCAGGCCGACGTTCCGACCGCAGGCGGTGCGGGTGGTCATGATCGCGACGCCGGTGGGAAAAGTCCCCAGCGCATTGCGCAGCTCGCGCTGGTGCGAGGCGCGGGAAGGCGCGCTCCCAGGGGAAGCGCTGGCTGGCCCATCTTCGGCGGTCGTTTCGGTATGCGATTGCATTCGTGAGTCCATGCAGTCCACTCCAATGAGCCACATTAAGCCACGTTAGGCCGTGGTTGGCGACTTCCTGTGATCGCAACGCCTAGTGTAAGCCGGCGGCGGGCGCGAATAGCTGGCGTCAGACGACGAAGATTCCACCGCCAAACGCAAAGATCGCGGATCGGGCCCCCAAGCCTCTGCGCGCGCCAGGGCACCGAATCCGATGAATCCGACCCCCTCGCCGGGCGCCCGGATCATGCCGCGGCGCTAAAGCTGCTGAAGCGCTGGGCCAGCTCGGCTATCGATTGTGATAACGGCTGAATTTTGCGTTTCTCGAAAACCGCGAAATACTCGAGGTCGGGCAGTTTGGGGACGATGTCGAGGACCTGCAGCCGCCCCTCGTCGACGTCGGGGGCGAAATGCCCGCGCGGCAGGTAGCTCACGCCGAGGCCCGCCTTGGTCAGCGCACCCAGCACCCCGATGCTGTTGCAGGCATTGGCGCGCCGCACCGTGGCGTTGCTCTCGCCGAACCAGTTCGCCATCAGCTTGTGCAGGTTGGAATGATGCGTGAGGGTGAGCAGCGGCCAGGCGCGCAGATCGCGCGGAGTGAGTCTATGGGCCGGAACGCCGAGCTTGGGACTCGCCATCCAGGCGAATTCCACCGACCCCAGCGGCACGTTGGCGAGCCCCGGCTCGTCGACCGGCCCGGGCAGGACGGTCACGTCGAGAGTGCCGTTCTGCAGCTTGTGCAACTGGGTCAAGGTCAGGTCGACGTCGAGCTCGAGCACGACGCCGGGGTAGGTTTCGTTGATCGCTGCGACCAGCGCGGGCAGCCACGTGATGGCGACGAATTCGGTCACGCCGAGGCGCACCGTTCCCGACAACACCTTGGGGTCGCCGATGCGGTGCTGAATCTCCGACGACATCCCCATCATCTGCTCCGCGTACTTGACCAGCTCCTGCCCCTTGCCGGTGAGGCGGGCAGAGCGCTGGTTGCGGTCGAACAGGGGCACCCCGAGACTCGCTTCCAGATCCTGGATGCGCATGGAAACGGCGGATTGCGTCGAATGCAGATGCTTCGCTGCGGTAGCGAATCCGCCGAGCCGGCAGACCCAGTAAAAGGTTTCCAGTTGTTTGAGCGTCACGGCATCAGTTCATTTGATTCAAACCCATCAAATAATATCATTTGATCTTATGGATCGTAAGCTGTCATATTAAACGACAGGATTACAAGAACAGGCGCTCCGCACGACGGTGCAAGCCTGCGCATTACCCCCAATCCCAGCTGGATCCGCCACCATGCAATTGACGCTCGCGCAGGCAAACGATCTGGTCGTGCGCACCCTCGTTCGGCATGGCATGCAGGAGTCGGCCGCATCCCTGGTAGCCGATCATCTGGTCGATGCCACCC
>Ga0163152_10009472_pt1 | contig 10145 bp, 7 predicted proteins | sample OliLakLV19MP8IB2_FD_148635 | JGI IMG/M metagenome (GOLD analysis project Ga0163152, IMG submission 148635) | Freshwater microbial mat bacterial communities from Lake Vanda, McMurdo Dry Valleys, Antarctica - Oligotrophic Lake LV.19.MP8.IB-2 | ecosystem: Environmental > Aquatic > Freshwater > Lake...
GGCCACGGCGAATCGGGTGGGCACCTGGTGTTTCAGGGCACGTTCAACGAAATCCTAAAATCGAAAAATTCTCTGACCGGGCAATATCTCAGCGGAAAAAAGAAACTCGATCCACCGGCGCGCCGGGAGATCAATCCGCAGACACCGCGGCTTGAGATTTCGAAGGCCACCGCCCATAACCTGCAAAACCTCTCGGTCCAAATCCCTCTCGGGCGACTCGTTTGCATCTCAGGCGTCAGCGGGTCCGGCAAAACGACTCTGGTCCGCGAAGTTCTTTTGCCGTCCCTCGAAGCTCACCTGAAGAATCAGTTGAAAGAAGTCGCGGAGGACGAGACGACCGATGACGACACGAACCAGGATTCGAGGACAACCAGTCCCGAGGCTGAATTGAAGGGATGGGAGAATCTTGGTCGCGTGGTCCTGGTGGATCAATCGCCGCTCGGCAAGACGCCGCGCTCCAACCCCGCGGTCTATATCGGCGCATTCGAGGAGATTCGCGAACTCTTCGCGCAGACGGAACCCGCAAGGCAACGCGGGCTTAACGCGAGCGCGTTCAGTTTCAATTCCGCCCAGGGCCAATGCGAAAAATGCCGGGGCGCGGGTTTCGAGAAGATCGAGATGCAATTCCTCAGCGACGTTTTCATTCGCTGCCCGGAATGCAACGGACGCCGTTATCGCCCGCACATTCTGGAAATCAAGTTGAGTTCAACGTTTCAAGTTCAAAGTTCAAAGTTATTGCCCCGCTCCACCCTCACCTCCGAACCTTCGGCCTCTGCTTGGAGCATCGCCGACCTTCTCGAAGCGACCGTGGATGAATCGATTGATTTTCTGGCTGCTTTTTCCGAGTCACGCGTGGCCAAGCGGGCCCGCGACCGGTTGAGGCTGCTCCAGGAGGTGGGCCTTGGATATTTGCGCCTCGGCCAGCCGATCAACACGTTGTCAGGCGGAGAAAGTCAGCGCCTGAAACTGGTCAGCTTTTTAGCCGAAGCGGAAAACAGCCAGACCAGAAACTCGGACGCCAAGCCAACGTTGTTTATTTTTGACGAGCCGACCACCGGGTTGCACTTCGATGACGTCCGGGTTTTGCTCAAAGTGTTTCACCGCCTGGTGGAAGCTGGGCACTCCGTCGTGGTGATCGAACATAACCTGGACGTGATCGGGTCTGCCGACTGGATCATCGACCTCGGACCTGAAGCCGGAATCGATGGCGGAAAAGTTGTGGTTGAAGGTTCGCCGGACTTTGTCACCGCAAACGGCACCAGTCACACTGCACGTGCCCTGCGGGAGTTTCGAAAATGAAGCCAACGGACGAGAGACGGGCGGGAAATCCAAATCTGTAGGAGACGAGGTAACGAGGCTCACATTTCCACGGAAGACAGCACGCAGGGGGCACGAAATGAGCCTCGTCACCTCGTCTCCTACGGTTGTCGAAAGCTCTCCCGAAATTCAGATCCCGGCTTTTGCCAACTTGCGTTTTGATGTTAGATAGTTCGGGTGATTCACAAAGACAACGAACGTTCCGATCCTGAGAATTCAATCTGCATTCACGGCGCGCGGGAGCACAACCTCAAAAATCTTTCCGTCGAAATTCCCCGGAACAAGTTCGTCGTCGTGACCGGCGTGAGCGGATCAGGCAAAAGCACACTCGCGTTCGATATCCTTTTTGCCGAAGGCCAGCGCCGCTTTCTGGACTCGATGAACGTCTATGCCCGCCAGTTCGTCGAGCAATTATCCCGTCCGGATGTGGATCTGATCACCGGAATTCCTCCCACCGTCAGCATCGAACAACGGAACTCGCGCGGCGGTGGGAAAAGCACCGTGGCGACGGTGACCGAAATCTACCATTTCATCCGGCTGCTTTTCGCCCGGCTCGGAACGCAATATTGCCCGCACTGCAACGTGCCCGTCCAGGCGCAGACGCGGGATCAGCTCGGAATCAAAATCCGGAAAGAACTGAAAGAGCGTGGCGATTTGCATCTGCTTGCCCCCGTCGTGAAAAATCGCAAAGGCTTTCATAGCGACGTGGCGGAGTGGGCCGCCAAGCATGGTTACGACGAGGTTCGCGCCGATGGAAAAATTCATTCCACGAGGGACCGGCTGCGGCTCGACCGGTTCCGCGAGCACGACGTGGAAATTGTGGTCGGCCTTTTGAAGGGTAAGGCCGGCGCGGCGGCGCGTTCCTCCAAGGGAAAAACGCCCCAGCAATTGATCGATGAAGCTTTGAAGCTGGGCAACGGCACCCTTTTCACGTTGGGAGATGACAGGACGCTGAGAGTTCATTCGACCTCGCGTGCCTGTCCGGGATGCGGGAAATCCTTTGAGGCGCTCGATCCAAAGTTTTTCAGTTACAACTCCGCGCAAGGCTGGTGCGGCACCTGCCGTGGCTTCGGCGAGCTGTTTTACCTGCCGGAAGTCGATCGCGGCGCGCGGGCCGATGCCATCGAGGAATCGTGGTTCGAATGGCAGGACGGTAAACGCGAAATTTGCCCGGACTGCAACGGCGCCCGCCTGAATCCCGTTGCCCGCGCCGTGCGACTGAATTCTTCCAATTCAAAACTTAAAACTCAAAATTCAAAATTGCCGCCCACGATTGTCGATATCGGCAACGCACCGGTCGCGGGCTCGCTCGATTTTTTCTCAAGCTTGAAATTCAAAGGGCGCGAATCGGAAATTGCCCGGGATATTCTGCCGGAAATCCGGGAACGTCTGAAATTTCTTTGCGAAGTCGGCCTCGGCTACCTGCAACTCGGCCGCAGCGCAACGACCTTGTCCGGCGGCGAAGCGCAACGGATTCGGCTGGCCGCACAACTGGGCTCAAACCTGAGCGGCGTGCTCTACGTGCTGGACGAGCCGACGATCGGTTTGCACGCGCGCGACAACGAGCAGCTTCTTTCCGCGCTCGAGATTTTGAAGTCGCGCGGCAATTCCCTGGTCGTGGTGGAACACGACGAGGAAACGATGCGCCGGGCCGACCACGTCATCGATCTCGGACCGGGCGCGGGAGTCCACGGGGGAGAAATCGTGGCGACCGGGACGCTGAAGGAATTGATGCGCCACAAGGATTCCATAACGGGCTCGTGTCTGCGCGAAAAAAAATCCTTTCCACAATCAGGAAAGAGACGGCCTGTTTCCGTAGCCGCTGACGTGCGGAAGCGGACTTCGAAATCCACGGCGAAGTCAGACACCCTCTTCAAGTCGGGGGCTGCGTTGAGTTTGTCCGGTGCTTCCATTCACAATCTGAAAAATCTCACGGTTCATTTTCCGTTGAATCGGTTCGTGGTGGTCACGGGCGTCAGCGGATCGGGAAAAAGCACGTTGGTGCGAGAATGCCTCCTCCCGATGGTTCAGGCATCCGTGAAAAGCAAAAACGCGAAGGCGGAATCGAAGAGGGCGAGTTCCGACTTGAAATCCATGAAGCTGAAAGGCCACGAACGCATCCAGTCGGTTTACGAGGTGGACCAATCGCCCATCGGCCGCACGCCGCGTTCGATTCCCGCGACCTACGTGGGATTCTTCGATGAGATTCGCCAGGTGTTTTCGCAGGTGCCCGAAGCGCGCATGCGCGGTTATTCCGCCAGCCGCTTTTCCTTCAACAGCGCGCAAGGCCGTTGTCCGGAATGCGAAGGGGCCGGGACGATCAAACTGGAAATGAATTTTCTCCCGCCCGCTTTTATTCGATGCGAAACCTGCGGTGGGTGCCGGTTCAATCGCGAAACGCTGGACATCGAATTTGGCGGGAAGAATGTTGCGCAGGTTCTTGACCTGAGCGTCGCCGAGGCGATTGATTTTTTCGCCGCGCTGCCAAGAATCCGCCGTCCGCTGGAAGCCCTGCGCGACACCGGCCTGGATTACATCAAGCTGGGACAAACCAGTCCCACGCTCAGCGGCGGGGAGGCGCAACGCATGAAGCTTGTCACCCATTTGCTCTCCGGCTTCAGAAATCAAAAACTGGACGCCAAACTCCAAACCAAGAATTCAGCGGACAAACACCATCGACCCAGTTCCTCCTTGTTCATTCTGGAAGAGCCGACGATCGGCCTGCACATGGCTGACGTGCGAAATCTGGTGGAGGTTTTGCAACGTCTCGTGGATTCCGGCCATTCCGTCATCGTGATCGAGCATAACCTCGATCTGATCGCGGAGGCGGACTGGGTCATTGACCTCGGGCCGGAAGGCGGTGCGGCGGGCGGGAGGATCGTAGTCGAGGGAACACCGGAAAAAATCGCTGGAAACCGGGCGTCGCACACCGGGCGATTTCTGCGTAAGGTTCTGAAAAATGGCTGAGCCCTACGAAGAAATTCTCGAAGGCGAAACCCACAGGCGCAGCGCACCGGGCGCGCGTCACGAAAAGATCTGCTCGTTTTTGCACGAACAGGTGACGGCCAGCCTCGCCGCGAGTTCCAGCTCCCGCTTATTGCCACCCCGCTCGGTCATCCAACTTTCGCCCGGAACAATCATTCGACCCGATCTCGCCATCGTCACCGCGGCCAATAATCGCCTCTGGCTCGCCGCCGAAATTATTAATACCGAGGATCATCGTCTGGATACGGTCTTGAAGAAGCAAATTTACGAAGACAGCGGCCTGCCCCGCCTCTGGATGATCGACCCGCGCTACGACAACATTGAAATTTACAATGGCGGCACTTACGGACTGGCGCTGCAACACATTCTGGGGAGCAAAGAAATTCTGACGGAAAAGCTGCTTCCCGATCTGCGAATTGAGATTGCGCACCTTTTCAACGGCCCGTAGGGATGGAAACCCCTCAGGCAGGCAAGATGCCTGCCCGAATACTTTGGTGGCTGTACAGGCAGATGCACCGTTCAAGGATCGACCGTTCCCCGACCTTGACCCGTAAAGCCAGCGCAAGCAAAGTATCGGCATGAGCGAACCAGCCACAAAACAAATCAAAGTCATCGTGGAGAAGCACGCGGACGGCTACGTTGCGTATCCGCTCGGGCTGACCGGCGTTGTCGTTGGCCAAGGCGAGACTTACGAGGATGCGCTGGCGGATGTCCGTTCCGCGATCGCCTTTCACGTGGAGTCCTTCGGCAAGGAAATCCTGGAGGGAGAGTCCCCGGTTCTCGAAGCCTTTGTTGCGGAAACCGCCTGGTCGGTCTGAGCATTTTCGGCGAACACACGTCGCATGGCCAACTTTCCCGTTGATGCTCCATTGGATCGCGTAATGGCTGCCCTCCAATCAATTACTCGGCTTCCACCTCGTCCTCCGAGGCAACCATATCTCCATGTCCCGTCAGAATACAGACGGCACCAACACGCCCCTGACAATTCCAAACCACCGAACGATCAGGGGCTCAACGCTCCCAACAATTCTTAATCAATCGAAGATCGCCCGTGAAGATTTTCTCGATGCCTAAAGTGTAACGACCCAGCACCATGAAGAGAACCCTTGTTTCGATCGCCGCGAAAACAGAAGCCAGCCAATTTAATCTAAAGAATTATTTGGAAGAACGAACAGCGGCGGTCAACCGCGCCTTGAACGAGTTTCTCCCGCGCGCCAGCACGAAGCCCACAACCATTCATCGAGCCATGCGCTACTCCCTTTTCGCGGGTGGCAAACGGATGCGTCCCGCCGTTTGTCTTGCCGCCGCCGAGGCCTGCGGCGGTTCGGAAAACGCCGCCATGCCGCTGGCCTGCGCCGTCGAATGCATTCACACCTACTCGCTCATCCACGACGACTTGCCGGCGATGGATAACGACGATTACCGCCGTGGAAAATTGACGAACCACAAAGTTTTTGGGGAGGGAATCGCCGTCCTGGCGGGCGACGCACTGCTCACCCAGGCTTTCGAAATCGCCGCCCAAGCGCGCGGCTGGCCCCGCTATTCCCATCGGGAGATTATTTTGGAAATTGCCAGGGCATCCGGTTCCCTGCAACTCATCGCCGGTCAGGTGGCCGACGTCGAGGGAGAAGGAAAGAAGACTTCGGCCCAGCAACTGAAATACATTCACGAACGAAAAACCTCCGCCCTGCTCTGCTGTTCCGTGCGGCTTGGCGGCATGAGCGCGAACTGCACTCCTGCGCAACTGAAAGCACTGACCGATTTCGGCTACAACGTGGGACTCGCGTTCCAAATCATCGACGACATTCTCGACGTCACCCAGACCAGCGAGCAACTCGGCAAGACTGCCGGAAAAGACACCGCGACTCAAAAAGCAACCTATCCCTCCATCGCCGGTTTGGAGAAGTCGCGCAAGATTGCAAAGCAATTAACCGATCGTGCCTTCGCGAGCCTTAGAATATTCCAAGGCAAAGCCGTCGCCCTCGAGGCATTGGCCGAGTACCTGTTGAAACGGGATCGATGAACCGCTAAAGCACAAGGCCGGAATCCCGTTTCGTTGGACTGATCCATTCAGGAGGGTCCGTTCGCTAAGACGGAAGATTCTGGTTGGGCGAGGCGACGTTTGCTCCGGTTGTACCCGCGGAATCAAGCGAATCAAGAATCTGACGGGCACGTCGCACTGCCGTCTCGAGACTTGGCTGGATATTTTCTTCGCCAATGTGCCGGTGGAACGCCGCCTGGGCCATGAGCTTTGCCGGTTGGTCCCGCATGCCACACATCACGAGGTGGCGCCCTGAGGCCAGAAGTTTATCCGCGAGATCCTCCAATGCCTTCATTCCGGTCGCGTCAATTGCCGTCATGTTTCGCAGACGCAACAAGACGACCTTCGGCAGCGATTCAAAATCCTCATCGATGATGGACAGCTTGTCTGTGGCGCCGAACAGGAAGGGTCCATGAATCCGGTAGGCGGCGACTCCCTCGGGAATCTCGTTTGTCTGAAGACTGTGCGCAAAGCCGGCCTTGACGTACCCCGGCGTCACCCGCGAAACCGATGATGTCATCGTGACCTTGCGAATATAGAGCAGCGCGGCGAGAATCATCCCGACTTCCACCGCCACGGTGAGATCCGCCAGCACGGTTAGGGTGAAGGTAATGAGCCAGACCGCGATGTCGGCCTTGCTGAGTTTCAAGATTCCTGGGATTTCTCTCCACTCACCCATGTTGTAGGCAACGATCATCAGAATCGCCGACAAGACACAGAGTGGAATGTGCTTGGCCAGGGGCGCGGCAAAAAGAAGGACGAGCAGGAGGGTCAGGGCGTGAATCATCCCGGCAACGGGCGTTCGCGCGCCGGAACGTATGTTCGTGGCCGTGCGGGCAATGGCCCCCGTGGCAGGCAGCCCTCCGAACAGGGGCGATGCGATGTTCGCAACGCCTTGTGCGAACAGTTCGACATTCGGGTTGTGCTTGTCGCCCGACATGCGATCAGCGACGACAGCGGACAAAAGTGATTCGATCGCGCCGAGCATCGCTACAGTCAACGCCGGGGAAAGGAGCGGGAGAATTAATTCCGGACGAAAGTTGGGCATGACCAGATGTGGAAGGCCGCTGGGGATTCCCCCGAAACGGGTCTCAATCGTTTCAAGCCCGAGATGAAACCCCCACGCGATGGCCGTTCCGCCGAACAAGGCCAGAATCGCGCCGGGAACTCGTTTCGCGTAGCACATCAAAATAATCAGCATGGCGAGCGTCCCGCAGGACATCAAAGTCGCAGTCCCGGAAAGCGTGTTCCAATGCCGGGCCAAAGATTCGATGCGCGCCAGGAATTCACCCGGCACCTTGTCAATTTGAATACCGAAGAAATCTTTGATCTGCGTGCTGGCGATCAGCACCGCGATGCCGTTGGTGAATCCGATGACAACCGGGCGGGGAATGTATTTGACCGCAGTTCCCAGTCCGGTAAGGCCAAGCACCATGAGAAAGACTCCCGCCATCAGCGTGCAAAGGAACAGTCCATCGACACCGTGTTGAGCGACGATTCCGGCCACGACGACCACAAACGCGCCGGTTGGCCCGCCAATCTGCGTGGATGAACCGCCTAGCGCCGAGATGAGGAAACCCGCGACCACAGCGCAATAGATCCCAGATTGTGGCGTCAGGCCGGAAGAAATCGCGAAGGCCATCGCCAGCGGGAGTGCCACCAGGCCGACGGTGACTCCGGCGACGAGGTCGGCGGAAAACTTGCGCAGACTGTAGGCGCGGAGGCACAGAATTGATTTGGGAAGAAAAGATCCACTGGTCCCCGAAAAGTTCATGGAGCGACGTCGATCAAGCGACTCTCCCTTCGCCTGGCTTTGGAGAGAGTTTTTCCGCCAACAGTTTTGCAACATTGTCCGACCGAACCTGAAATCTCATTTCATTTCGGAAGCTATCCCGTACGACGATTTACGTCCAGAAAAGTGTCGAACCACGAAAAGGAGTCCGGCGAGGATCCCGCAGGTCGTCTGCCCGAGAATCGCAGCTTGACGTGGAAATTGGCCGGACGCAGGCTCAACACATGACCATCGACGCGAAAACAATTCACTCCAGTCCGCGGAGGCAGGAGCGGCGGATTCCCGCGACGTTCCCAACGAATCCAGTTCCACTTCGTGGGTTCACGTTAATCGAATTGCTGGTGGTGATCGCGATCATTGCGATTCTCGCCGCGCTGCTCCTGCCCGCGCTCGCCGCCGCCAAGCAGAAGTCCTACACGATCCGCTGCATGAGCAATCAAAGCCAGATCGGCAAGGCATTTCACATGTACGTCGATGACAACAAGGATTTTTATCCCGAGATCAACGACTGGGCTTCAACCGGCGGAAAAGACGGAACCTACGATGTTTTCACCGCCGCGACCAATCGCCCGCTGAACGTGTATATCGGCAAAAGTTACGAGGTTTTCCGTTGCCCCTCCGATAAAGGCGATTTCTGGTCGCTCTCCGGCAGAGGTGTCAACTGCACCAACGCCTACCTTCAATATGGGAACAGTTACCTGACCGAGTTCGCCTTTGATTATTACAAAGTCAAAATGGTCTGCGGTCCCAAAGGCAATAAGAACAATCCGTCAATCAAAGGCTCGGAAGTCGGCCTCAGGCCGTCCACAAAAATAATTCAAGGTGACTGGATCTGGCACGCCAATCGCGACGTCACCCAGCCGCGCCACCAATGGCACAATTACAAGGGCAAGAACCGCATGATGATGCTTTTCGGTGACAGCCACACGGAATACTTCAAGTTTCTTTCGACAGCAGAAATGCAGGCCCTCGCCAACATGCCTCCGGATCGAAATTTTAAATGGTGGTGACGGGTCGCCGCATATTTGCGCTTTCTTATTCCGCCGCCCACCGGTTGAGCGCCTTCAATAAAAACTTGTCCAGTTGCCGTAATGGCGCCAAACGATCTTCGCCCGGGGCGCAATATCCGCGTGGCCGTCTGCGTAACCGCGGCTGATCGATTCCGCCAGGCCGCCCTGGATCTGGAACCCGGAATCCGCGTTTCTGGTGGGATGCCCGCCCCACGCCAGGGAAAGGTTCGTAATAAATCCGTCGCGATAAAGCGTGTCGGTGACGATCGGGCTGACTGATGCGCCCCGATCTTCAAGGCGGGTCGGCCAGCCAGCGAGCATGCTGTTCGAGTTGACTTGCGACGTCGCGGGCATCACCTGGAACCCAGCCTTGCCGGACCGCGGCACCCACCAACTGTGCTGCATGATGGCAAAACCGAATGACCACCGCTGCTCGTAATAATAGCGGAGATCTTCGTTGTTGCCGATAGACCGGTTTCGCTGCTTCTGCAGCCAGGCCTGGGCTTCGGAAAATTCCGACGGGCGCGCAGGACAAAAGAACATGGGCACCGTCAAACCATAGGCCTGCACCGCCGGGATCATGGCATGAGCCACATCCCAAGGGTTGTTCCCAAGGTTACCCAGCATGGGCAGCCGTCCACGCGCGTCGTCGCTGCCATAAAGATTCGCAGCGAAGGCCCACTGGCGGAAGTTGGAAAGGCAATTGGTTACGCGCGCCTTTCGTTTGGCCTTGCTGAGCGCGGGCAAGAGCAGCCCGGCCAAAATTGCGATAATGGCGATGACAACGAGCAGTTCGATGAGGGTGAATGCCAGGCCGGCTGGGCGAGCCACAGATCGGCGCAAGCGTTCTGCTGGCTGGTTCATAACGTGGAGTTGATCGTCACATATGGATCGACGAGCGCAAGATCAAATTACCGTGCTCAATCGGCGGCAAATCCAGGACTCGAAACGCCAACGAGCAACGGCCCGATGTGATCGAGGAAGCAAGTCTCGGGAAGAA
>Ga0163152_10009474_pt1 | contig 10144 bp, 6 predicted proteins | sample OliLakLV19MP8IB2_FD_148635 | JGI IMG/M metagenome (GOLD analysis project Ga0163152, IMG submission 148635) | Freshwater microbial mat bacterial communities from Lake Vanda, McMurdo Dry Valleys, Antarctica - Oligotrophic Lake LV.19.MP8.IB-2 | ecosystem: Environmental > Aquatic > Freshwater > Lake...
CGTCACCCCCTCCCCGGCGATTGTAGGGCTAAGTGCCTATGTTTGAGCAACCTGCGGCCAGCCAGTAATCCGGAGACGGGGATGCAGGCCACCGAGGGCTACCGGTAACTTGTAAACTCCCGCTAGGGTGTCCAAGTGGCCGCTTGCACCCAGCCCGTACCGGTGCCGGCGTTGTCGGTCACCCAGATGTAGAGATTTCTGAGACCGGTAGCGTAGGCGCCTTGCCTCGTGATGTTGAGATTCAACACCACATCGGTCCCCGAGGCCGTCACCGACGACGCCGCGCCGTTTATCGCACACTGGCTGTTCTGGATCACTCCGGCCGCTCCCGGAGTCAACGGTCCGGTCAACAATGTCAGCGCATCCTTGTATAGGAAGATCGAATTGCTCGCCCGGTCATAGAAGCCATGACAACTACCCGTTGGATTAAACGGACTGTTATTTACGAGGAAGTAGATCCGGTCGATGTCACCGAACCCGTCGGCATCCCGGCCGGTTACGGCGAAGGTCTGAGTCGCGGTCGTCGAAGCGCCCGGCGCAGTCGAGGCTAGAGTCGGGGGGACAGCCATGGGGGACACCCATCCCAAGCGTCCAGACGCTGACTTGTACCCAGCCCGTACCTGTATTGGCGTTGTCTGTAACCCAGATGTAGAGGTTCCGCGCGCCGGTGGCATAAGAACCTTGCCGCCGAATGCTCAGATTCAACAACAGATCGGTGCCTGACGCCGTCACCGACGAAGCCGCGCCAATAATCGCGCATTGGCCGTTTTGGATCACTCCGTTCGTTCCCGGAGTCAACGGACCGATCAACACTGCCAGCGCATCGTTATAAAGGAAGATCGAGTTGCTCACCCGGTCGTAGAAGCCGTGACAACTGCCCGCCGGAATCGATGGGTTGTTGTTTACCAGGAAGTACAGCCGGCTGATGTCGGCGAACCCGTTGGCATCGCGGCCGGTTATGGCGAAGCTTTGGGTCGCCGTTGTCGATGATGCGGGCGTAGCCGAAGACGGATTTGGCGCCGTTGGCGGCGTTGTCCCCAGCGTCCAGGTACTGGTTTGAATCCAACCCGTGCCTGTAGCGGCGTCATCGGTAACCCAGATGTAGAGGTTCTTGACGCCATTAGCATAGGCGCCTTGCCTTGTGATGCTGAGATTCAACATCAAATCGGTGCCTGCCGCGGCCACCGATGAAGATGCGCCGTTGATGGCGCATTGGCCATTCTGGATCGTCCCCGGCGTTCCTGGAACTAACGGTCCCATCAACGTTGTCAGCCCGTCATTGTAAAGGAAGATCCAATTACTCCCCCGGTTATAGAAGCCATGACAACTGCCCGTCGGAATCGATGAGTTGTTGTTTACCAGGAAGTACATCCGGCTGATGTCGGCGAACCCGTCGGCATCGCGACCGACGACGGCGAACGTTTGGGTCGCAGTCGTCGAAAGGCCGGGCGTAGCTGAGATCAGAGTCGGCGGAGCGCCCGGAGTTCCAGCGCCGGCTTCTTCGATTACGACAACGACGGACGCCTGGATCTTTTCGTGGGCCGCTACGTCGAATGGTCCTTCGCGGGCAATCGCTATTGTGGCGAGCCGGCGCCCGGCGCGCGCGCCTACTGTCATCCGGATAACTTCAACTCCATTCCGAATCTGCTGTATCGCAACAACGGCGATGGCACATTCACCGACGTCTCAGCGGCCGCCGGCATCGCGCATCCGAATGGCAAGACTCTCGGCGTTTCCTTTGCCGACTACGACGGCGATGGATTCACAGACGTCTTTGTGGCCAACGATTCCGTGCAGTGCTTTCTGTTTCACAACAACCGTAACGGCACGTTCACCGAGGTTTCCTTGCCGGCCGGCGCCGGCTTCAACGAGGACGGCAAAACTTTCGCCGGCATGGGGACGGACTTCGCCGACTACGACAACGATGGCTTTCCGGACATTGTTGTCACGAATCTCTCCGACGAGCGCTACGTGCTGTTTCGCAACAACGGCGACGCAACTTTCACGGACTCCACGAACCCCAGCGGACTGGGACGCGCCACGCTTCCCTACTCCGGTTGGAGTACGCGGTTCCTCGACTTCGACAACGACGGATGGAAGGATCTCTTCGTCGCGCAGGGCCACGTCATGGATACGATTGAGACCATGATGCCGAATCGCAAATACCTGCAGCCGCCGCTCCTGCTTCGGAACGGCAAAGGAGTTTTTCAATCCGCGGGCGCGGGTCCCGCATTCTCCAGGGCCTGGGCCGGACGGGGCGCCGCAGCCGGGGATTTGGACAACGACGGCGACCTTGATATCGTCGTCTCCAACGTGAATCAAACGGCCTACATCCTGCGGAACGGCATTGGCAATCGAAACCACTGGCTTGGCATACAGGCTACCGGCGTACGCTCCAACCGGGACGGAATCGGCTGCCGCATCAGGGTTGTTTCGGCCTCCGGCGCCGTTCAGCATTACACGATCCAGACGGCGGCGGGCTATCAGTCCGCTAGCGATAAACGCGTCCTGATCGGTCTCGGCAAGGACGCCTCCGCGCGTCTTATCGAGGTGCGCTGGCCGTCGGGCGTTGTCCAGAAACTCGAGAACGTGAAAGGGGACCGGATGTTGAAACTGACGGAGCCCGCGCGATGATCAGGCGCAGTTTTCTCGGCCTGCTGAGCGCCGGCGCCCAATGCGCGTTTTCCCAGGGCGTCTCTTCGCGCGGCGTGAAACCGCTGCCTCGCGGGAAGCCATCGGGGCGTCCGTTTCCCGCCCGTTTCACCGACGTTGCGCGCGAGGCCGGGTTAATCCATCCGTCCATCTACGGCGGCGTGGACCGCAAACAGTTCATCCTCGAAGTTGTCGGCTGCGGAGCCGCTTTCATCGATTACGACAACGACGGTTGGATGGATCTGTTTGTGCTCGGCGGGACGCGTCTTGAAGAAGCGCCGCCCGGCGCGTCCAATCGCTTGTATCGCAATAATCGCGACGGCACTTTCATCGACGTGACGGAGAAGGCCGGTCTGCGCTTCAACGGATGGGCATCCGCGGTCACCGTTGCCGACTATAACAACGACGGCTTCGACGATATCTATGTCACCTGCTATGGGCACGACATCCTGTACCGGAACAACGGCGATGGCACCTTTACCGACGTTACCCGGACGGCGGGACTCTGGCAGGACACCGTGCGGTACGGCGCCGGCTGCACTTGGGTCGACTATGATCGCGACGGCCATCTCGACCTGTTCGTCGCCACCTATCTGGATACAACTCTCGAAAAACTGCCCAAGCCCGGCGCCAACCCGGATTGCAATTGGAAAGGCGTTCCGGTGAATTGCGGCCCGCGTGGCTTGCCGACCGGGTACTGCCGGCTATTCCGTAACAACGGCGACGGAACGTTCAGCGATGCCAGCGCGAAATCGGGCATCGCGAAGGCGTCGCGCGGCGGGTATCCGATGACGGCCACGGCGGGAGACTTCGACAACGACGGCTGGCCCGATATCTATGTGGCCTGCGATTCCAAACCTAGTTTCCTCTTCATGAACAATCGCGACGGCACGTTTCGCGAGGAGGGATTGCCGCGCGGCGCGGCGCTTAGCGAGGACGGAATGGAGCAGGCCGGCATGGGTGTTGGCATCGGCGACGCCAATCTGGACGGCAGCCTGGACATCTTCAAAACCCATTTCGCCGACGACACTCATGTGCTATACCTCAACGACGGCAAGGGCAACTTCGACGACGTTACCGCCCGTTCCGGTCTCGGCGTTGAAACCCGCTATGTCGGTTGGGGCGCGGGCATCGCCGACCTCGATAACGACGGCCTTCCCGATCTGTTCGTCGTCACCGGCGGCGTTTACCCGGAAGTGGAACGCGCTCTACCCGCCTATGCTTTCAAGACTCCCCGCCTGATCTTCCGCAACCTTGGGGAAGGCAAGTTCGAAGAGTTGATCGAAGAGGCCGGGCCGGGCATTGCAGCGCCGCACGCCAGCCGCGGCTGCGCCTTCGGCGACTTCGATAACGACGGCGACGTGGACGTGCTCGTCGTCAACTTAAACGAGCCCCCTTCGCTGCTGCGCAACGATATCTCTGGCGGGGGCCACTGGTTAAAGGTCCGTCTTATCGGCGTCAAATCCAACCGTAGCGCCATCGGGACCCGGGTGCTGGCGCGCTATGGCGGCCGGCGGCAGGTCCAGGAACTCGCCGCCCAGTCGAGCTTCTATTCCGTCAACGACCCCCGCCTCCACTTCGGCCTTGGCGCCGCCGCCACCGCCGATCTCACCATCCGCTGGCCCAACGGCGCCGCGGAAGCCATCCCCAACGTCGCCGCCGATCAACTCGTCACCATTCGCGAAGGCTCCGGCATCATCCGCCGCGAGTCCTTCCGCCAGCGTCCCCGTTGAATGGAAGCCGCGCCCGTGAGGGAGCGGTCGCCGCACGAAAAGAATCGACAGTTTACAGGATGGTTTCTGAAGAGCGGGCGTTTGTCAAGAATCGGCCTTTCCCAAAATCGTTTAAGCACCCCCAGTTGTGCATGGTTGAGTTTGGGTGGGAGTAACTGATACATTTAGCGCAGGTTCCAATGCGCATACTCTTCCTTCTCATTACCGTTATTGGATTGATTGGGGCGCCGCCCCCGTCCTTGCCCGCAGGCGGCGCGGTGCGGGTGGAAATATTCGAAGATATTGTCGCAGGCAAAGAGTTTGACCTGACCGGCTTGGCCGCGACGGACCGGTATACGGAGCCGGCATTCGCGTTTGTTCATACGCCAACGAGATTTGCGGCGAACGCGATTCCGCTGGATCGTTCGACTCCCTACTATTTGCGGGCTTCGTACAAGCGGGGTTTCGATGCCGGGGCGTATCAGTTCCGATTGCGCGCGCGCGGCGCGGCGCGCCTGTTCGTGGATGGGAAATTGGTGGTGACGACCAAGGCGCAGAAGCCGAACACTTCGAGCGATGATCCGGTGCCGCCGCCGGTGGAGCGGGGAAACACGCCGTTGCGGCCAGTGGTCTTTCCGCATCAGGATTCTGTTGTGAGTCTGGATTTGACCGCCGGCGAGCACTCGTTTGAGTTGATCGCCGTCGTAGGAGGGAAAGGGCTGTATCCATCGACAGGCGAGCTGGCCGTGGGCGTTTCGCGCAATGGGGGAGTGGACCATTTGCTGGGGCCAGAGGGGTCTCCTTTATTGACTGATGCGGCGTGGGATACCTATGTAGCGGCGTCGTTTGCGAGGCATTATGAATCCGATACGGCGCGGCGGCGGGCGGTGAGCCGCGAAGTGACGGCGGCGTGGGCGGAGCGGCACAAGGCCTTGCGGGCGAAGATGGGCTCGCTGCCAGCGGGACAAACCGTGGATGGATTTATCGATGCGAAGTTGAGCGAGGCGGGCGTGAAGCCCACGGCGCCGTTGACCGATCTGGAATTCTTGCGGCGCGCTACGCTGGACGCTACCGGGCTGATTCCGGCACCTCTGCAGGTTCGGGCGTTCTTGAAAGACGATGCGGCGACGCGGCGGCGGAAGGCGATTGACCGGCTGGTAGACGACCCGTCATGGGCGGACCATTGGGTGAGCTATTGGCAGGACGTACTGGCGGAGAATCCGGGAATCCTGAAGCCCGACTTGAACAATACCGGGCCGTTCCGTTGGTGGATGCATCAGTCGTTCTCCGACAACATTTCGTTCGACCGGTTTGTGGCGGATCTGGTGCAGATGGAGGGGTCGGCGTCGTTGGGCGGGCCGGCGTCATTCGCACTGGCCACGCTGAACGATGCGCCGATGGCGGCGAAGGCGGACATATTGGGCCAAGCGTTTTTGGGCCAGAAGATGAGCTGCGCGCGCTGCCATGACGCGCCGTTTCATCCGTTCAAGCAGAAGGATCTTTTTGCGATGGCGGCGATGCTGAACGGCAAACCGGTGAAGCTACCGGTGACGAGCACGGTGCCGCAAGGCGAAGGCGGCAGGAAGCCGGCGGTGGTCTCGGCGTTGAAACCGGGCGAGATGATTGCTCCGGAGTGGCCGTTCGCGAAGCTGGTAGCCCATGCCGAAGGGCCCGCGCTACCCGCGGCTGGAAACGTCGACACACGGCGGGAACTGGCTTCTTATATCATTTCGCCGGAGAACGAGCGTTTTGCGCAAGTGGTGGCGAACCGTGTCTGGAAGCGATACATGGGCGTGGGCATTGTGGAGCCGGCCGACGATTGGTCGCGGGGCCGGGCGTCGCATCCGGAGTTGCTGGCCTACCTGGCGCAGGAGTTTATGGCTTCCGGTTACGACATGAAGCATCTGGCGAAGCTGGTTTTGAATTCGCGGGCTTATCAGCGGAAGTCGACGGGCTTACCGGCGGATCAGATGAGTTCCGCGAAGCGGCTTTTCGCTGGACCGGCCCATCGGAATCTGACGGCGGAACAGTTGGTGGACTCGCTGCACCTGGCGGCGGGGAAGGCGTTCGATTGTGAGGAAATGAACTTGAATCCGGCGGGGGACCGGACAGCGAAGCAGTTCTTGAATTTAGGTAATCCGGCGCGGGGCTGGCAGATGACTGCGCTGTCGAATGAACGGGACCGGCCGGCGTTGGCGCTGCCAATCGCGCAATCGATTGTGGATGTGATGACGACGTTCGGGTGGCGGCAGTCGCGGCAGAGTCCGTCGACGGATCGGGATGACGCGGTGTCGGCGATGCAGACGCTGATATTAGCGAATGGCGTGTTGGGCACGCGAATGGCGCGGTTGTCCGATGACTCGGCCTTTACTGCGATGGCGCTGGGCGAATTGCCGGTGGCGGAACTGGTTGGCGAGACATTCCTGCGGCTGCTGTCGCGGCCGCCGGATGCGGGGGAGCGGGCTTCGTTTACGCGACTGCTGGAGCCGGTTTACGGTGACCGCGTAGTGGCGGGCGCGAAGGCCCGGGCGACCAAGCGGGAGAGCGATGGGCGCGTGTCATGGTCCAATCATTTGAGCGCGGAAGCGAGCTTGATCCGGATGGAGGAAGAGCGGAAACTGCGATTCGGCGATCAGCCAACGGATCGGCTGACGAAGGCGTTCCGCGAGCGGTACGAAGACATGCTGTGGGCGCTGATGAACTCGCCGGAATTTGCGATGGTCCCATGAGACTGAGCCGACGCGGATTTATGCAATCGAGCGCGGCCGCAATGGCCGCGACGGCTTTACCGAAGGGCAAGGCGGATGCTTGTATCTTCTTGTGGCTTGGCGGCGGGGCGGCGCAGATCGACACGTTCGACCCCAAGCCGCGCGGCGACGGGAAGAAAAAGGCGGGGTCTTATTACGACTCGATCGATACGGCCATTAGAGGCGTTAAACTGAGTGAGCATTTATCGAAGACGGCGCCGCTGTTGGACCGCTGCGTCGTGATGCGGTCAATTACTCATTCGATTGTCAGTGAACACGCGGCCGCGGCCAACTTGGTCCACACGGGGCGGATGCCGAGCGGGACCTTGCAATATCCGTCGATTGGTTCTGTGATCGCGCATCAGTTAAGGGCGAAGACGGAAGAGGCGCCGAGCTACGTTGTGATGGGATACCCGAATATTACTCGCGATCCGGGATTTCTTGGCGCTAAGTACGGATATATCTATTTGACGCAAGTTGATATCGGGCCGAATGGGTTAGTCCGCCCGCCGGACGTGGACGGGGCGAGGCAGGACCGGCGGGAGACATTGCTGGCCGCCATGCGCGACGGCCAGCAGAAGCGCTATCCGGGAGATCCGGTTGTGCAAGCGCAGGCGGACGTGTCGCGGCAGGCGTTTCGGTTGGCCGGGCCGCGGTTCATGAATGTTTTTGATTTGAACCGGGAGAGTTCTACGTTGCGTCAAGCGTATGGGAGTGAGTTTGGCCAGCGTTGTTTGTTGGCGCGGCGGCTGGTGCAATCCGGAGTACGGTTTGTGGAAGTGTCCTATAACTTGAACTTCCTGAACGGCAGCGGCTGGGATACGCACAATGAGGGGCAATTAAAGCAGCACTTACTGATTCAGGATTTAGACCAGTCCTTCGCCACGTTGTTACAGGATCTGGAAAAGAACAAGATGCTGGATTCGACTTTGGTCGTCATCGCGACCGAATTCGGCCGGCCGCCGGAGTTCGATGCCGGCGGCGGGCGCGGACATCAATCGGAAGCGTATTCGATGGTGCTTGCCGGAGGTGGTTTGAAAACGGGCCAAGCCATTGGCGCGACGGATGAGTTGAGTAAGAACGTCGTGGAGCGGCCGGTGACGGTGCCGGATTTCCATGCGACGATTCACTGCGCGCTGGGCATCGATCCACATAAGAATCTGTATGCGGGCGATAGGCCGGTGCCGATTACGGACCAGGGTAAGCCGGTTCTGGAGATCTTCTAATTACGGTCGCGTGGCGCGCTTCTGATACTTGAATGACTTCCAATCGGTGGCGGCGCGGCCATTAAGGTCCCACATCACGCGGCCAGCCCGGATGGTAATTTCGGCGGTAAGTTTCTTGTCGCCCGTACGAGAGGCGCCTGCCGAATCGATGTAGCCGAATCGGCCCTTTTCCAGCTTAAGAACCGTGACGTCGGCCTCGGCGCCTTCGTCGAGATTGCCGAGTTCGGGACGCTTGATCTCCTTCGCGGGATTCCACGTGCTCATCTTGATAACTTCCTCAAGCGGTGCGCCGAGAGTGAGCATTTTCGACATGACATTGGTCATGTCCTTCATGCCGGCGTTCATGGAGCCGGTGTGCAGGTCAGTCGAGATAGAGTCGGGCCAGAAACCTTGTTCAGTCAATGGCGATGCGATATTCCAGTAAAAACTGCCGCCGCCGTGCCCCACGTCGAATATAACTCCGCGCTTGCGCCCCGCTACAAAGGCGGGGTTAACCTTGCCATCTTCTCCGAGCTCGCCGCGGTGCCCGGAGTAACAATGCGTATAAATATCTCCGGCGCGCATTTTGTCCCCGAGTAATGTCCGCAGGTTACGGTTGAGCGTAAGGAAGCCGAAATCGACCATGATGGGTAATTCAGTAGCTTTGCTGGCGGCAAGCGCGCCATCGACCGAGGGCCAGCCTTCCCCGGCATAGTGGGCGGTCTTGAAGCCGACTACGACGTCCTTATGCTTCTTGGCCACGGCGGCGGCCTGATCGGCCTGCATCTCGGCGTTGTCATCTTCGCCGGAAGGACTCATGCCGTTACCCACGATGTTGATAAAGGCCAGGACGCGAGTTTGAGCGCGGTCGATAACGCGCTGGCGGAAGTCCTCGAAGTTACGCCAGCCGGAGGAGCCGGCGTCGACCAGCGTGGTGACGCCGGATCGGAAGCTGAAGCCGTCGGGGTAGACGGAGGAGTCACCGGTGAGGGCTTTCGCGCCGGTACCGGTGTAGACGTGGGCGTGAATATCGATCAGGCCGGGGACGACATAAAGACCGTCGGCATTGGCGACGCGGGCGGCCTGCGACGCGGGAATGCCAGCGGCGACTTTAGCGATTCGGCGGCCCTGTATGGCGACGTCGAGCTTAGCGGAGCGGCCGCTCTTTGGGTCGATGACGTGACCGCCTTTGATGAGTAGTGTGTAAGGGGATTGGGCTGGCAGGAGCGTTGCGGCCGCCATGAGGAAGAAAAGGCGCATGATGGGATCGATTATATATGCGTTTCTTAATGCGGGCTAAGGTTTTGCCTACTCCACGCCGATTAAACGGGAGAGGCTACGCTTGCGACCGAAGACCAAAGACCGATGGCCTGTGCGTCGGTTACTTGCCGGGCTCGCCGTACTTCCGATTTTTGGGGCCGTTGAGCCTATAGTTGACATTCGCTCTCGACTGTCCGGATCGGTAGAAACGGAAAGGTCGTCGTGCGCGGTGGAAGGCGCCGTAGTGAATTTGGCGAGCGCATTCGGCGAATCCCAGCCTGGATTTTATCTGGAGGACGATTCGGGCGGCATCCTGGTGTGGCATGCAACGAACGCAGTGGCAATTGGCGACCGGCTGCGGGTTTCGGGGCAGTGTTTTGAGTCGCGGAATGCCCGGACGGAGTTGGCGGCGGCGGCCGTGCAGGTGTTGGCTGCCGGCTTGATGCCATTGAAGCCGCGACGGCTGTTCCCGGACGAAGCCCGGAAGGTGGATTGGCAGAGTACGCTGGCTGAAGTAGACGGCGTGGTGAACGACATCCAGCAGCAAGGGGAGTGGGAGTATATCTGG
>Ga0163152_10009475_pt1 | contig 10144 bp, 4 predicted proteins | sample OliLakLV19MP8IB2_FD_148635 | JGI IMG/M metagenome (GOLD analysis project Ga0163152, IMG submission 148635) | Freshwater microbial mat bacterial communities from Lake Vanda, McMurdo Dry Valleys, Antarctica - Oligotrophic Lake LV.19.MP8.IB-2 | ecosystem: Environmental > Aquatic > Freshwater > Lake...
TTTGTCGCAACTCATCGTGAAGATGAACAAGGTGCTGCTCGGCACGTTCCCGTTGGCCGACGTGACAGGGAGCATCGTGGTTCGCGGGCTGGGAGGCAACGACAAGATCACCGTTCATGCAAAGGTTGCCAGGCCAGCCGACATTTACGGCGGCTCGGGGAACGACGCACTCACGGGTGGCAGCGGCGACGATCGCCTCTTCGGCGAAGCGGGAGATGACAGGCTGACCGGCGGCAAGGGGAACAACCTGCTGGTGGGCGGCACAGGGAACGACAAGCTCACGGGGGGCATGGATCGCGACGTGCTGATTGGCGGAGCAGGAAGCGACAAGCTCAACGGTGGTCTGGGTGAAGACCTGCTCATCGGTGGCTCGACGGGTTTCGATACGGACCTGACGGGTTTAACGAACCTGTTCAACGATTGGAACTCCGTCGCAACTTACGCCGAGCGGATCGACACAATTACTCCGGGTGGTGTGTTGAACGGCACGACGCAACTCTCCGCGCTGACGATTCAAGATAGCGAGAAGGACATGCTCACTGGTGCCGGAGGACTCGACTGGTTCGTGGTGAGTGCAACGGACAAGCATGATTTGAAAACGGGTGAGACGACGCCATTGACGCTCGTTTGACGCTCCGAGTCGAACGGGCGTCTTCTCCGCTCCGCGGAGCGGTACGCTGTCCCCCGCGTCGGCCGTTCCGGAAAACCGAAACTTCAAAGAGACTCGAATTGGCTGCTTGACCTCAGCCGCCTCTCGTGAGACACTCTCTTGAATTCTTCAGGAGAGCACAATGCAGCGACGCGATTTCCTTCAACAGGCAAGCACGATTGCCCTGTTAAGCTCGACCGTCTCGACGCGGGCCGATGCGCCGAAAGTCCGAATCAAAATTGGGCAGATCGGCGTGACCCATGCCCATGCGAGTAAACTCGAAGTCTATCGCCGATCGCCGGATTATGAGGTTGTCGGGGTTGTCGAGCCTGATGAATCCGCTCGCAAACGGGCCGAAGCGTCCGCCGCGTTCAAAGGCGTAAACTGGCTGACCCGCGAGCAATTGCTGAACATTCCGGGGTTGCAGGCCGTGCTGGTCGAAACCCACGTCCGCGATTTGCTCGATAACGCGGAGGCCTGTATCGCGGCCGGCAAGCACGTTCATATCGATAAGCCGGCCGGGACATCGCTGCCGCAACTTCAGAGGATCTTCGCCGCGGCCACGAAGCAAAAACTGATGGTGCAGATGGGCTACATGTATCGCTACAACCCCGGCATGGTATTGCTGCGTGAGTTCCTGGCCAAGGGTTGGCTAGGCGAAGTTTTCGAAGTTCACACGGTGATGAGCAAAGTGGTCGATCCCGCCTCGCGCAAGCAACTCGCAGAGTTCCGAGGCGGCATCATGTTTGAACTCGGCTGCCACGTGCTCGATCTGGTGATCGCGATTCTCGGCAAACCGAAAGAGGTGGTGGCCCAATCCCAGCACGTTTCCAAAATCGATGACAAGCTTCAGGACAACATGCTCGCTGTTCTAAATTATCCGAAAGCCCTGGCCACGGTGAAGGCGAGTGCGCTGGAGGTTGAAGGGGGCACTCGCCGGCATCTCACAGTCTGCGGCACGGAAGGGACGTTCCACATTCAGCCACTCGATAGCCCGGCTGCGAAGATCGCGCTTTCCACGGCGAGAGGAGAATTCAGGAAAGGCTATCAGGATGTGACGTTCCCAAAATTTGTCCGTTATGTGGATGATGCCGCCGACATGGCCAAGGTCATTCGCGGCGAGAAAGCACACGACTTCAAACCGGAACACGATTTGGCCGTTCAGGAAACACTGCTGCGGGCGTGCGATATGCCGCTGTCGTAACGGGGAGAATTTCGTGGCGACGAGATTCCGATCTTGTCGCCCCATGCACCAGATCGGAAATTCATCGCCTCGCCTTGCACTGAGGGCCTATCGCCATTCCACGCGACCCGAAGTGTCCAACCCCGTTGCCCTCGCCCATTTGCAAGCTGGAAATACGCTAACCCTCCGACTACCCAACCCTGAGACCCGCGATGAACGGCTTGAACATTCGCACCGATTCGTGCAACCTCGATTTTCTCTCACTCGGTGCCCTGGTGCATCGACTCGACCCGGGCCACATTCCATTTCGCAAAGCCCGCACACTAGAGATTCATGTCTCAGGGGGCGAGTACAACGTGGCCGCCAATCTCTCCGATTGCTTCGGCCTCAAGACCGGCATTGCCACCGCGATGGTGAACTACCCGCTGGGCGAGTTGATCCAGACCCGCGTTCGCGAAATGGGCGTGACACCGTTCTACAAATGGTTCGAACACGATGGCGTTCGTGGGCCAAACCTCGCCACGGTTTACAGCGATCGCGGGCACGGCGTTCGAGCCCCGGTCGTGTTCTACAACCGCTCGAACGAGGCCGGTGCATTGTTGAAGCCAGGCGACTTCGACTGGGCCGGGATCTTCAAGAGTGGAGTGCGCTGGTTCCACTCGGGCGGTATCTTTGCCGCCCTTTCGGAGACGACATCGGAACTGATCATCGAAGGTATGAAGGCCGCCAAAGCTGCCGGGGCTGTCACTTCGTTCGATCTGAATTTCCGGGCCAAGCTTTGGAAGACCGTGGGTGGCGAAGCTCACGCTGTGCAAACATTGAGACGCATCGTCGAGCATGTCGATTGCTTGATCGGCAACGAAGAGGATTTGCAAAAAGGCCTAGGTGTGAAGGGCCCGGAGGTGACAAAGCAGGCCGAGTCCAAGCTCGATCCCGACTTGTTCTTCGGCATGATCGAGGCCACGGTGAAGGCGTTTCCCCATGTGAAAATGGTGGCCACAACTCTGCGGGAGGTCCATTCGACCAACCGACACGACTGGGGTGCGGTGCTCTGGCTGGATGGCAAACGCTATGTGAGTCCGACTTGTCAACTTGATGTCATCGATCGCATCGGCGGGGGCGACGGCTTCGCATCTGGGTTGATCCACGGGCTAATCTCGGGCAAATCGCCAGAGGATGCTCTCCGATTGGGCTGGGCACACGGGGCCCTGTTAACGACCTTCCCTGGCGATGTAACCATGGCCAAGGTGGAAGAAGTGGAAGCCTTTGCAAAGGGGGGATCGGCCCGAGTTCAGCGCTAACTTGGACTCGTCATGCCTCGTATCGGTAGCCATACTGTCGATGCGAGGCGGATAAGCATAGTCAACGAATAAATGAGAAACTCTCATTCTTTTGGATTGTCCTTTCATTTCGGCCTTCGAATTGGCACAATAATACCGACTCGAAGCCATTGTGGGTTGCTCGGCCACCCACTTGATGGCCTTCCGCATTTTTTTGCGTGTAGATCTTTATCTCGCTGCCCGTCCCTTGGTTAACCGGGCTAGTGCCTTGTGATCTCATAAGGTTCGACCAACCTGAGAGTACCCGTTATGCTTTTTCCTCGGCCATCTAAGTCGAAATCCAAGCGTACCCGCAAACTCCGGTTCGACTCCCTTGAGTCGCGAGAGGTTCCAGCCATCGTGGCGGGCGATGCCATTCCGCCGGCCATGGAAAAAGTGCGGGTGGACACGCCACCCACGCTGAGTTCACCCGAAATGCCTGCCCTGGCAAACATGAGCGCAGGGATGGTCGGCGCAATCCGAAACATGTGGAAATTGCCCTTCGGCTCGCAGACCAATGAATGGGTCATTCAGTTGCCCGAAGGCCAGTTGCCTTTCTCGCTGAACTCGATCGGGGCCGTGTCACTTCAAGATGTGCCGTTCTGGTCCAATTCCTACGTCGTCAATTTCTCCACGCCCGTGGATGTCGGAAGCTTCCCGGCTGTTTTGGGTGGTGTAACGGAAGCCGAATTCTATTATCCGCTGATTAGCCGAATGCTGGATAAGAAGTTCGTGCCGAACGACACCCTGTTCACCGGCCAGTGGCATTTGCGGAATACGGGTCAGAACGGCGGCACTTCAGGTGCGGACGCCAATTTGGTTCCAGCATGGGATGTGCTGGATGGCGGCGGCCAACCCGTTCGTGGCGCGGGCGTCGTGATTGGCATTGTCGATGATGGCCTTCAAATTGCGCACCCGGATCTTGCACCAAACTACTCTTCGGCATTCAGTCGCGATTTCAATGACAACGACGGTGATCCATCGCCCAATATCGGGCAGAACCACGGCCACGGCACGTCTGTAGCCGGAGTTGCGGCCGGGCGCGGCAATAACAACCTGGGTGTTTCGGGTTCCGCACCGGAAGCCACATTGGCTGGGCTGCGTTTGCTCGGCGATAACTTCAGCGACGCGGACGAGGCCGCCGCTCTCGGTTATCAAGCTGCAAACATCGATATCTACAGCAACAGTTGGGGGCCTGCGGACAACGGTACTCTCGGCTTCATCGGGCCGATGGCATTGGCTCGACTCGAGACCGGTACAACCTCTGGTCGAGGTGGGCTTGGCAGTATCTACACTTGGGCCGCGGGCAACGGACTTGGATCCAACGATAACGTCAACTACGACTCGTATGCGAACTCACGTTACGTGATCGCTGTCGGTGCCATCGATCATAGCGGTGTTCAATCATTTTACAGCGAACCCGGCGCGTCCATGTTGGTGACCGCTTATTCCGAAGGGAGTGTGTCCGGCATCACCACGACCGATCTCGTGGGCAGCGATGGCGACAATGGCCTCCCCGATCAAAATTACACGAACTCCTTCGGCGGAACCTCCTCCGCTACGCCGTTGGTTTCCGGCGTCATCGCCTTGATGCTGGATGTGAATCCGGCCCTGACTTATCGAGATGTTCAACACATTCTCGCCAAGTCGGCCGAAAAGAATAATCCCGGCGATTCGGGTTGGACGAACAACGGCGCGGGACTCCACGTCAACCACAAATATGGCTTCGGGGCGATCGATGCCCTCGCAGCCGTCAATATGGCCAAGACCTGGACCAATGTGCCGGCGGCAATCGAGTTTGGTTCGCCAGTAATCAATGTAAATACGCCGATCCCTGATAATAACGCAACGGGTGTGACTCGCACTTTCAACATGACTCAAGACATGAAACTTGAGCATGTTGAAATGGTCTTCAATACGACGGGCCATACCTGGCGGGGCGATTTGCGCGTCGTGCTTACCTCGCCATCGGGAACTCAGTCGGTCCTCGCCGAACAGCACCTTGGAGATGATGGAGACGACTATTCCAATTGGGTCTTCTCTACCGTGCGGCACTGGGATGAATCCCCGCTGGGAACCTGGACTATCCAAGTATCGGATGGCTTTACTGCTGATTTCGGCAATTGGGAAAACTTCAGTTTGAACTTTATTGGCACCCCTGCCGCCAACCCACCTTCGCTCGGGAGCATCGAGTCCTCGACACTCGACTATGTGACCGGGCAAGGCCAAGTTCAGATCTCTCAGTCCTTGACCGTGGTCGACACGGACAGTGTTAATGTTGGCGGCGCGACGGTCAGAATTACGACCAACTACAATAACACTCAGGACTTTTTGCGATTCACCAATCAGAACGGAATTAGCGGCAACTTCAGTGTGGCCACAGGTATTCTAACTCTTTCGGGTACGGCTACGGTTGCACAATATCAAGCGGCACTTCGTTCGGTTGCCTACGAAAACACCTCGGCTGCACCAACGATCTCTGTGCGTCGAGTCGAGTTTCGTGCCACGGATGTCGGGGGGGCTAATAGCAACATCCTCTTTCGAAACATCAACATCATCCCGGTGAACAGTCAGCCGACATTGAACTTGATCGGGAACCCACCGACGATCAACGAAGATGGCAGCCAGACGGTGAATCTCACTGGCATCACGGCTGGTGGCGATTCGCAGGATCTTTTCGTAACGGCGACTTCTGATAATCCGGGACTCATTTCGACGATCAATGTTAACTATACCAGTCCCGCCACAACGGGCTCGTTGAATTATTCCCCAGTTGCCGATCAGTTCGGAACTGCAATTATCACAGTGAAGGTCAAGGACTCCGGTGGAACATTCAACTTCGGCGTCGACGAGATCACACGCACTTTCACCGTGAATGTGAATAGCGTGAACGATGCCCCTCGCTACACGAAGGGCCCAGACTTCAATGTGATTTTGGATGCCCCGACTCAGACCTTCCCAAACTGGGCGACCGATATCAATCGCGGTGCGGCCAACGAATCCGGGCAAACTCTCACGTTTGTTGTTACCAACGGCGACAACGCTCTCTTCTCTTCGCAGCCCGCGATTGATGACAGTGGTACACTGACCTTCACACCAATGCTCGGAGCCTCGGGTTTCACCACAGTCAACGTTCGCCTGGAAGACAATGGCGGCACGGCATTCGGCGGCCAGTTCCAGAGCGGAACACAGAGCTTCACCATTAATATTGAGGCGAACGATGCGCCGGTTTTGGATAATTCGGTGACCCGTCGGTTCACGGCCATTCCACGCGGCACAACCGATCCGTTGGGTGATACGATCGCCTCGCTCGTTGGTCCAACCATTACCGACCCGGACCCGCTTCCTTTTGAAGGAATTGCTGTCACGAACCTGACAGAAACCGCCAACGGCACATGGCAATACTCGCTCGATGCCGGAGCAAATTGGACTCCTTTCGGAACGGTTTCGACAACGGCCGCGAGGTTACTTCGAGCCACGGACATGGCTCGATTCATTCCAGGCAGTGCGACATTTGTTGGCACCCCCAAGATGAGCTATCACGCCTGGGATCAAACTGCGGGCACGGTCGGCGGGACGGCAGACCTGACCGTTCCTGGTGCCCTGGGCACGGATCAGGCTTACAGCCTCGCCTCGACCACGGCCGGCCTGCGGGTCGCCATGACCATGACGCCGTTGCTGGAAGACCCCAAGAAGAACAAGGGGGATCAGGTTTTTGCGATGACGGGAGCCTTGGTTACTGATCTCGATCTAAAAGCGAAGCGTGGCATCGCCGTGACCGGACTGGCGAGCACAACTCTTGGCACCTGGGAATACACCTCGGGAGGGAAATTTGTTCCCATCGGCTCGGTTAGCCCGAGCAATGCCTTGTTGCTGACCGACAAGGATCGCATTCGGTTTGTGCCCAACACGAACCAATCCGGCGAAGCGAAGTTCTTCTTCCATGCCTGGGACCAGACCAACGGCATTCGCGGCTCGCGGAAGGACATATCGGCACCGAATGACGTCGGCGGCGGCACAGCGTTCAGCGCTGTAGAAGACACCATGTTCATTCAGGTGCTGCCTGCCAACGATCAGCCGGCCCTCGCCGTAGGTGGCATGGCCAATCTTACACCAGTGCCCATTGGAACGGCCGAGCCAGCCGGGAACACGGTGGCTCAGATTCTCGGTGGTTTCGTTACGGATGGCGATGCGACCGACCCTCGCGGAATGGGAATCGTGGGTCTGACCAACGTCAGCGGGACGTGGCAATACCGCCTGAATAGTGGCGGAGGCTGGCTCCCCATTCCCACGACGATCAGCACCAAGTCGGCTTTCCTCCTAGGGGAACTTGATTCCGTTCGCTTCCGGCCGGCTTCAGCTTTTTCTGGCTCCTCGACGTTCAAGTTCAAAGCCTGGGATCAAAGCTCCGGCACGATTGGTGCCATGCTCGATCCGACCAAGAATCTGTCGTTCTCTGTCGGGACTCAAACGGCCCGCGTTCTCATTTCTAATGAACCGCGGTTGGAGAACAGCTCCCCACAATTGAATACGTTATCTGCGCCGAACCTAACGCCCGGTGTCGAGGATAAAAATGGCGCGGGCGATCCGGTTTCGGCGATTTTGCTGGGTGGAACTTACGTCGTCGATCCCGACTTTGATGATCTTCAAGGAATTGTCGTCAAGGGCGCTACCTCGACGGCAGCCGGAACTTGGCAATTTAACGCTGGCGCAGGCTGGAAGAGCATGACCGATGCTTCCCCTTCGTCGGCAATTTTGCTGAGAGATACCGATAAAGTTCGCTTCCTCCCAGCCAAGAATGCAAACGGCCAGGCCACGCTGACATTCCATGCGTGGGATCGTACTCAGGGCTCAGGCGGGCAGAGGGCTGATTTGACCAGGCCTGGAGCCATTGGCGGAACGTCAGCGTTCAGCTTCCTCTTCGATACCTGCACGATCAATATTACTCCGGTCAATGACGTGCCAGTTCTCAATGTGGAGCGGCTATTCTTGCTTTCCCCAATTGCAATCAGTGACCCCGATCCAGTCGGTGATCTGGTAGGTTCGCTGCTGGGATCGGCCGTCTCGGATGTAGACGTGGGTGATCCAAAGGGTATTGCGATCACCAAATTCGACCAGACACAGGGGGCCTGGCAATATCAACTGAATGGAACCTCCACGTGGGTGACGATCAGCGGAGTTTCGAACAATACCGCCACGTTGGTTCGGGACATCGACCGGCTTCGTTTCTTCCCCGTGTCAGGAATCGAGGCCAAACAGTTCTTGTCGTTCAAAGCTTGGGATCAATCCACCGGAACGGTTGGCGCTTCGGTTGATACCGCGGTGGGCACATCGTTCAGCAAGGCGACTGGAACTATGCTGGCAACGGTGAATGCCGTGAACGATCGGCCGATTCTTTATCCCAAGGTGGCCGCGCGATTGGATCCGGTCTTGACGAACGATTCCAATTCACCAGGCACGCTAGTCGGGAATCTCATGGCCTATTCGGCCATCGATCCGGATGCGAGTGCCCTCAAGGGAATGGCCGTGGTGATGACCGACATCAAGAAGGGGACTTGGCAGTTCTCCACCGATGCCGGTACTAACTGGCAAGCAGTCGATGCGGTTTCAACCAAGCTGGCTTTGTTATTGCGAGCACAAGATTTGATTCGCTTCGTGCCAGTCGGAGGTTTTGTCGGAACCGCGAAGCTGACCTACCATGCCTGGGATCAGACGACCGGAACCGAAGGAACCAAAGTGAATCCGCTGGCTCCCGGTGCGACGGCTTTCAGTACAGCCAAGGCGACCTCGATTTTGAATGTAAACACGGCCCCGAATATCGATGCATAGTAGTCGGCACACTCCGTGTGCCGACCGTTCTGCACTCTTGCTCTCGGAAAGTCGGCACACGGAGTGTGCCGACTACTTTTTCCGATCCCCCACAAACGTCAACACGCCCATTCCTTCTGGCCGTGGGGTCACGCCGGCCGGGCCGCTCCAGGCCTGGATGCCTTTGCCGGGCACGGTGCGAACGACATTCACGGCCCATAATTTTCCGGGCACGACAACTTCGCCGGTCAGTTCTTTCAGCGGAATCGCCACCTCGGCAGTCCAGCCTGATTCGTCGGCGTGGACGGCAACGAACCACTTGGGGTTCCAAGTTTTGTCGCCCCAGCAATCCGCAGCCAAGGCCCCGCGCTGGTCGATTTGCAACTGGTAGTATGTTTGATAATCGCGATCGAGGTCGATCATCAAGCTCACGCGATCGAACGCCCGCAGATCCATGTCGTGCGTCCTACCTTCGGCCTTCTCTTTCTTCATGCCGGCTGGATGCTTGCAGACCACGGCAACATACAGGTGCTCGTCGTCGATGGAGAACGCGGCCCGCGAGCCGGCGGCCTGAGCTTCCGCGACCGCATTCGGATCGGGTTTTCCCGGCCTTTCCTTGACCATTCGTTCGATCGCGTCCTTGCAGCCAAACTCGCTGCCGAGTTCTCCTGCCGTGGTCGCGAGAGGCATCGGGATGGCGTCTTGCCAGCAGGCATCGTCGAGTTTGCCATCGAGATATGGCCTTTGATTCGTGCGCCGACATGCACCCACTGGCTTCGGCGGCATCGCCTGCCCGCCACGATTCAGCAGCCAGGATTCGAGCATGACGCATTCGCGCCAGGGATCCGCCCCGCGTGCCGCCGTCGGCGAGCCGAGCGGAACCGTGGTTTCCGTGATGTAACGCAACAGCCACTTTTGCGATTCCTCGGCTCGGCCCAGTTGACGGCGGGCGGCAGCCAGGCAAAGATTCGTCGGCAAATCGCGAGCATACAGGCTTCCATGTGCCTCCAGACGACTTTCGAAATCGAGAGCCCCTTCATACCACTTGCGTGCCGACACCATCGCGGGAATTGTCTCGCGATGTGTGCTTTGGACGAGTTGGGTTTCCGGCGGCAGCTTGTCCTTGACCTTCGCCTTCGGAATGACCCGGCGTGGATCGGCTCGATCTTTCAAGTTGAAGGAGAG
>Ga0163152_10009479_pt1 | contig 10138 bp, 12 predicted proteins | sample OliLakLV19MP8IB2_FD_148635 | JGI IMG/M metagenome (GOLD analysis project Ga0163152, IMG submission 148635) | Freshwater microbial mat bacterial communities from Lake Vanda, McMurdo Dry Valleys, Antarctica - Oligotrophic Lake LV.19.MP8.IB-2 | ecosystem: Environmental > Aquatic > Freshwater >...
CTCCGCGGATTGGGTCAACATCCGCAGAATACTCTGGAGCGTCTCCGGGGTCATGGGACCGTCCCCGACGTCCGATTCCGTCTTCTCGTCCTCCGTCGCGTCGTTCCGGTCGTCCGTCATGGCCTAGAGTTCCCCGTAGACGTACTCGTCATAGATGAACTTGTAGTCGTCGCGGGTCCGGATCGCATTGGTGCCGCCCCACGTCGCCGGCCAGTTGTTGTCGAAGAGCTTGTGCGCGTTCGTTAGGTCCCGGTACCGGACGTCGAACACCTCGATTCGCATCACCCCGTTGACCCACATCCGGTAAATACCGTCCGCCGCAGCCCCGGTGTTGATAATCATTTCCTCTTCGATTTCCTGAATCTGACCGCAAAAGAGCGTGCTGTTCCCCGGTTGATTCGCGCTGATGTTCCGGGAGGAAACCACGCCCTGCTGCCGTAACTGCAACAGAACACGATCCTTGATCCACGTATCCGAGTTCGCCTGTCCCGCGAGTCCGACCCCCGCCACACCCAAGAAGGTATGGTTATTCCCCACCGATGGTGATTCCCCCGCCCCGGTAAAGCTCAACTTGACAAACGACGGATGCCACTGAAAATCCGGTCCGTTGAACGCGAGCACCCGCGAGCGGTAATACTTCGTCAGTTCCGGCATACCTCCGCCGATAGAAGTCTTCCATCCCTCGATGCTACCGGTGCTTCCCCCGATCGAACTATCCAATCCGTTGCGATAGCGCACGAACAATGGACGATTCACACCATTCGGTCGCGTCCCGGTGATCAACGCCTCCGCCTGCGCCGCGGCGAGGGGGATACCTGTTCCGTTGATGTCCGGGATGCCGATATTCGAGCCCCCGCTGTTCTTACGGTACACCCCGACACTTCCGACGGGCATCGCGGTCACGGACGAGGAGGTCAGGTCCTGCTCCCCCACGTAGTTCATCACGTCAAACCCCGCGCCGTACACCGGCTTGTTCTTCCGGAACTGCGGGGGCGGCGGTGGAGGCGGCGGCGAGGGCGTCACCGTCACCACACAGGTCGTACTGACCCCATCACAGGTGAAGACGATATTCGTCGTTCCGGCGATGCCGGCGGTCACCAGTCCGGTGTACCCCGTCTGCACGGAATCCGCGATCGCGGCGTTCCCCGGTATATCAGTCACTGTCCGCCCGGCCACGATACCGTTCGACACGTTCATCGGTGCGAGCGTCACGTTCGCGGTCGACCCCGGAGCCAGTGACATCGTCGCGGGCGTCACGGTCATCTGGGTGACACCCAGCACCGTCACCGTCACCACGACGGTCTTGGTGTCACAGGTAAAGGTGATCGTGGTCGTCCCGGCGATACCCGCGGTCACGACCGAGGTGTACCCCGTCTCCACACCATCCGCGATGGCGGCGTTCCCCGGCGTATCCGTGACGGTCCGCCCGGCGACGACCTGTCCAGTCGACGTCAACGGCGTCAGGGTGACTTGCGCGGTCTGCCCGACGTTCATCGTGATCGTCGTCGGCGACGCGATGAGACTGTTCACCACCGGGGCTGATACGGTCGCCTGCGCCGGTGTGGCGTCCGACACCGAGCCGATCGTGGCTGAAATGGAGACCGTCCCCGCGGCGACTCCCGTCACCAATCCCCCGGCGGATACCGACGCCACACCGGAACCCGTCGACGCCCATGTCGGCGTCTGCCCGAACATCAGGTTGCCGAACTGATCCCGCGCCACGACGTCCAACTGCTGTGTCTGCGCGATCTGCAGCGCCAACGTCGTGACGTCGATCCCGGTCACCCCATCCACGATCTGCAGGGTCGTCAGCACCGGATTCGCGGGGTTCTGCACGGCGTCGATGACACTCCGCAACGTCTTGTCCACAAGACGCGCGTCCGACAACGCATCGGCGTTCAACTGCGACACGCTCCCCAGCGCGTCCAACCACTGTGACGCGATCGTCGCCGCGTCGTAGCCGGTGGCCGCGCTCGCCAGACCCAACGCCGCGACCACCTGTGACCGGGTCTTGGACAGTACATCCGCGTTCAACTGCGACGTGTCCCGGACCGTGGTTATGTAGCCCGCGAAATAGCCCGCGATGTCCGCCGGGGTCGCCACCCCGGGATCCGCCGGGTTAAAGACCAACGGGCACCACCTCAAACTCCCCTTGGAAGCTGTATATACCCACCGACGCGACCGCACCCTGCGCGACCCGTATACCCGTTCCCGGGGCGATCCACAGTCCACCGGCGGGGCACAACTCCAGACGAGTCACGGCGCCCGCCGAGGTTTCCTCCGTGAAGATACAGGTTTCCGCGATGACGACCCCCGCGGTAGCGCCACCCGTCGGCGTCATCCGAACCGTCACCAACGGCGCAAGCGCCGTCAGGGTGTCGTCCCGGATATCCAACCGCGCATATGAGGTGACGCTGGAACTCACCGCGTCTTCCAGAGCGAGTGTACCGCCCGTTCCGATGTCCGTGGTCCGCGCGAACACCAGACGCACCCCCACCAGACCCGTCACCGCGGCGTCGGTCCCGACCACGGGGAAGAGCGAGGACAGACGCACCAATTTGTCCGTCGTTCCATTGAACAGGTCGAACTTGGTCGTGTTCGCCGCCGCCGCCTGCCGGCCTACCCGCAGCAGATACCCGGGGTGCGCGCCGGGCAGGTATGCGTTCCGCCTGCCCATGAAAACGATCTGGTTGCCGTCTGGCATCTTAGTTGAGCACGATGCCGTCAATGGCGAACAACGCGGTAAGCGTACCGCTGTTGATCTGATCCTGCGCGATGATCTCGGCGAGGGCCGTGTGCATGTCGCCGACCCCGCCGGTCAGCGTGCCGGCGCCGAACGCGGTGTTGGTCCCCGCTTCGGTCGTCACAATGAGCGAACCGATCGTCCCGGGAATCAGGGAAGAGAAAACGACGGTCGCGGCGACGTTGGCCGCGCTCACCTGCACGTTGGCCGTGGTGCCTGAACCGTACAGCGAGCCGGACCCGGCGCCGAGGTTGATCGCGGCGGCGAAATTGGCCGCGGACTCCGCGAGAGTCGCGCCGATCTTGACTTCATCCGCGACGGTCGTCGGCGCGGCACGCCACGTATAGACGCGGACGCCGATCGTGACGGTATCCGCGGCGGTGGGGACGGCGGCGCCGATCGTCAGGGTGCCAACAGACTTGGTGATGGTGGACAGTTTTGCCACGGGGACTCTCCCATATCGAGGTGGAACGTGAAGACACGCGAACCACCTGAACGGAGGTTCAAGGATCACCACTAACTTACCGAAGTTCCGCCCTTTTGGCAAGCTCGGCCGCCCTTTTGGCGGCTCGTCGTATCCGATCCCGGACAAAGTTCTTCCGGACGCTCCGCAACTCCCCCAGCCCGGCGCCGGCGCAGGTCGGCAGGAAGCTCACCGCCGCCGCCCGGAAGATGTCCTGATCCATCAGCGCGACCGCGGTGAACACGACGTAATTCACCTCCCCGACACTCGCCGCCAGCACCGCCCACCACGCCGCGGTCGTCGCCTGCAGCTCCTTCTCCGCCTGCGACTGCTCCGCCCCGATGTAGTAGTCGCCGTAGGACGACACGAAACACAGGGCGGCCAGCAGCAGGTAGATCACCCCGTCTTCCCCGTACCGCGCGCATGCCGCATCACCGCGGCCATGTTCCGCGCGGTCTCCCTCCGGGCGACGTTCACCGGCGACGACGTGAGGCCGTGCGTGCTACGCATGAACGTCGCCGCCATCGACGCCTCGCTCTTCAGCACCGTCCCCTGTGGCGTGACCGGCTTCGGGCCGGGCGTCGGGGTCGGCGCCGAGAGCTTCTCGTTCCATTTAGCCATGGGGACGCGCCTCCGAGAGCCACCGGTTCATCGCCGCTTCCACCGCGCCATCCGTGAGCCAGTTGAGACCCACCACCGCCCATACCAGCGGTACCCACATCGCCGCCACAAGGCACCCCGCTCCCCGCTTCACCATCTTCATACGACCCCCTTGATCCCGCGCTTCAATGGTTTATTCCACGCATGACTCGATGATCCGCTCGTCCCGTACAGCAACGATGTCGCGGTGGAGGCGAACGTCATGAGCAGCGCCTCGGACAAGTCGGGAGACTTGCCCCCGTTCTTCCGCTTGATGTCTTCCTTCGTGTGGATGAAGACCTTCATCGTCTTGGTGAAGTCAAAGGTCGCCAGCCCCAGCTCCGCGCCGAGCGATCCGTTCGGCGTATCGTAGATATCCTTCGGAATCGCGCAGTCGAGCGCGCCGAACCACTCCTTCATCCGGAAGTACAGCTCCGCCCGCAGATTCGCGTACCGATCCGACAGCGCCGGCGATTCACTCACGTTGATGCCCCGGGCCGGCAGGTCGAGCATCCGCAAACGGTCGACGATCCCCGCGCCCATGCCGATCGCGTCCACCAGAATTTCCACCGGGCGATCCACGATCGGCGTCGCGAGGTACTCCTCGTAGATGATCGCCGAGGACTGCATCAGGTCCTTGTCCACCCAGACCTTCGGCAGTTCCAGCACGACATTCTTCCGGCGCTTGACCAACGAAAACCGGTCGCCGCCCTTGCGCGCCGGGTCACAGCCCCACACCACCTCGGCCATCGGATTCGGCGTCACCTCGCGGATTTGCGCCGCTTCGATGTGCTCGAACGGGATGACTTGATCCTTGTCCTGCTTCGGGAAGTCCCCCCGGACACGCACCCCATAGGCGTTCGAGGCTTCCCCATACCGGCGGCGCATGTCCTCGACGAAGTCCTTCGAGACCCGCGCGCACTCCTCGACGTTGATGTGGAACGTCGTCCAGATATCCTTGAGCTTGTGGTGGGTATCGAAGAACAGACCCGCGGTGCGGACCGGGTTGCCGGCGAGAATGGTCGTCGCGTTGTGCCCGGACATCGAGCCGGAGGCGGACTCGAAAATCTTCTCATGCACGCCGCTCGACTCGTCGGCGATGAGCAGCACGGACCCGTCATCGCAGTGGACGCCCGCCAGCGCTTCGGGGTTCTCCGGCCGCGCCACGCTGGCCCGGACAAAGCACTCGTCGGCGTTGCCCTTGTGCTCGATCGTCTCCGACTTGAACTCGAAGATATCCCGCACGAAGTCCGGGGCTTTCCGCATCCATTTCGAGATTTCCGGCCACAGGGCCACCCACATCTGCGTCTTGGTCGGGGCGGTGATCGCGGTCTTCTGCGGGAACTCCGTGATGAGATGATGGTCGATGATCCACGCGAGACAGGCGGTCTTGCCGGGACCGTGGCCGGACCGCACGGAGATGCGTCGGTCGTACCGCCCATAGGCTCGCAGTAGTTCGATCTGCCACTCGTCCGGCTCCGCGGGCTTCGTCGGCCCGTTTGGCTGATTGGGGTCGAGTGGGCCGGTCATCCCGGCGAGGAACACCTCCCGCACCAGCATTTCCGGGCCGTCCTGACCGTGCGGGCCGTTCCGGGCGTACCGATCGATGAAGGCAACCATGTCCGGGATGGCGACGGTGGCGCCGGTCTTCCAATCCTGAACGACGAACAGCGCCGGGGTCACGAGCGCTTCCGATGAACCCGGGAGAACAGGCCGCCGAGCCCCCACATCAACCAAACGGACATCATCTCGCGCCCTTTCTTGCCTATTCTGCGGGCTAGAAGAGTTCTTCGCGGGCCAGAAAAATTTTTGTACGCCAGAACGCTTGAAAAATTTTTGGGGTACCCGCCCCCGCGCCCGCAGCCCTGCCCCGCCAGACGCCGTCGGATGGGACCCTAAGGCCGGGGGGGCCTTTGCATCGATCCGTTACAGCTCCCGCACCGCCCACCCCCACCCCCCAGCTTAACAGAATCTCCGTTATACGACACTGAGAGGCTAAGTGCTTGCTACTCCTTGAGTTGCAACATAACAGCGGGTGTATCGTTACGATACTCCACCCCATCCGACCCAAGGGCTAGCTGCTCTCGTAACTCAGTAGCTTTCAACTTCCGCACGTCGTGAGCAGCTAAGTGCAACTGTGCCACGTTGATAGCTACCGTTGGCGCCACTTGCTGCCCGTAGGTGGCGCGGTCATAGACCGAAGCTAGCCACTTCCGAAAGTTGGCCCGGGAGTTGGCAAGCCCTGCTTCATATGGCGTTGCGGTGTCGAGGATATCGGCAGCTTCGTCCACAAGACAGGCGGCGCTGGTCTCCCGCGCTACCCTATATGCCTCTCGCCTCTTCTCCTCCCCCAGCCAACCCGATAGTACGGGCCGAGATACCCCAAGGTACCGGGCGAGTGACAGGATAGTGGATGAATGACCGGCGGGGTGTCCGCCATTAATCCATGCCAGCACATAGCCAAGTGCCGCCGCCTCAAAGCCGAGTTGCTCGCCGTCCGGCCCCTCATCGACCCCGGACAGGACGGCGAGCGCGTGCAGATCAGCTTCCATCTTTCGCTTCATTGGATTTCCTGCCATAGTGTCACCAACCTAGCAGGAATGGCGGAAGAGCGCCAGCCCTGACACGTAATGGCGGCACTGCACCCCGAAGTGCCGTCATTACGTGTCGAGGTCGGACCCTCGGGGTGTCTCGGGGTGTCACCCTCGGGGTGTCTCGGGGTGTCGGCGGTCGGACACCGGCGAAGCTGGTCGCAGTTCGATGTGTGTCGAAATGACACACAATGTGTGTCGAAATGACACACAGACCCCCGTAACCTTCTCGGGTTCTAGATCCATTGACACTTTATTGTAAATGTATTAGGGTACATATCATTAGTTATCGTACCGTATTTTTGCCCTACTCCTTCCCCTGGTGTACTCTATGTAAATGTCCTCCGTATGAGAAAGGGACATTACCCTATAGCACAGTCAGGGAAGCAGTCGACCTAATTACCTCAGGGAGGATAAATGACTTGTCCGCATTGCGTTACCCCCGGTATCTTGTTAAAAACAACCTATCCAGACCCTCGCATGACCTTGCCGTACCTGTCACGGGTACCTCAGCATACCGCGCCGAGTGGCGCACGACACGAAGAGGCCTACCGACTCGGACACCGTTGTATCAGGCGCATTTGGGAAGGAGACATGAGTATCGCCCCGACGGTGTGCGGGGAGGACTTGTGGCGACCGGTGTTTTGTGCTGGGGGCGGGGACCAACGCGCGTGGTATTGCGTCATGTGCAGTAGAGCGTCCACCCTGCGGGCGTACCACCGCCGGAGGGGTTCGGTGGCGGTCCGTGCCGCCCGGGCTCTCCGGAAGCGCCAGACGCGGGCAGAGGCCGCGCTACGGGTACTTCGGAAGGTTGTCCCGTCCCTGCCGCCAACCGTAGCCCAGCTGACGCGCATCGCGGAGCTTCGGGCCGACTGCATCCGCCGGGCGGAGGAGTAGGGGTATCACGTGGTCCATGCGTTCGGGATGTGAGGCGGCGGAGTGTGGCGGGGATGCACGGTTGCGGCACCCCCCGCCTCATCGGCTGTTGCATGCCAACGACTTACCTATGGCACGCCGGTTGCTCTACTCGCGGGCATCACCTTCACTGGAGCGGTTCCATGCTTGAATCCGTCATCGCTCGTATTCGCAAGCTGTTCGCCCACTCGGAGAGCGCGGGGAAAATCGGAAGCACGGAAGAGGCCGCCGCGTTCGCCGCCAAAGCCAATGAGCTGCTGCTGCTGCACAAGTTGTCCCGGACGGAGGTCGAAATTCGTGATGATGAGGACAACGACCCACTGGGGAATGAGGTCATGAAGGCGAAGCAGTGGGGCGGAAGCTCGGCGAAGTGGTCCCGGAAGCTGATTGATGCCCTCGCCCGGGCGCATTTCTGCCGGGTCGTCTTTATCTCGAATGACGGCTACAAGAGCTTCGGCGTCATCGGACGGGCGAGCGACCGGGAGGTCTGCGCCTATCTCGTCACCACGCTACACCGTGAGGCCGGACGACTGGCCCGGGTGTATACGGCAAACACGGCGGATGTGCGGGGGTCCGCTCCCGGTACCCGGGTAGCGTTCCTCATGGGGTTCGTGGATGCCGTGAGAGTCCGGCTCGCCGAACGGGCGACCGTGGCGAAAGAGGCGGGGGGTTCCATGGCGGTTGTCCGTCTGAACACGATACGGGCGGAGGTGGACGCCGCGACGGCGGTCGCCTATCCCCGCGTGGGGAGCATCCGCTCTCGCTCCTCCTACATGAACCCAACGGATTTCCGCGCGGGGCAACAGGCGGGGCGGGAGGTGGGAATGGGTGGGTTGAACGGGCCGAACAAGGCGATACGGCGGTTATCCGCCTAGTCCTGCGGCGCCGAACTGTGGCAATGATGCACTATTGCCACAGTTCGGCGCCGGGGGACGGAGCGCTAGCAACGACTTACGGGTGGCCTAAGGGTTGCTCTACTCGCGGACATCACCTCTACCGGAGTATCATCATGAACCAGCATTTGAAGGATACCATCGCGCGGTGGGGCGCGGGCAAAAGCTCCCCCTCTAGCCGGATCGGCGGATCGAGTTGGACCAATGGATCGGCCATTCTGAGTTACAAGACGGCCATTCTGACTTCCCGGAAGGTCGGCATGGGAGCCCTCTTTAACGGGACGAAATACAGCCCGACCACGTCCCGCGTGCAGAAGGCGCTCCGGTCCGTGCTCCCGGCCCTCGTGGAGGAGTGGACCGAATTGGACCATATCCCCATGGGGGATGCGTCATTCTCCGCCATGGATAAGGAAGGCGAGCGGTGCAGGATGAGAGAGCGGGCGCGGTATACGTGGGCCGGGGAGCATTCCGCCGACCCGGGAATTCAGATTGACGATGACGCGGTCGTGAGTCCGTCCGAAGGTGGGTCGTGGGTTGCCGCGAGGGTCTGGCTGGATGAGGAGGTGACAAACGGCTAACGTACCCCGCCCGCTGGAGGTCTCCGGTTCAACTCCGGAGCGGGCACTGGACTACTCATATCTACGGGAGAATCTATATGCTCACGTCCTTTGATTTTGGCGACGGCCCGGTCCCGGCGCACCGGCACAAGAACGGTGGCGGGTGGGTCGCGGATACGGCGCACGTCGTCGCGAGTGCCTATGTCGGGTCGGGTGCGCGGGTCCTCGGCGATGCGCGGGTCCTCGGGGAAGCGCGGGTCTCCGGGAATGCGCGGGTCTTCGGGAATGCGCGGGTCTTCGAGAAGGCGCAAGTCTTCGAGAAGGCGCGGGTCTACGGGAATGCGTGGGTCCTCGGGGAAGCGCGGGTCTACGGGAATGCGTGGGTCCTCGGCGATGCGCGGCTCTCCGGGGACGCGCGGGTCTTCGGGAATGCGCGGGTCTTCGAGAGGGCGCAAGTCTTCGAGAAGGCGCGGGTCTACGGGAAGGCGTTGGTCTTCGGCGGTGCGCTGGTCTCCGGGGACGCGCGGGTCTCCGGGAATGCGCGGCTCTTCGAGCATGCGTGGGTCTTCGGCGATGCGTGGGTCTCGGGGGACGCGCAGGTCTTCGAGCAGAGCGAAGGAGAGTCCCCATGAGCACCTTTGATTTTGGCGACGGCCCGGTCCCGGCGCACCGGCACCAGAACGGTGGCGGGTGGGTCGCGGATACGGCGCACGTCGTCGCGAGTGCCTATGTCGGGTCGGATGCGCGGGTCTACGGGGAAGCGCGGGTCCTCGGGGAAGCGCGGGTCCTCGGGGAAGCGCGGGTCTTCGAGAAGGCGCAAGTCTTCGAGAAGGCGCGGGTCTACGGGAATGCGCGGGTCTTCGGGAATGCGCGGGTCTTCGAGAAGGCGCAAGTCTTCGAGAAGGCGCGGGTCTACGGGAATGCGCGGGTCTTCGGGAAGGCGCAAGTCTTCGGCGATGCGCGGGTCCCCGGGGAAGCGTGGGTCTTCGGGAATGCGCGGGTCTTCGGGAAGGCGCAAGTCTTCGGCGATGCGCGGGTCTTCGGCGATGCGCGGGTCTTCGGCGATGCGCGGGTCTTCGGCGATGCGCTGGTCTCCGGGGACGCGCGGGTCTCCGGGACCGCGTGGGTCTCGGGGGATGCGCGGGCCTTCGGCGATGCGTGGGTCTCGGGGGACGCGCAGGTCTTCGAGAAGAGCGAAGGAGAGTCCCCATGAGCACCTTTGATTTTGGCGACGGCCCGGTCCCGGCGCACCGGCACGAGAACGGTGGCGGGTGGGTCGCGGATACGGCGCAAGTCGTCGCGAGTGCCTATGTCGGGTCGGATGCGCGGGTCTTCGG
>Ga0163152_10009480_pt1 | contig 10138 bp, 10 predicted proteins | sample OliLakLV19MP8IB2_FD_148635 | JGI IMG/M metagenome (GOLD analysis project Ga0163152, IMG submission 148635) | Freshwater microbial mat bacterial communities from Lake Vanda, McMurdo Dry Valleys, Antarctica - Oligotrophic Lake LV.19.MP8.IB-2 | ecosystem: Environmental > Aquatic > Freshwater >...
GGATAGGGGTGATCCACTCGGAGTATGTGCGACTCCTTTCGGAGGTGGGGCTGTTGGGGCTTGGGCTTTTTGTCGTGGCGATACTCGTGTATCTCGCGCAATCGATCAACACGTACCAATCTAGCGCGAATGCCGACACGAAGAAATACGCGCTTGCCGGCATCGGCGGAGTCGTCGCCTATGTCATCTTCATGGCCACGGACAACGCGTTCGATTATGTCAGCGGGTTCGGCATCTATGTGTTTACCATGGTGGCGATGGGGGAAAAGTCCCGTGAATTGGAATTGGCAACCCAGAGCGATCTGTCGATCGCCACACAGGTTGAAGACCCGGAGATTCCGATTGAACCCAAGAGTTCAGCCATGAGGCCGAGCCGAAGACGATTTCCACTGCTCGGAGAAGGATGATATGCCGCACAACGCCGTCACACGCCGACAATTCTTGCGTTGCGCCTCCACACTGGCGGCCCTCTCCGCCTGCGCTCCATTCATGGGGCGCCTGTCGAATGCGGCCTGGGCGGATGAGCCGAAGGAGCAGGAGAGTCGGATGATTTTCGACGAGGGGTTGAATTGGATCACTAGAGCGTCGGCGGATCGCCTCTGTTTGCGCATCGCGAGGGCGGGATTCAATGCGTTTAGTCCCTGCGTCTGGCACGGACGCGGGACTATTTGGCCGTCTCAGCTGGCGCCGTGGGACAGTCACAACACTCGCGCGCAAGGGTTCGACCCCTTAGCTAATCTGCTGCAGACCGCCGAGCCGTATGGAATCGAGGTGCATCCCTGGTTTACCCTCTCGCTCCGGCAACGCGACTTCTTTCCGGAATTCTACGACAGCACCACGCCTGCCCAGTGCTTCGACGTCCATCTCGAATCGTTTCGTGCGTTCATGGCCTCGCTCGTCCTTGAAGTCGCAGCCACTTATCCGGTTCACGGGATCAATTTGGATTTTGTCAGTGTGGGAGGGATCTGCGGAAGCCCGCGTTGTGTCGAGGACTATCGTCGGCAGACCGGACGTAATTTATCGTTGGACCGTCAACGCAGGCATGGGGTGCCATTATTCGACATGACGGAGTTGACCGCCTGGCAAGCAGCCGTGGTGACGGATCTCGTGACGCGGATATCCATGAGTTGCCGGCGCGTCAAGCCGAACATCGTGATCAGCCTCTCAGGCGATCCGGTCCATCGGATTTTGAAGATGGAAGGACACGATTCCACGAGGTGGGTGAACGAGGGATTGATCGACGTGTTGTACAACATGCACTACGAGCCCAACCCCGATTTCGACGCGCTCGCCGCGATCCAGTCCACGATGAAGCGTCCGGCGGCGATGGTAGTCGGCATTGGAAATTACGAGAAAGTCGCACCGAAAGGTCCCGTGCTATCCAGAGATCCCGGCAAGGTGGCGGACCTCATCCGAGCGGCTCGATCTCTTCAACGGGGAAACGGTGTCGCCGTCTATCTATACAGTATGCTCAGCGACGCGCAGATCGATGGGCTGAGGGCGGGGGTCTTTGCTCATCCTGCCAAGCCGAGCTGGATGCGCGCACCAACACCGACGCTCCTGCCGAATTCTGCGCCGGTGGCTCCGAAAGGACTGAAGGCATCGTGATGAAGGTTGCCGCAGGTCGTGTTCCCATTTCTCCGGTTTCGAGTGAGAAGCCGATGATCTCAATAGTCACCACGGCCTACAACGCGGAGCGGTTCATCGGGGCCTGCATCAAGGCCGCCCTGGCACAGGTCTATCCCAATTTCGAGGTGCTTGTCGTGGACGACGGCTCGACCGACGGGACCGCGCAAATTTGTCGATCTATTTCTGACCCGCGATTTCATTATGTGACGTGGGGGAGACTGGGACGTCCCAAGGCTCTTAATGCGGGGATTGCGGCGGCGAAAGGCGCCTACATCGCCATTGACGATGTAGACGACCTCTGCTTCCCACACCGTCTGGCATACTCAATAGAATTCTTGCAAAGGCATCCGGAAGTGGCGTACCTCGGCACGGGGTTCGATAAAACCGAAGTCTTTTATGAAACCCTTCCGGAACGCGCGCTTGCCGAGGCTTCGAAAGAAGAAATAGCCCCGCCTCTGTGGCCAAGCCGGGTCGACCTGTTCAGAAGAAATCTGTTCAATAACTCTACGCTGATGTATCCGAAGTCCACATGGGAACGGATCGGGGGCTATGACGAGCAGTTGGGCGGGAGCGAAGACTATGATTTTTACCTGCGAGCGCTACAGTGCGGACCCGCCGCACGTCTGCAGGGCCGCACCGTACTCTGGTACAGAAATCCGAACGGATTCTTCAAACAGAGATCGAAGAGAGAGTATCTCGAGACGATGGGTGTCATTAAACGAAGAGCGCATCGGCTCTTACACCTTCCTGGATGGCTCCGGCTATATCACCCACTGTGGGTTGTTTGTTTCGAACTGGTCCAGCGGTTTCCGTTTCTCCTGGAACTGCCCAAAACGATGAAAAAGACCTTGCACAGGCCACAGCTCACTGGCCCGGCGTGAAGCGGGAGATTTGATCGGGGGATCTATCATGGGACTTTCACAGTTTGCCAATTCTCTCAAGAGCATCCTCGGCAATGCTCACATCAACCGGGGCGCAGGCGTCGCCAGGCATCTGCACTGGCAATATCTCAAAGCGTTCGATCGCTTTCCGCTCGAGTTGGATCTCTCTCGTTCTAGAATCATCGCTGCGCATAAACGCTGCGGAGTCTCCGCGTTGATCTACAGTCAGCGTCTCTATAACTATAATAATATGAAGTTGCTGCAGATACTGCTGAAGGACGGCGGCAGTTTTTTCGATATCGGCGCCAACATCGGCTCATATACCCTGATCGCCTCTGAACAGGAGAAGGCGAAAGTCTATGCGTTTGAGCCACATCCCGACACCTTTCGGCAGCTGCGGATCAATGTCGAGTTAAACCGGCGCACCAACGTCGATCTTTTTAATATTGCGCTGGGCCAAAACATAGGAAGGATATTTCTGACAAATGAACCCGGCAGTGCCGGCAATCACACCGTGCCGCATGAAGGCGAACGGACGGTGGCTGTTCCATGTAGCAGAGTGGATGCTGTTTGTGCGCAACACGGGCTTCATCCGCAGTACGTCAAAATCGACGTCGAAGGATTTGAGTACGACGTGCTGGCTGGTTTCGGAGGGTTTCTCAACGCAATCGATTTGCTGATGATCGAGATCAATGGACTGTCCGATCAGCGTTCTCGCGGGCAACGGCAAATCCATGCGCTGCTGATATCGAATTGCATGACCGGGCCCTGGCAATGCGACTTCGACCGAAAGACCTTGCGTCGCAACGACGAATCCGGAATGGAGGACAGCCTCTATCTGTCGGATCGGGCTGCTGAAAGATTGCAGCAGTACGGGCTGACATTGGCAGGATGACATGAATCTTGCTGTGTTCACGAACCTTCTGACTCCCTATCGCGGGGAATGAACGCGATCATTTTCATGTAACAGGCCATGACAACAGTTTCCATCATTCAACGGGAAATTCCTCATTATCGAATCCGGTTTTTCGAGGAATTGTCGGAGCAGGCGGCGAAGGTCGGGCTTGCGGTAACGGTACACAGTGCAGCCTCCGGCGAATCCGGCCCTGCGGGCATGTTTGCTCACCGAACGTTTCCTGCTCGCCGTCTTTCTCGCAACAAGAACGGACCATTGTGGATCACGGGCCTGACCGCCGCGATTGCAGGCTCCGATATTATCATCGCCCCGCACGAGCTCCAGTGTATGAATGTGCCGTGGCTGTGGGCCAACCGGCATCGCTTGTGCGCGTGCTGGATCTGGTGGGGGCACGGTTACAACTTTCAGGCTTCGACAGGCCGATTCTTCGCGACTCAGATCGTGGAGATGATCAAACGATTCATGATGACACGATCGAACGGGCTCATCACGTACACAGAGAAGGGAGCGGATTCTTGGAAGCAGCGGGGAATGCCGGCCGGTCAGGTGGCTCCCTACTACAATACGCTGGATGTAGAGGGATTACGGGCAGCAGGAGCGAAAGTCACCCGTCGGCAGCTTGTTCAGCTCAGGCAGAGTCTTGGGTTGGAAAACAAGCGTGTCCTCCTGTTCTCCGGGCGCCTGTATCCTGAAAAGAAGGTGGATTTTCTCCTGAGGGCCGTCGCTGTGCTGCAGGCCAAACGGCCGGATGTGGCGTTACTCATCCTCGGGGACGGACAGGAGCGGGATCGGCTCGAGACGTTGCAGACCGAGCTTCGGTTGCGGGATGTGCGCTTTCTCGGCGAGGTCACGGAGCCGACAAGCGCCGGCGCCTATTTCCAACTCGCCGATATGCTCGTCGTGCCGGGCTTGGTTGGGCTCGCCATCGTCCACGGATTCGCATTCGGCGTGCCCTTGGCCACCACGGATCATGATTTTCATAGTCCGGAAATCGAATACCTGTCATCAGAGAACGGCATCATGACCACCCATGATGCGGCACAGTACGCAGAGGCCGTTGGCGCAGTGCTCGGCTCTCCAAGCCGCCTCCGGAACATGCGGAAGGCAGCACATCGCAAGGGAGATCAGCTGTGTCTTGCAGAATCCGTCAAGCGGTTTGTGGCTGCCGTCGTCGCCTTCTCCAATCATCAGGGTTCCGTTGCCGACGGGGCGCACACGATCGCTCAGACCGAGTTGGCCGGAGAACGGGTGCATCTTTGAATCTCTCAAAATCAGAAACAGCCCGGATGATCGATGAGAACTGCGATGGCCGATAAGCCGACTATTTTACTCATTGGCCCCACACCACCCCCTTATCACGGGGTAAGCGTGGCGACGGACGCTATTCTGAAGTCGGATCTTCGTGAGCGGTTCCGGTTGTGCCACCTCGATCTGGCCGATCGAAGGGGCATTGAACATGTGGATAAACCTGACTTCCACGATGTTCTCCTGTTCCTCAAGCAGTGGGGGGCGCTGCTCGCGATCCTGCTAAAGGAGCGGCCTGCAATCGCGCATCTGCCGATCTCACAGTCGACCGTCGGCTTCCTGCGCGACAGTCTCTTGCTGCTGCCGGCCTGGATTGCCGGCGCGTCCGTGATCGTTCACCTCCACGGAGGAAATTTCAAGAGTTGGTACGACGGTCGTTCGTATCTAATGAAATCGTATGTCCGAATGGTATTCCGCCGAGTGTTCCATGTGGCTGTCTTGGGCGAGTCGCTCCGCGGTATCTTCGACGGTCTCATCGCTGCTCATCGCATTGCCGTCGTGCCGAATGGAATCGACTGGCCGGTTGTCAATAAGACGGTCCACGATCCGCACAAGCCCCACCGGTATCGGATTCTACATTTGAGCACGTTGAGCAGGCTGAAGGGCGCGCCGGTCCTCTTGGCTGCGGTTCCGATCGTCTTGAAGAGCAGGCAGGACGTGGAGTTTACACTGGCCGGCCCCTGGCTGCATGAACAGGATCGACGGGAGGCAGAGTCGTTCGTTGCACATCATGGATTGAGCGACCACGTCGTATTTGCCGGACCAATTTCCACGCTCGAACACAAGCGATCGGTCTACTCATCGGCCGATCTGTTTGTGTTCCCCGGCGTACAGCAAGAAGGTCAGCCCCTCGTCGTGCTCGAAGCCATGGCTTCCGGATTGCCCGTACTGTTTACGGATCGTGGATGCTTACGGGATACCGTCATTGAGGGAGAGTGCGGACTCGAAGTCCGGTGCAGCGATCCTCAGCATGTGGCCGATCGTATTCTCTGGTTCCTCGATCATCCGGTAGAGATTGAACGAATGGGACGCAACGCTCGGAAACGGTTTGAGCGGTTCTATACGAGTGAACGATTCATTCGGCTTTTGGACGATCTTTTCACGCTGGCGTCTGGAGGCCGGCGTTTTCTTCCTCACCGTGCACCGATTGTAGCGGGTGGGACCAAGCAGCCGAGGACGAGTAAATCCGGAAATACATGGGTGTCATTGTGGGAATGTTCGATCCAGTCGGATGAGGCAGTATGAGTGAGCCGGAAAGCGTCACAGACCATTTCAACCGAATGGCCCCGACATTCGTCACCAACTATTCGCACGCTCCCGACTTCAAAGAGCGGTTGGAGGTGTGGCGGCGCGCAATCGAACGCAGCGTAGCGCACATGCCGGACGACTCGCTCTGTCTGGACATGGGATGCGGTGATGGATCGATCAGCCGGCAGGTCTTAGCCCGTGGAATTCGCATTGTCGGTTTTGACCAAAGTGAAACTATGCTGGCCTTGGCAAAACGACGAGCGGTTGAGGAAGGACTGGGGTCACGAGCCAAGTATGTGCTCGCGTCACTTCCACTCTCGGAGAAATTATCCAAGAGTTACAAGCATTCCGCCGGATTAATCATCTGTTCGAGTGTGATGGAGTACGTTGATGATTACGAGACAGTGCTGCGTCAGTTCCATTCTCTTCTGAAGCCAGGAGGGATTCTGCTTCTCTCGCTCCCAAATCGTCTTTCCGCCTATCGGATCGTTGAGCGCATGCTTCGGCCGTTTCTCACGTCACAGGATTCATATCTGCGCCATCAACGACACCAATTCGATCCAGGCCGAATAAAACTGTTACTGCCCTCATTCGGCTATAGAGTAGTTGAGAAGAAGTATTTCTCTCTGCCTTTACAGAGGTTCTCGGGAAAATTATTTGGCCGCTATCGTGGTCGATGGGTGGCCACGATGTTTTTAATCACGGCACAAAAAGATTGTTCTTCTTAATGCAAGCCACCCGTGGTGTCTGCGACTTGCTCATGTGCTGCCAGCATGCCGCACTGTCCCGCAAGGCCGAACTCATTGATGCGGGCGAACGTTCTGGGATGGATAGGAAAGACGAGCGGCACCCTCGCCACCAATTGTGAGCAGCGGGTCGAGGATGTCTCGAAAGATGGCGAGGTCAACGACATTGCTGGGGCGATGCAGCGTCACGACGCCGTAGGGCATGAGTGAAATTCTGTTCGCATCGAATGTCTCCATGCCGAGCTGTTGAAGAATCGACGATCGTTCCGCAGGCTCCCGAAGGCGTAGCACGGTGTCCACCATCGTATTGTCGATCAGGTGGATACGGTTGCTGGGGGATGTCTTCGCTTCGTAAGTGACGAACCGCGTCTTGTTCCGTGACGAATAGCACGTCCGAGAGAGCGTCGGTCAACAAGCGGTTGATGTCTTCGGCATCGATCAGTCCCTGCTCCGTAGTCCTGCTTCGACATGAACGATCAACGGGCGGGTTCGTCCGGAACTCTCGGTGTCCGGTGGGTAGGTGATCTTCGATGCGACGAGCGCGCAGGCGACCGTTGAATTCACGTCCCCGACCACCACAACCGCGTCCAGCCGCTCTTTGACCAGGACCGGTTCGAATCGTTTCATGATCTCCGCCGTTTGAGCGGCATGCGATCCGGAGCCGACCTCACGATCCACGGCCTGCCGTGGGAATTCTAACTTTCTGAAGCAGGTCTGGGACATCTTCTCGTCGTCATGTTGCCCCGCGCGGTGGGACTGTACGCACCGGGCGCCGCGACGATCGAGGCGATTCTCATGAAGCGTGGGCGGGCTCCTGCCACAAGCAATCGTTTCAGGAAATCAATATCGCCTGATACACGCGAATGGTGAAAATGTAGCACCGATAGCCGGCTGACTTGTTACGGTGAAATCAAGTTTTTCTATAATTTCGATCTGTGTATTCCTGCAGGCGTTCGGATATCCATGACCGGGGGCTTGGTCCCACGGAGGCGATCCAGCCCTCTCCCGCGTATCCAAGGCAAATCTGACCGTCTCAATACGACAAGTTGTTGTATCGGCATGGTTTATTGCCAGGCATTTCCCTTCTTCGGTGGGGGACCTTATGCCATGCCCGGTTACATTTTAACAATTCGTTAACCCAATCTTTACCCCGTGTACCCCAAGGGCCACCTCCCATGAGCTAGAATCCGCATCCTCAAGCGAGCCAGTTTGTTGAGCCTATTTCATGAAACAAGTTGTCCAAAATTTCAGGACCGGTCTCCTAAAAGTCGAGTCCGTTCCCGCCCCAACTATTTCTCCCTGCGAGTTGTTGGTCGCCAATCGTGTGTCGCTGATCAGTCCTGGGACTGAACGATCAACTGTACAAGTGGCGCAAAAGAATCTGCTCGGCAAAGCGCTTGATCGTCCAGAGATGGCTCGAAAAGTTGTTGCCGCCATGCAAAAAGACGGGATCTTTCCGACGCTCCATCGTGTGTTCGATCGGCTCGATACCCCGGTTGCGCTCGGCTACAGTTGCGCGGGCGTCTTGCTGGGTGTGGGGAGAGATGTGTCCGGACTGTCCGTCGGCGATGGGGTTGCCTGCGCGGGGCAGAACTATGCATCTCACGCCGAGATCGTCTCCGTGCCCAAGCATCTCTGCGTCAAGATTCCTAACGGTGTGAGCTTCGAAGATGCCTCCTTCGTCACACTTGGGGCCATTGCATTACAGGGAGTGAGGCAGGCCGAGCCACGGCTCGGCGACCGGGTCGCCGTGATCGGGCTGGGATTGCTCGGCCAACTGACCGTGCAATTGCTCAAGGCCTCAGGTTGCCGAGTATTGGGTTCCGACCTCGACCGCTCCAGGCGGGGACTAGCTGTCGAACTAGGCGCCGATGTTGTGGCGGGTGCGGACGAACTGATCGAAGCAGCTCGTGCGTTCAGTCAGGGACGCGGCGTCGATTGCGTCATCATTACCGCCAGCACTAAGTCGAATGAACCGGTGGAAACAGCGGGTGAGATCGCTCGACAGAAAGGACGTGTGGTTGTGGTTGGTGCGGTCGGCATGACGCTGCCGCGCGAGCCCTTTTACAAGAAGGAGCTGGAATTCCGATTATCAATGTCCTACGGGCCTGGGCGGTACGACCGTTCTTATGAAGAGCAGGGACGTGATTATCCCTTCGGGTACGTCCGATGGACCGAGCAGCGGAACATGGAGGCGTTTCTTGACTTAATCCAACAGGGCTCTGTGAAGGTGGCACAGCTTGTCACTGACCGCTATCCGATTGAAGAGGCTGAAGTCGCCTACCAACGTCTGACTGATGGGTCTGCTTCCTCATTGGGCATGCTCATTTCCTATTCTTCCAAAATTGCCGTCAGTGAATTGCACATATGCCGTCTGACACCGGCTCGTTCGTCCGGGCCCGTCACGCTCGGTCTGATCGGAGCTGGACAGCATGTGCGGGACATGTTGTTGCCGGTTTTGGCCGGTTTGCCCGATGTGACGATCTCGGCGGTCTGCACGGGATCGGGTGTCACGGCCAAGGCGATCGGAGGTAAATGCAAGGCGGCCTATTGCACCACCGACTTCCGCGCCGTGCTCCGCGACCGTGCCGTCAGTGCGGTGCTCATCGGGACGCGGCATGATACTCACGCTGAGATTGTGAACGAAGCGTTGCAGGCCGGCAAGCATGTCTTCGTTGAAAAGCCGCTCTGTCTGACCGAGGACGAACTCGACCGAATTGCGCGATCCTACGAGGATGCGGCGGCGCGTGGCCTGCAACTCTGGGTTGGATTCAACCGTCGATTTTCCTCGCACGCCGTCAAGATTATCGAGTTCTTCCAAGGGCGAAGAAACCCGCTGGTCATGGTCTATCGCGTCAATGCCGGACCTCTTCCCGCAACGCATTGGGTGCAGGACCCTGAAGTGGGCGGTGGACGGGTTATCGGAGAGGCCTGTCACTTCGTTGATTTCATGCAGGCCGTCTGCGGTGCTCGGCCGATTGTTGTTCATGCGGCACGCATCGGCGGCCATACCTCCGGCATGGCGGACGACCAGAGTCTGATCTCACTGACGTTTAAGGACGGTTCGATAGGTACTGTCGTCTATACCGCGGGAGGAGATACCGGTCTACCCAAGGAGCGGTTCGAGGCCTTTGGTGACGGCAAGGCAGTTACGTTGGACGATTTTGCCGTGACGGAGTTCTACGCCCAAGGGAAGAGGACGAAGCACAAGACCGGTGTTCGCGACAAGGGCTTTAACCAGGAAATGCGCGGGTTCATCGCAAGCATGGCACAGGGGGCTGAACCTGCCATGCGATTCGACGAGATCTATGCCGTGACGCGGGCCTGTCTTCTGGCGAACAGCGGATTGAAAACCGGAACGGTCTACGATGTGTAACCGATGGTGACCACAGAGGCTTCGACCAGCATGACTT
>Ga0163152_10009482_pt1 | contig 10138 bp, 9 predicted proteins | sample OliLakLV19MP8IB2_FD_148635 | JGI IMG/M metagenome (GOLD analysis project Ga0163152, IMG submission 148635) | Freshwater microbial mat bacterial communities from Lake Vanda, McMurdo Dry Valleys, Antarctica - Oligotrophic Lake LV.19.MP8.IB-2 | ecosystem: Environmental > Aquatic > Freshwater > Lake...
ATTTTGGCGCGTCCTCAGGATCAGAAAATTTTGTTTGATGGCATTCCACGCGATGCCGACCAAATGCATGATTTTGATATGATTATGAAAGAGACAGGCCGCGAATTTATCTGTGTGAACTTTCAATTGGATCCAGAAAAAGGCATGGAGCGTATTTTGGAACGCGCCCGTATAGAAGGCCGCGCCGATGATGCGAATACCGAAACCATTCGCCGTCGCATGGCATGGACGGTAGAAAAAACGATGCCGGTGGTAGAAGAGTATCGCGCTAGAGGTATGGTAAAAGATGTAGAGGCGGATGAGCCGGTGGAACAGGTGTATGAAGACGTGAAGAACGTGCTGGGACTGTAAAATACGAATCACGAAGTAAGAATTACGAAGTACGGAAATACCGTACTTCGTAATTCATAACTCGTAATTCGACATTGTCTTGGGTTTTTTCCATACACACGCCATAATCCCCTTATGTCATCTGCGTCTCAGTTCCAAATCTTCACTGCTAGTGAAATCGAAAGTTTGCACAAGGCAGGTAAGATTCTGCGTGAGTGCTTGGAAGAAACTGCCAAGCACGTGCGGCCTGGTATTTCTACGGGCGAATTAGATATGATCGCTGAAGCGTGCATACGCAAATATCCGGATGCCGTTCCAGGCTTCAAGGGCTACCACGGTTACCCGGCTACACTCTGTATTTCTGTGAATGAGGAATGCGTACATGGCATGCCAGGCAAGCGCTTGCTTGAAGAAGGCGACATTGTATCGCTTGATGGTGGCGTGAAAGTAGACGGATTGAATACGGATGCGTGCATCACGGTGGCGGTTGGCAACATTCCGGCATCCACTCAAAAATTTTTGCAGACAACAAAACGCGCACTTGAACGCGCGGTAGATATGTTGCGTGAAGGCACACATGTGGGAGATGTATCGGCCATCATTCAAGAAACCGTAGAAGCTGGTGGATACAAATGCATTCCCACACTCACAGGTCACGGGCTTGGCATCTATCTGCATCAGTTTCCAGATATTCCAAACGTGGGAAAAAAGGGGACTGGTCCCATTATTCCAGCTGGAACAATTGTCGCTGTTGAACCTATTACATCTATGGGTTCCAGTGACATCCGCGAAGCGCCAGATGGTTGGACACTCAGGAGTAAAGACGGAGCGTTGACTGCTCATGAAGAACATACGTTGCTGGTATTACAGGATGGATGCGAGATTTTGGCATAATATGAAAGGATTCAGAGGATTCAGAAGAGTCAGAGGAGTGATGATTGCCATAATCCACAGCAGTTTGCCTAATTTCCTCTGAATCATCTGAATCCCTTGAATCTTCCCTCGGGCCTGAGGGCCTCAGGGCCTCGAACGGCTGATTCTTGCGCCAAAAGAACAATCATTGAATATAATCCCAATAAAACAATTCTATAATTCAGCAAGTTAAATTACCCTGCTATAGCAAAAAACCATAACCAAACGCTTGAGCCAGCCCATTTCTCTCTGTAGGATCTCTCGGCTTTTGACCCCCGCTTATTTCTCTGTGTCCAAGGACGTAATTGAACTCATCGGCGTTGTCATGGAGAGTTATCCCAACGCCACGTTCCGCGTCAAAGTGACCAGTGAACAAGCCAAGGATCATGAGCTCCTTTGCCATCTCGCAGGGCGTATGCGTGTGAATAGAGTGCGCATTCTACCTGGCGACAGGGTAAAACTGGAGATGACACCTTATGACTTAAACAAAGGACGCATCATCTACCGTTTTCTGGCAAATGCTCCGATTCCAAGTTTGCAAGAACCGGCATCGGCACCCACTCCTCCTCCTGTTACTCCCTCTTAAGTTCTCATGAAAGTCCGTGCTTCCTGCAAACGTATCTGTAAAGATTGCCGCATTATCCGCCGCCGCGATGGCAGTGGAGTCATCCGCGTACGCAATGTGTGCAGCACCAACCCTAAGCACAAGCAACGTCAGGGTTAGTGAAATGAACAATTGAAAATGTACAATGTACAATTTCAACTTCCAAATTCAGAATCATGTACCTCTCTGTAAACCTCAAGATTCCCATTACTGTCATCATTGTCCATTCTCCATTGTAAATTTTACATTCACCTCCATGCTTCGTATTTCCGGCGTCGTCCTCCCTGGCCAAAAACGTATCGAGATTGCTCTTACCGCAATCAGAGGTATTGGCCGTCCACTGAGCAAGCGCATGCTTGAAGAATTGAAAATTGATGTGAATGTGAAGACTGATGCTATTTCTGAAGCTGATCAAGCACGCATCCGTGGCCGCTTGGAACAGGAATTAACAGAAGGTGAGCTGGCCCGGAAGATTTCTATGGATATCAAGCGTTTGCAAGATATTGGTACGTGGCGCGGCATGCGTCATCGCCGTAAATTGCCTGTTCGTGGTCAAACTTCCCGCCGCAACGCACGCACCAAGCGCGGAAAGAAGAAGACAGGCGGTTCCGGACGTACCGTTCTCACAAAGACATAAACCCCACGTTTGTACATTTTTCACTTCTGACATGGCTGACATCTCCATCCTCGAATCCGCTCTCGGCACAGACGTTCAAGCGCCAACAGCTCCTGCTCCACGCAAGGGTGGCCGCAAGAAAACCAAACGTAACTTTCCAAAGGCGCGTGTGTGTATTAAGGCTGGAGAAAACAACACCATTGTCACGTTTACAGATTTAGAAGGTAATGTGCTTGCCTGGTGTTCCGCTGGTGCTGCTGGCTTTAAAGGCACGCGCAAGTCTACCCCGTATGCTGCTAAAGTAGCCGCTGAAACTGCAAGCCTTAAAGCAAAACCGTACGGCATTGAAAGTATCAGCATTGAAGTACGCGGCCTTGGCCCTGGACGTGAACAAGCCATTCGTGGTTTGCAAGCAGCTGGTTTTAACCTCGATTCCATTATAGATACCACGCCTATCGCCCATGGCGGTTGCCGTCCTAAGGGACGCCGTCGCGTATAACGCGGCTGGCGCCCATGGGGACGCAACATTTTGCGTCCTTACCCGCCCAACCACCACCATTCCCGCATTCATCCTATCCATTCATAACCCATGAGATATACCGGACCGAAAGCCCGCCGCGCTCGTCGCCAAGGCATGAACATCTACGGCACAGATAAGTATGATCGCATTTTGCAACGCAAGCCTATGGGCCCGGGCAAAGGCCCACGTGCACAAATGGGAAAATTGTCTGAATTTGCACAGCAATTAAAGGAGAAGCAAAAAGCTCGTGATATGTATGGCTTGTCCGAAAAGCAATTCCGCCGCTTGTATGATGCCGCTACCAAGGTGAAAGGCCAGACCGGTGAAGCATTTAAGCAGCTTCTGGAACGTCGCCTTGATAATGTTATCTTTAGAAGTGGTCTTGCCATGACACGTATGCAAGCTCGTCAGTTTGTGAGCCACGGACTCTTTTTGGTCAACGATACACGCGTGACATCGCCATCATTTCAGGTAAAGCCGGGCCAAGTGATTACGGTACGTACAAAATCCAAGACATCACCTGTATTTGCACCAATAGTTGAGGCACACCGCAAGTACACTCCACCTTCTTGGCTCAAGGCAGATGGCGCAATGAAGATAGAAATTGTAAGCTTGCCTGAAGCCATGCACGGCGAACAAGCCGTGGATACTCGTATGATCATTGAGTTCTACTCTCGTTAATCCCTCTCTTTTCTCCCCTTCTTCCTTCTTCCCTTCTCCCTATGCATATTATTCAGGAAGAAATCGGCCTGCCGATGTTCACCGCCACCCCCGTGAAGAAAGGGGATGATACCCATGTTGTATTTGCTATTGCTCCATTGCCTCCTGGCTACGCCATGACGCTTGGAAATGGTTTGCGCCGTACTCTGCTTAGCAGTTTGCCGGGTGCAGCTGTGAGCTCCATTCGTATGACGGGTGTTCAGCATGAGTACACCACCATGAAAGGTGTGCGCGAGTCTGTGCTGGATATTTCATTGAACTTGAAGAATTTGCGTTTGCGCAAGCACCGCAAGGAGCCAGAAGTTGTCACATTAGATGTAAAAGGCCCAGGAGTTATTACAGCTAAAGACATCAAAGTGAGCTCAGACATTGAAGTATTGAACCCAGATTTGGAATTGATGACGCTGGAAAAAGGCGCACATGTAGAAATGCAGCTGACGGTGGAAAAAGGTGTGGGCTACGTTTCTGCTCATGATCGTAACAAGAAGCACAATGAACCAGGCCTTATGTACATTGATGCTATTTACACGCCTGTGGTAAAAGTCCGCTTTGATGTGGAATCCGCTCGTGTGGGTCAGCGCACAGACTTAGAAAAGTTGATGCTAGATGTAGAAACAAATGGCTCGCTCACTGCTGAAGAAGCGGTGCAGTTTGCCAGCCAGTTGCTCCAGGGCTACTACGGATACTTTGGATCTGACAAAAAAGTGGTGGAACCAGAGTTTATCGCAGATTTTTCCAGAGCAGCAGCAACACAGGTTGAAGATAGTTCCATGGCACCTGTCAAAGAGAGCTACACGCCAATCGAAATTCTCAACTTTAGTCCACGCACGCTCAATGCCCTCATTAATGCCGGTGTCGGTTCTATTGAACAGCTCACCAAGTGCAGCGAAGCAACCCTCAGCAATTTCCGTGGCTTTGGTGCCAAGGCATTGGATGAAGTGAAGGCCACATTGGGAGAGCGAGGACTAAGATTGGCTTCAGACAGTGGCTCAGATATGTAAACAATCGATTGAAACCTCAGGATTTTCCGTTACTCTGACCACCCCCATTTCTTTCATTCATGAGACACCGCGTTTCCCGCCAACGGCTCCGTCAAAAACCGGCACACAGCCGGCTCCTTCAGCGGAATTTGGTGACATCACTCTTTTTGTACGAAACCATCCGCACCACCAAAAAGCGCGCAGAAGTCATTCAGCCAATTGCTGATACGCTCATCACGGTTGCCAAGACAAAAAGTGCCATGAATGCTATCCGCGCGTTGAATGCCGTATTCACCCACAAGAACGCCAGTCGTAAGACGATGGAAGTATTGAAAGATCGCTTTAAAGGCCGTAACTCCGGTTATACACGCATGACACCACTTGGTGCCCGCATTGGCGATGGTGCAGAACTCGTCACGCTCAGTTTTGTAGACATGGCTGAGAGCGGAGTAGTTTCTACAGGGGCGAAGGCAAAGACCTCTAAAAAGCCTGCCGTAAAAAAGAGCACCAAAGCCGCAAGCAAAGATTCCAGCGCTAAAGAATTACCGGCATCTTCCACATGAAAACGACAACCGTTCCTGTATCGGCCCCTGCGTGGCATGTGATTGATGCTACTGATCATACGATTGGTGACATCGCCACACTTGCCGCCCACGTATTGCGCGGAAAGCACAAGGTATCCTTTAGTCCGCATCAACTCTGTGGTGACCACATCATTATTGTGAACACGGAAAAGCTGAAAATTTCGCCCAACAAAGCACTCAAGAAGTTATATTACTCGCATACGGGTTATCCAGGAGGTTTCAAGGCACGTTCGCTTGGTAAACTTATGGAGACTCGCCCGGAAGAAGTGCTAGAAAGCGCTATTAAAGGAATGCTCCCTCGCAACCGCCTACGCGCCGCTATGTTGAAGCGTTTACATGTACACACGGGCACAGAACATAAGTACGAAGCACAGAAACCAAGTGAATTGAAAATTGATAATTGAGAATTGAAAATATATCAATTTTCCCTGTTCATTACTTTCTCAAGATTTACTCACTGAAAAACATTAGGATAATTCTCAATTTTCAATCCTACATTCTCAATTCGTCTCTATGACTCCCTCTGACTCCACTGCTCGTCAATATTATTACGCCGCTGGTAAGCGCAAGACAGCCGTCGCACGCGTAAAATTGTATGAAGGCGGTTCTGGCCAGGCACTCGTGAATGGTCTGAAAATCAAAGAGTATTTCTCAGGCACACAAATTGAAAATGCCATGTCGGCTTTGGTTCTTGCCGGTAAAAAGTCCTCGTTCGATGTAGAAGTGACCGTGCTTGGTGGTGGCAAAGCAGGCCAGAGTGACGCCATGCGCCTTGGCATCAGCCGTGCACTTTTGCTCATCGACCCAGATAACCGCGGAGAATTAAAGCGCGCCGGCTTCCTCCGCCGCGATAGCCGCATTAAGGAGCGCAAGAAGCCAGGTCTTAAGCGTGCTCGCCGTGCACCGCAGTTCAGCAAGCGTTAAAAATCGTGTAATCTGAAACAAACGCAGCGACGGTTCGTAACCGTCGCGGAGGTTATTTCATGTGCAACCGCACCGGTTATCGCCTTTCGGCTTGGCTCCCACCTCCGCTTGCGAGCTGCGGATGGGCAGGCAGGATGACAGGGTGCTGCGGAAAATACTGCCAGTTCTGCCATACGGCAGAACTGTTTTTATGGCTACAATAAGCCTTAAAGTAAGTGTGTCTGGATGTTGATGTGCAGATGCCATTGCGGCCAAAGTATGGGCCTCTATGATAAGGACTTCTCTACTCCAGCCTTCTCCATGAATCCCCTCAGGTCATCACTGGATCATTCTGCAAGTACTCCTACCCGGAAAAATAGATCCTTCAAGCCGGTCATAGAAACACTTGAAGATATCCAGCTGATGGCAGGGTTCCCCTTGCATGATGATGCTCAGACCATCATTCCATTTGTCACGCCTGAAACGCGGCATATAGATGCAAATAACGATCACGTATACCAATCACAACTTGGACACGATGCCGTTTTACACGTAGCGCAGGGTGTTTCTTCGTTTGTGGCATCAACCCTCAGCGGCCATGCCAACATTGCTACTATCACCAGCTTACTCACAGAATTGCGGACAGATGCTACTGAAATGCGACGGGCAGATACGAATGCGGATGAGCTCATGCCGCTCATTGCTCAATTAGAAGCGATCAAAGCTGGCTGGGAAGAAAAAGGTGCCGTCATCCCCACTCTCACGGATCCGCCGCGTGTATTTACTTCTGAAGAGCTCCAAACATTGGCTCACACTGTTTTGCAGGAGCAAGCGGATCTACAGAATTTTCAACCGACTGCCGATGTGCTTTTCCTCAGACTGATGGAAGCAGTCGCTGTTTTGAATAGCGCGCTCGATGCAGAAGTAGAAAAAACACGGATTGCCGATGAGGCACTACAGGCTTTTGGAGAGAGCATGACCGCACATGTGAGACTGACGGACGAATTGAATGCAAAAAATGCTGTTATCTATGAATCGGAACAACAAATTCATAACTGGGATAACGAGATACGTTCTATGCAAGCACAGATTCCCAATCTGCATGTTGCCTATCAAGAAGCTACAGCAGCCTATCACGTGGCGTACGCTGCGTGGCAGGCAAACCAAACATCTGCCAATGATCAAAAAAAGAAAGATGCGTACGCTGCCATGCTGTCTGCCTGTAATACAAAGCTCAATGCGCCAACTGCAATACAACAGAACATTGATGCTCAGGCTGCTGAAATAGCACTCATTCCTGCTCTGCGCGCGCAAAGAAAAACATTATACATAGAACAATCTGCTGCCAGAACCCGTCTATTGGCAGTGTCTCAAAGAGCAATGGATACGCGTGTCGCAGCTGTACGCGCGACCAATGAACGCCAGGCTGCTGAGGCGGCAAGGCTGGATGCTGACGATGCATTGTTTGATGGCAATCGAGAAGACAATCGCATACGGAGTAGGAATGCCAGGCAAGTGGAAGAGTTAGCGCAGCGCGCAGCGGTCACCATTCCATCACTGCAAGCCAGGTATCGCCGTGAATTACAAGAAGTAGTGGAAGGAGAAGAATCCATTACAGAACGTCTCCATGATGGTGAACGCTCATCATTGGTGGCGATAGATACAGAATTAGATGCATTTGAAACGCAGGTACATACGGCGGATGCACTCACGTATTACCCTAAAAAAGAAGCATATGAAGCATACATGACTCAGGTAGAAACCATTCTTGCACGCATATCGACTACAGAAGATAGCATTCTTTTTACGGATACAAAGGCAACAGTACTGCAGCTTCAATCAGATGCGAATGCATCACTTCTTGCCGCAACTCAAGTACTTGATCAGCTTGAACGTGAGAGGCCGGTAGAGATTAGCGCGCAAGAGAGTGTGACGTTTGTGGAAGGAATTGGCAGCAGTGTACTCACTCTTGAACAGTGGAGTGACAAACTTGCGCATAGGGATGGCTTTTTAGAACGCATCAATAATCAATTGTCCGATGCTGAACATGCGGCCTTGAAAGAAGAAATTGTGTTACAGCGTGATGTGATAGGTTTCACGGAGAGTGATGCGAGCTCTCTGCTCACAGATGGATATGCTCTCTTGCAGGCAGCAGGCGGCATCCGTGAAGAAAATGGCGCCATTCAGCCGCCGGACGAAGTAACGGCTATAACGCTTGATTATGCCATGCAACAGGCATTGATGCGTTTGTATGCATTGCCGGAATTGGCGGAACGTGTGTCTGCATTGCTTGATCGCAGTCACGTAGAAACTGCCATGGAAATAGGAACGCCAGCCTTTGAATTTGGCACAACACAATTGTCTCTTCGTTTGCCTTTGTTAGGCGGATCAGGCTTCATTCGCCCAGCAGCTGGAAACTTGTTGCCGCAAGCATCCATTGAGCCGCCATCAGCAACACTCCGGGCAGTCATGAATCATCTGGCATCGGGCGGAAGTATAAGCACAGCACCGTTTATGCAGGGAAATACTTGGGAGCGCACTCCACAGGCATATGACATTCCTTGGTTGAATCACGGTGTTGCGGGCAGAATTGTGATTGAGGCATTTCAAAGGCCAGTCCCCGACTATGGTGAAAGGATGCAGCGTGTTATGGTGACACCAGAAGGATACATCCGCAGTGCCAATGGTACCGGGAAGCTAGGCATGCAGTTGGCACGCCCAACCTATATTCATGGCGTAAAAGTGAGCGTGGTAGGAGATGGTCAGCCATCTATTCTTTCCATGCACACTCCCGATGGCAGAGTGATCCGTCGTCCTATTGGCCGTGGTGGTGTTATTCATATTGGGGAAGTCATCACATTATTTCAGGTGGAAGCGGGGCAAGATGAAGAAGTGACACTGGAAAGTATGGATATGCGCTTAGAAATTCCAACAGGATCCGAAGTGCCTCTACCAGAAGATGCGATGCAGGTTTCAGGTAATATGGCAGCTATTGATTTGGCAGAGAGCGAATCCATGGTGACAGGCGTGCATGGCCGAGTTCACAAAATAACTCCACATGAGCAGTACCGCGTTACGGTGTATAGCGGCGAACACCAATTGGGCAGCATGCTTGTTACGGAAGATGGTTCATTTGATCTTTCTTACGAAGGCATTACTGGCGTGATTATTGAAGGAGGCACAGGGAACATCATCGTATCAGGTCTTCATGCTGATGGCGTACAAGGCGTGCCGCAACTGCGAGCATTACCAATTACCGCTGCAACAAACGCGCACTATGCACGTATTTCTTCACCAAACCCCGCCTATTTTAATTGGAATACGGCTTATTGGCAGAGCCGAATCAACTTTCAACGTCCAAGTAGCGGGCCCATGCAAGGGGCTATGTGGTCCCATGCTGGGTGGATGGTACAACCTCAAACAGATGAGTATGTTCTCTACAACATACAAGGCGGGGCCGGCCAATTTTTGAGTTTAAGTTACTATGATGAGAACTTACGTATTCGACCGTATCCAACCAGTGGGTATGAAGTCTTTGGAGGCAGAGTGCTCATTTACCCCACAGGCAGGTCTCAATCAACTATTCCTAATAACCTGTGGATGCATATGAATGCTGATTACATGCATATGACTGATATTGGCCCAACACGTGAAGAAGTGATGCCGCCGCAGGAAGCACGCCCTGACCTGGGTATGGCGGGGCGCTCTCGTTTAGGAGAATCAGGGTACTGGGGTGCTCCTATCTTTGAATGGCCTGGATCTGTGAATCAAAGTGAATCCTTCCAGGCAAATATCAATGTAACAAACGAAGGTATTGAAGGCATAACGTTTACATCAATAAGCGTGCATGTAGGCCCAACAGGCACGCCGGATGATCCCATTGATTTTACACTGAACACGCCTCGATCCATTTCAGGTGGACAAGTGGTGGGGTTGTATTTGCCCATTCGCATGAACAGTGAAGGCTAC
>Ga0163152_10009483_pt1 | contig 10137 bp, 9 predicted proteins | sample OliLakLV19MP8IB2_FD_148635 | JGI IMG/M metagenome (GOLD analysis project Ga0163152, IMG submission 148635) | Freshwater microbial mat bacterial communities from Lake Vanda, McMurdo Dry Valleys, Antarctica - Oligotrophic Lake LV.19.MP8.IB-2 | ecosystem: Environmental > Aquatic > Freshwater > Lake...
TTTTTTTTCTGAATTACAAAGATATAATAATTTTATAAACCTGTCTCTATCAAAATCATCAATAAAAATATCTTGTTTACTATTACCACGATTATACAAATGATAATATTCATTCTCAACAAAATTTTCTTTTCTGTACGACATATTACATTCATTATACCTAAAACCCCTAGGCATTGCCTAGGGGTTTTAGTGGTAATTTCTATTCTTTGTCAGAACTACCCCATCCCACTTCTCCCTTATAAGCCTCAGGTTTTGCGATATATACATTTTCAAACTGTTTGAATTTATTTTTTGCTTCTTTATGCGTGCCCTTAGTACCATCTTTTATATAAGTATAGCCATATACAATAAACTGACTATCATCACGAGAATCAATACCGTTAACACTCGTATCACACCCAGCAGTCTCATTGTGTCCATCTCTAAATTTAAATATGTAGACTTTTGAACGGGTATTTTCATCAAAATTTTCACTTTCACATTGACAGAGTTCAACTGTATCAAAAATTTCTTTCTCTTCAGGAGTCAACCTCTCATATCGAGCTTTCTCTGCTTCTACTGGCGATAGCTTTTTACGCTGTGCGTTTTCTTGTTGACCGAGAAATATAATAAATTCCTGTGTGGCCTCCGACTGATCACTCATTTGAACAAAAGGTTGACCATTTTTACGTATTAGATACTTACCAGGTCCCATCCCATCATGCCGACGCTCGTATGTAACTTCTAAATTCCTCATTAAACTATTATTATCAGCTGGAAACCTCGTAGTCCAACCTGAACTGGTCCGTGTCACTTCCACATTTTGCTCTACGAACATCTGCATAAGATTACCTATCTCTGTGTCACTAAATTCAATAAAAAAATGATCCCCTGTTTGTTGTTATATTTTTTCCATACTTATATACTATCAAACCCCGCTCCTTGAAAGCAATGTTTTGATTGTCTTCAGAGCGATTTTTATGTCGAGCCAAAATGAACGGTTTTTGATGTAAAAGAGGTCGTAGGAAAGCTTTGCTTTTGTCTGGTCATAGTCGGCGCCAAACTTTGGCGGGTCTTTTTGGTAGAGCTGCGCCCAGCCTGAAAGCCCTGGCTTGATCAGGTGGCGGACCGTATAGAAGCTAATTTCTTTTTCATAGAGCTTGACCAAATTTGGGAGCTCAGGTCGTGGACCGATGAGAGAAATATCCCCAAAGAACACATTCCAGAGTTGAGGTAACTCATCGATACGAGCGGCTCGCAAAAAGCGGCCAACGCGGGTCACTTTCATCTTTCGATCAGTTCCACCTTCACCACCGTCATCGACAGACATCGTGCGGAATTTAATGATACGAACAAGCTTGTTATTATGCCCTATTCTTTCTTGAGAGATGAAATACTTTCCTCGGTCATCGAGCTTGATCGAAAGCATCACAAACGGATACAGAACCAAAGAAAGAACTCCAAGAATAAACGAGAGAATGATATCAAAAACACGCTTCAAAAAGTCATAAGTAAATTTTGGTGAGACGGAGATATTTTCAAGAAACCAGCTGTAGGTAACGAGAGAAATCGGAATACGGTTAAATACGTCTTCATAAATCTTGTGCGAATCAATGAATCGAACTTTTGAATACATCAAGTTATAGAGATGTGGCAAAAGTGGACGGACTTTTTCATTTGAAAATTCGATTGCTACAAGTTTTACATTATTCTTGTAAATCGCCTGGACAATGTCCTCTTGAATGTTTACATCTGACACATCATCGACATTGATTGAGGATACGAACTCGATAGCATAATGCCCTTTATGATTCACCTCTTCAAAGAGCTCTTTCATTTCCTTACCAGAACCAATGAGTAGTGCGCGTTCTTTTTCTTTGAATCCCAATACTTTTACTCCATACATTCTCCAAAAGACACAAAGGATAAATGAAACAAGGATGAACAAAAGAAGGATGGTCTTTGGGGTGATGCCGAACTGCGGAAATGCATAAAAGAACATCACCGCCACTACAGAGTTTGCAATCTGAGCATTGAAAATAATACTTGGCAATTGCGACGTAATGATGAGCGTATGCTTCTCATAAAGCCCTGCAATGTAATAGACAATAAACCAGAGTCCGAAAAGGATTCCGAAAGGAAGTAGGTGAACCATATAGAGTGCTGACCCGGGTACTTCGCCTACACGCAAAAAGAGTGCACACCAGAGTGATAAAAAGTAAAATAATAGATCACCAATAAAAAGTAGAAATACCTCTTTTTTGTTTGAAATAGTCATAAGATGTAATCGTATAATATGATACAATACCCCCATATGCAAGATGATAAAATAGAAGATAAAGCAGAGGGTAAGCCTAAGCGAGTCATACATCTTATCACCAAAGGGAGTCCATTTGGCGGGGCACAGAACTACGTCTATACGCTCGCCGCAAGCCTACCTCTCAGTAAATATGAGTCTATCGTACTCACAGGGGAAGGTGATGACCTTTCGACCCGACTCGAGATTCTCGGTATAAACGTGATTCGCTTGCCTGATCTTAAAAGAGACCTCAATCCCTTTGCTGAAATCAGGGCGTTTATAAAGCTTATTCAAAAGCTCCGAGAGCTCAGACCAGATATCTTGCACACTAACAGTTCAAAAGCAGGTATTTTCGGAGCGCTTGCAGGACGCATCACTCGAGTGCCACGAATCATCTTTACTGGACACGGATGGGTATCGAATGAAGGACGTCCGTGGTTCATACGGAAGTTTTTCCTGGTCCTCCATTGGCTCACGATCTCCCTTTCAGATCGGACGATCTGTGTTTCCAGAAAGACAAAAAATGATGTCTCTGGTCTTATTTCAGTTCGTGATAAAACATGTGTTATCTACAACGGAATCCAAGAGTTTCCTCTTGAACCAAATGAGTCTGCTCGAGAATATTTAAGAAAAAAATCAGGAGCAAAAGTAGATGGCAGAGAAAGCGATACCTTATGGCTCGGGACCATTGCAGAGCTACATCATAATAAAGGTCTCGATCTTATTATTACCGCCCTTTCAAAGATTACCGCTCCATTTCATTTTTTTATTATTGGAGAAGGCCATCAAAGGGAACCGCTCGAAACGCTCATAAAAAGCTACTCGCTCGAAGACAAGGTGTTCTTGGTTGGAAATGTTCCTGATGCAAAAAAATACCTCCATGCATTTGATCTATTTACTCTCACCTCGAGAACCGAAGCACTCCCTTATGTCCTCCTCGAAGCAGGCTTTGCAGGTCTTCCGATACTCGCTACACGAGTCGGAGGTATTCCCGAAATTATCGACAATGGAGTAACCGGCATCCTTGTACGCCCAAATGCAGAAGCTATATTTGAAGGCCTCAATCACCTCTTCATACAGGCAAACAAACGTGCCGAATACGGAACAAAAATGAAATCAAAAATAGAGAAAGAATTTTCTTTAGAACAACAGATATCTCAAACCATTAAAGTATATAGAGGTAGTTTTTAATCAATTACTAAACGTATACGTTGCCTACATTCCCGTAATTACTTTTCCAAACCGTATAACAGCATTTTTAAGTCGATCATCAAAAGCTCTCATTTTTGCATACATTACTGGAGTCAAAAAAACCTGATCAGCATTTTTATTTGGAGCAGATTCTGCTACGGACATTATTTCTCCAAAATCATCTTGTAAAGCTTCAATGTTTTCATTAGATTCTTTAGATTCATTATTAGGTTTAACTTCAATATCATTAATTTTTTGTGGTGCTCCTTCCATGTTTTTATATTATTTTTTTAATTATAAGTATTATATCACACCCTATTCCCCAACACCCACAATCTCATTTTGAGAAAGGTCCTTATGGACAGCTCGGCTATATTTATTCATCCCCATCAAAATACCTAAACCTAAAAACTCGTTGAGCATATGAGACCCTCCGTAACTCATGAACGGTAAGGTGTTCCCTGTCACTGGTAGAAGCCCGATATTCATGCCGATATGAATCGTGGCATGCGTCATAAAAAGAATAGTAAGACCGGTCCCGAACAACACTTCAAAGTTTGAGCCACCACGAGAAGCTATGCGTAGCATACGTACAAAGACGATACCGAACAATATGAAGAGTAATACCACTCCAAAAAAACCCCATTCTTCTGCAAAAGCAGCGAAAATAAAGTCTGTTTGATATTCCGGTAGGAACTGAAGCTTAGACTGCGTGCCGTACCCGATGCCCTTTCCGGAGAGTCCCCCGGAACCGACCGCAATAACCGACTGGTAAGCATTGTAGCCTGAACCACGGATATCTGAGAGCGGACTGACAAACGTCATAATACGTGCTTTTTGATACGGTCGAAATACAAAAACCCACAAAAATCCAAATGCACAAACACCGAGTATTCCTACTGTTAAAAGATGCTTTTTTGAAATCCCTGAGACAAGCACCATTCCAAGCCATGTAGCAAAGATAATTATTGCAGAACCGAAATCAGGTTGTAAGAAAATCAAAAGGAAGATAATGCCAACATAGAGGCCTGATAGGATTATGTGCCGAATGTGAGCAATCTCAATGTGTCGGCGTGAAAAATATTTTGAAAGGACAAGTATCACCGCAAGCTTTGCACTATCTACTGGCTGGAATGTAAAGCCTCCTAAAGAAAACCAGCTTTGTGCTCCTTTAAAGACAGACCCCACAATAAATAGGAGTAAGAGGAGAAACACCGATACGCTGTAGAGAATCATAACCACTCGTGTACGACGCAAGAAGCGCCAATCGATCATGCTTGCTATGAGGAAAATTCCAAATGAAATAAAAAAGGAGATTACTTGCTTATCAAAAAAAGCTGTTTCTCCAACAAAAGAATTCATAGTAACAAGACCAGCAGACACTAATACACAAACACAGCCAGTCAGTATCCAGTCGATTCCGCTCCACATATGAGAAATCCTCTTCAACATGTTAGTAGGCGTTAGTCCGAGGAATAGCAATAAGTTCAATCATATTTGGACGAAACGTGCAGATACTCGTATTGATTCGGGCATATATCATTGAGAGGTCACTCGCGGTGGGCGCAGAAAAAAACTGACTCGGTGAAGACGCCAGTCGTGAAAGAAACTCATTGTTTACGAGAGAGCCGAGTCCAATTGTAAAGAGTGAGATATTTTTTGCTTTTGCCTCGCTTGCCACCTGTTCAGCAAAGAGAGCTGGGTAGCTCGCCTCTCCTGTTTTTTTTGGATCAGTCGGATCACCGTCAGTGAGGAGCACGATCACTTTCTTCGAATCGCTCTTTCCTCGAAAACTCTCAAGCTCTGCAATTGCCTTAAGCAGTCCATCTTCTATATTTGTATTTTGAGCGGACGTAGTGGCAATAAAAATACGTTCAATAGCATCTGTTACTAAAATTAAGTTTGGAGACAAGACGTGGTCAACTGGGTTCGAGGCTTCATTTGCAAATGACACGACTCCCACTTGGTCCCCTATCTTTCTTGAAGAGACGAAAGACGTCGCTGTATTTTTAACTGAAGTAAGTGGTTCTGCAGGAGTACGGGAAATACTTGCCATACTTCCAGACCGGTCGAGTACGAGCATCACATCAGACGGCACTTCACACACGGTCTGACTTTCTTTAAACGCACGTGGCCAGGTAAATCCAAAATCTGACTCCGAACGAACGTTCACATTATCAACATAGGTACGTGATATTCCAATTGCATTTCCGCGCCCGTCGTAGACAATAACCGAAAGCTCTACAGGACCTGCATTCGTTGCACCAATGTTCTCTACAATTCCAGAGATAAGCGGAGTCGTAGATCCTTTTTGAATCGGACTGTGCGTGATCTTTAAATCAGGTATGGGTTTATTCGTTGCAAGCCATGTTAGATTTCCTGTAAACTCAAACTCAGTTCGCTTCACCGCTTTGCCTCCGGTATTAATACTTGGATAAAATACTAAAAACTTTTTATTCTTTGGAATAAATGTTTCTCCATTTACTTCGGTTATGAGTACATTCTTTTGATCATACAGTCGAAATATGTAGGTAGCTCTCGGAGACTCAGAATTTACATTCGGATTCTCTACATATGCACCAGCATTCCACACGGAGTCAGTCACCGCAAAAGACTCAGACCAACGCACTACAGGCGACAAAGAGTCTGAGGTGCAAAGAAACTGACATGAGCCTCCGCAGTCTCGCCCTGTCTCGTCCCCATTCTGTGCTCTGTCAAAACATGTTGGACTTGCATAGAGATACTTGAAGAAAATATATCCAGATAATAAAAGAGCTACCACCAAAGGCATGCCTAAGTAAAGGAGTTTTCGTTTGAATGACCAAGAAATCATGCAAAAATTATATCACAAAAAAACTCACATAAAGCGAGTTTTTTGTTTTTATTTTGAATTCTTAGTTCTGGCGACTAGCTACTTTTCCCCTTGCGGAGTATCATCGCCTCAACAGAGCTTAACTACTGTGTTCGGAATGAGAACAGGTGTGACCTCTGCGACGAATCACCAGAACTAATAACTCAATATATTTTATTTTCTTTGAATGAGAACAAGTGAGCTTGGGATGGGACCCAAGCGCAAGACCTTGAACATTTTGTAATCAAAATGCGAAAGGTGTACAGCGCCTGTAAGGCGGACCATCTGCGACAAATCACCAAGACAAAAAATTCAATTTTTGTTACCAAAAAACTCTGACAAATTAATATCAGATAACAGAGCATGAATGTATTTTGTATAACCTCTATACTCAAATAGAGTGGTTCGTAAATTTCCTAATAAGAATCGACTAATTAGTACACCTTGACTGAACACATTGCTGTGCGTACATCGAGTGCCTATCACGTAATCATCTCTTACGGGTCTCAAACGATTCCTTATCTTGAAGTATGCTTCACGCTTAGATGCTTTCAGCGTTTATCATTTCCCAACTTAGCTACTCTGCGGTGCCCTTGGCAGGACAGCAGATACACCAGAGGTCAGTTCACCCCGGTCCTCTCGTCATGAGATTAAATGGTATTTAAATTTTACCAAAAAATCGCGTTCCCCTGTTACCAGGAGCACAGACTATATCTTCACCCGACCTTAAAAAGGTTGAGGGTGTTGGCGTATTATAAATGTAGCCCTGCCTAATGGTTCAGTCCATTTGGCTTTCCAGTACTACATAAATCCGTACATCTTTCAGTACAAGTCGTTACGGGGTCAAACCTATTATCTGAAACAATTCACTTCGTGTTTTCTTTTTCTTAGTAACGTAATTCTCATTCTGAATTACTAAGATAAGACCAACAAGTTTAGCTAGCTGTTTACGATTGAGCGTATTAAATTTTGTCGAAGACAAAATTGTGCAAGCTTCAAGCAAACTTTTTGCCTGAATCCTTTTAAACCTGATATAAAATATCAAGTTCTCTAGAATTTCTTTGATTGTTTCAAATCCATTAATCCTTAGTTCAGACATCCCGTCATTTCTGCGCGAGATATATCCAATACCTAAAACTTTTTGAATCCAAAGCAAATCTTTTTCATGACGAGTATCTTGATAGAAACAAATGGTCGCCATAAATCGAAACTTATGTTTTCCATCTGCTCTTTTCTTAATCTGAAGCATTAAGCTTCCATCACCATCAAGAAATCCTGCTATATATGCTCTATCAATAATAGATCGACTTCCCACGGTATTATCTCAATTATTTCTGGTCCTCAAGCTTGTTTATCACTAAACAAATTGTACTACTCATGACGGACCGTCACAAGAATAGTTATCAACAGACTAGAACACACTTAAGACTTCACCGTTATTAGCCACTATTTCATCAAGGATTACTCCTTGAAGTAGCAATTCAATTACTAGGGGCAAATCTTCTCAAGAATCAACGCCTGCAGTAGATAGGAGACCAACCTGTCTCACGCTTGATATCAATGATTACTCATTGCAATGGACTATAGCTTTCTTAGGTAGAGCCTAGAGACAGGAGATTTGAGACATGAGAAATGCAAATGCACCCTTCATATCTCTAACTACTTATCTCATATCTCCACCCAATTGTTGACGTTTAGTCTCTACGGGTATTTTGTTTTGGAAGAGAGTGAGGAAAAGAATACCATGGGCGAAAATCACTCTTTTCAGAATGCATCATAACAGTACTCAAAACTTCTGAGACAGCTTACTGTCCCTACTCTTTCCTTTTCCTCTTCCAAAACAAAACTTCCCTCGGTATCGTCCGTCGATAAGACGGATTTCACCGATATAAGTCAACTTATTCTAAATTAGATTAATGATTAAGGATGCAGGATTAATGAATAATGCAAATGCACTATCCTTTAATCTTTAATCCAATTACTTTAATCCAACTCAGACCGCCGTGATGTGATTGGTTCCTATTCTCAACATATTCAGTTGAGACTCCGACTAACGTCGGAGCTTTTTCATAAACGAACTATTATATTTTTCACCTCTAAGGATTCAGATTGTGGAAGAATAGAAGAAAGAAGTTGGAAGTCAGAATGTAGAATACATACTTGCGTATATATCCTACATTCTGACCTCTAGACTCTTATTTCTATCCCTCAACGGTCTGACGTTCTAATTCCATTATTACTAATGGTACTGACTATACCTTTTCCAGATTTTCCACTTCTGGAACTGACGTGTTAGCAGATCTATTGATCCGCTCTGCCGATTCAATACTGGTAGTATTGATCGACAAGTCGATACGGGGATTATCAATCTTATATGTCATTGTTGGAGCAATAAATGGGCTGACAATTAAAAGAAAATGATCGTAATCATGTTTTCCAATTGAAATTTTCCATTGATTTCTATCTTTCACAATTGTTGCATTGATCTGGTATTTCTTTCTAAATAAATCAACAATTATTTGCTGATCTTCAAGAGAAAATGAATGAGTACTAAGTGTCACGTTTCCGTGATTATTTGAGCCGTCATCCATAAACCAAACCGCTAACATTTGATCAGAGAAAATTGGAAGTATGTCTGTTGGGAATTTTTTCACTCCATTTTTATAAAAAATTTCGTGAATAATTCCGAAGTTTTTCAAACTTCTTGTGTGAAAATAATACGATATTTCATGCAGATTACGTTTCGTATTTGTCCAAGAGATTTCTCTTGGAGTTGCAGAGACTAAATCCTTTAAAATTTCATACTTCCACCAAACATATTCCTTTTGTTTATCTCCATGATGCACTCGAAAGCGAGCGGTGTATGAAGCTCGTATTCCTTTCGATCGACATTCAAGTCGTGCATCTCCTAACAGTGACCCTATAATCACATCTAACTGATGTGATGGAAATGCAGATTGTAATCTTCCCACGATATTATCCATTACGCTATATTATAACATTTGTTTTAATATATTTGTAACCGGACTTCACCGTTATGAGTCAGTTTATTTTTATTTATTTCTTACTCCGACCAGTGAGGATCGTGTGAATGAGTAATCTCATTCACGACGCCCGAACGCCGTCGAAGCAAAGGTATTACCCTTTATTTATACTCGTAAATTGTCTTAAGCTGGGCTCATGAATCCTTACCCAGCTCGCGTATCTTTTTAATTGGCGAACAGCCAAACCCTTGGGAGCTTCTTCACCCCCAGGATAAGATGAGCCGACATCGAGGTGCCGAACTGTGCCGTCGCTATGGACGCTTAGGCACAACCAGCCTGTTATCCCCAGGGTAGCTTTTATCCGATAATCTCCGGCCGCCTCTAACACGGACCGTCGGTTCACTATGTTCTGCTTTCGCATCTGTTTGACAAGTACGTCTCACAGTTAAGCCAGCTTGTGCCATTACACTATCGCCATGGTTTCCATTCACGGCTAGCTGACCTTAATAAACTCCTCCGTTACTTTTTAGGCTCTTTGTTAACTGCATGTCGCCAGGCTAAAACCATCTACTGACGGTTCGCCTCCCGTCCGCTTTAGCGGATTAGGGATGCAGGACGGACTATACATTAAATGAGTTTGTAAAGTTATAAAGTTCATAAAGTCAAAAGTAAAATGCAAATGCATTCACTTTATAAACTTTATAACTTTATACTTTATAACTCACCTGTTGGTTTGTAGTCTCTACGGGTATTGTGTATTGAATAGTATCGGGAGTACGTGCGCACGCACTCCCTAATAGTCACGAACAACTTTGCTTGCTACAGTATCG
>Ga0163152_10009489_pt1 | contig 10131 bp, 6 predicted proteins | sample OliLakLV19MP8IB2_FD_148635 | JGI IMG/M metagenome (GOLD analysis project Ga0163152, IMG submission 148635) | Freshwater microbial mat bacterial communities from Lake Vanda, McMurdo Dry Valleys, Antarctica - Oligotrophic Lake LV.19.MP8.IB-2 | ecosystem: Environmental > Aquatic > Freshwater > Lake...
CATGTGGAGTTGGCAGACGGTCGTACCGCGGCGAGGGCCGTGGGCGACTCCGTTGATCACGAAGCCGCAGGAGCCGCAGATGCCTTCGCGGCAGTCGTGATCGAAGGCGATCGGCTCTTGGCCTTTTCCGATAAGTTGCTCGTTGAGGACGTCGAGCATCTCCAAAAACGACATGTGCTCGGAGACGTTGTCTAGCTTGTAAGGGACCATCCGCCCCTTGTCGGAAGGGCTTTTTTGGCGCCAAATATGGAGTGTTAAGCGCACCTATTTGTAGCTCCGCTGGGACGGCTTCACGTACTCGAACGTCAATTCTTCCTTGTGAAGCGCGGCGGGTTTGTCTTCGCCTTTGTACTCCCAGGCGGCGGCGTAAGCGTAGTGCTCGTCGTCACGCATGGCTTCGCCTTCGGGGGTTTGGTGCTCTTCGCGGAAGTGGCCGCCGCAGCTCTCGTGCCGATCGGCGGCGTCGATGCACATCAGTTCGCCGAGTTCCAGGAAGTCGGCCACGCGGCCGGCTTTTTCCAGGCTTTGATTCAGGTCGGCGGCGTCGCCCAGGACGTTGACATTCGTCCAAAATTCGGCTTTAAGCGCTCTTATTTTGGCGGCCGCTTCCAGCAGATCCTTGGCGTTGCGGGCCATGCCGCAGTGGTCCCACATAATCTTGCCGAGCTCGCGGTGATAGCTATCGACGGTTCTGGCGCCGTTGATACTGAGCAGTTTCTTCACGCGATTATTAACTTCCTCTTTGGCGGCTTTTACCAGGGGATGATCCTCGGAGATCTTTTCAATTGGGTTCGACGCCAGGTAGTTGCCCAGCGTGTAGGGGATGACGAAGTAGCCGTCGGCCAAGCCCTGCATAAGCGCGCTGGCGCCCAAGCGGTTGGCGCCGTGGTCGGAGAAGTTGGCTTCCCCGAGCACGAAGAGTCCGGGGACGGTGGACATCAAGTGGTAGTCGACCCAGACGCCGCCCATGGTGTAATGCACGGCGGGAAAGATGCGCATGGGCACTTCATACGGGCTTTCGCCGGTTATCCGTTCATACATTTCAAAAAGATTGCCGTAGCGTTCGGTGATGGCTTGGCGGCCAAGTCTTTCCATGGACGCGCCGAAATCCAGGTAGACGCCGAGGCCGGTGGGACCCACGCCGCGGCCTTCGTCGCACATGCGTTTGGCGGCGCGGCTGGCGACATCGCGAGGGACCAGATTGCCGAAACTGGGATACATGCGTTCGAGATAGTAGTCGCGCTCGGCTTCCGGAATTTGTTGGGGCTTGCGCGTATCCCCCGGCATCTTGGGCACCCATATGCGGCCGTCGTTGCGGAGCGATTCGGACATCAGGGTGAGTTTCGATTGATAGTCCCCGCTTACAGGGATGCAGGTGGGGTGAATTTGAGTGAAGCAGGGATTGCCGAAATAAGCGCCCCGTTTATAAGCGCGCCAGCCGGCGGTAACGTTGGACCCTTTGGCATTGGTGGATAGATAGAAAACATTGCCGTAGCCGCCAGTGGCGAGGATCACGGCGTCGGCAATATGCACGTCGATCCGGCCGGTGACCAGGTTGCGTGTGACGATGCCGCGGGCCTTGCCGTCGATGACGATCAGATCGAGCATCTCCGTGCGCGGATACATCTTGACGCGCCCGGCGCCGATCTGGCGTTCCAGCGCCTGATAGGCGCCGAGGAGGAGTTGCTGGCCGGTCTGGCCGCGGGCGTAAAAGGTTCTGGACACTTGGGCGCCGCCGAAGGAACGGTTGGCCAGCGTGCCGCCGTATTCTCTGGCGAATGGAACGCCCTGGGCAACGGCTTGGTCGATGATATTGACACTGATCTCGGCGAGGCGATAGACATTCGATTCGCGGGCGCGGAAGTCCCCGCCTTTGACGGTATCGTAGAAAAGGCGATAGATGGAATCGCCGTCATTCTGGTAGTTTTTGGCGGCGTTGATGCCGCCTTGCGCGGCGATGGAGTGGGCGCGCCGGGGTGAATCCTGAAAGCAGAAGCATTTGACGTTGTAACCGAGTTCGGCGAGCGTCGCCGCCGCGGAACCGCCGGCGAGCCCGGAGCCGACGACAAGGACATTGTATTTGCGCTTGTTCGCTGGATTGACCAGCTTCATTTCAAATTTCGTGTTTTCCCAGCGCTTCTCAATGGGTCCGGTGGGAGTGCGGGAGTGCAGAGGCATTTATTTCACCAGTCCCGTCAGGACGGCGAGCGGGATGGAAATGTTGCCGGCGGCGATGATGGCCGCGAAGACTTTGGCTCCGAGTTTAAGTTTCGGCGTATAACTAGGGTGGGCAAGTCCAAGCGATTGGAACATGGACCAGACTCCGTGATAGAGATGGAGGCAGAGCAGCACGATTGAGACGATGTAGAAAAGGGACACGTACCAGACGGAAAAGCCCCTGATTACGTTTTCCTGGACACGTTGAAATTGGAAGTTCGGGTGGACGGTTCCGGTGGTGAAGTGCAGCAGGTGGTAGACGATGAAGGCCAGAACGATAGGGCCGCTCCAGTACATTGTGCGCGAGGCATACGTGGAGACGATGGGAGTGTGGCGCACGTAGGCGACGGGACGGGCGGAGTTCTTGAGTTGAGCAAGTTGGATCGCGCTGAAGATATGCGCGAGGACGCTGAGCAAGATTATGGTTCGCGCGCCCCACAGCAGGGGGACGTTGTGCTGAAGCGCTTCCGCATAGATGTCGAGCGCGAACCTGCCATCCGGACCGGCGGGGATATAAATCTGGAGATTGCCCAGCATGTGGCCGAAAACGAACCCAACCAGGACTATGCCCGATAGGGCCATCACGGCTTTTTTTCCAACTGGGGCTTCGAGGAACCGCAAACCACGCGGCATATGGGAGGCCGAAGAGCTCATAATACCGGATAACTTCCAGTATAGAGGATGCCGCGGTTTAGCTGTTGGATTTAGGAACCTCGCCTTTAAGGCGGGCCGCTTTCAGCCACGGTGCTGCTGAAGCCGAACGCAAAGGGGGCGACAGAATCTCTGGTGAGCGGCTGGCGCGGGCTTTCTTGTTTCTCGAGCGCACTCCGTCTGTTTGCACGCGGAACGCTTTTCCGGCGGCTTTAGCCGCGTCTTGCGACTTTCAGTCGCTATCCAACCCCACCGCCTTTAGGCGGTGGTTTAGCGCGGCGCGGACCGCCGCTTCAAATACGCGGCAAAAAGGCCGGCGCCCACCAGAAAGTAAGTCGACGGCTCCGGCAGCGCCGAGTCGTACACACCGATCAGACCCACGCCGTTGGAACTATACTCAATCACGGAAGCGTATGGATTCCCAGCGGCGGCCGACACCGTGTTGCCGTCTCGATAGTAGAGTTGTGTCACTCCATTCAGCAGTGCGTGGTTCGTGTTGTCGGCGGGGTCGTTGCCGCAGCAGATGTTATAAACGGAGTCTAATTGAAGTCCAAATGAAGCAAGGAAGGGGTTCCAACGGGCAGCTTCTCCCGCCGGCCCAGGAAAGCCTGTACCGGCCCCAATGTACACTCCGCCTCCACCGTTGACAAACGTGGTGAGGCCGGAGACGCTTCCAGGTAACGTTTCAGACAAAAAGACCGCGTCGTAACCCGTTAGATCAGAGGAGGCTTTACCGTAGGTGACATTAAACCCGGCGGCGGCAAGGCTCGCTTTAAAGAAGCTCTGATTGAGCGCGAAGACGTCGGAATAAACCAAAATATTGCCGCCGGCACCGGCTAGAAATGTGGCAAGGTTTGTAACGAAATTGTTCGTGCTTGCGAATCCGGCGCTGGTGTAACCAGTGTCGCTGGTGGCCCATTCGTCATTATTGGCCACAACCCGACCAGCGTGGGCCGGTACTGTTACTGCCATTACAGAAAATGCAAGGGAAAAGACCCGAGCGGAAACGATACGATCTAGTATTGCCATGAGTACTCCTACTGCCTGACTTGCATTATTCCCCTGAAAACGCACGGCTTTTGGGGCGAAACTTTGCTTACATCAAGGCCCAGCGTTTTAATTTATTGCAGACGTTGGAGTGTTTGTCAAGAATAATAATCCCATCTTCCGGCTATTTGGAAAATCCGGCGGTGGAACCGTCTTTCAGGGTTGCCCCGGAGGCCGGGGGTTTGGTTCAATAGAGGGAGTCCCACGGTTCGGAGGAATCCCCACATTGAACCCAGCAATCCTTGCCTTGGAAGACGGAACAGTCTTCGAGGGCCGGGCTTTTGGTGCGCTCACCGAGCGATCCGGCGAAGTTGTTTTCAATACTTCCCTAACCGGCTACCAGGAAATTTTCAGCGATCCCTCGTATTCCGGGCAGATTGTCGTTCTAACCTATCCGCAAATTGGCAACTATGGCTCGACCGCGGAGGATATGGAATCGGCCCGGCCCTATATTGAAGGCTTGGCGGTGCGCGAATTTTCGCCGATGGTTTCCAGTTGGCGGAGCGATCAGGCGGCGGACGCGTTCTTAAAGGCGCACAATATTCCGATTATCGATTCCATCGATACGCGGAAATTGGTCCGGCACCTGCGGACGCGGGGCGTAATGCGCGGGGTGCTGTCGTCGATATCCGCCGATGCGCGGGCGCTGATTGAGAAAGCCCGGAGCATTCCGTCGATGACTGGTCTTGATCTGGCGACCCGGGTTTCGACGGCGAATTCGTATCCTTGGACGCAGCCCGTCGGTCCTTGTTCGCCGAGCGAGCGGATAAAGGGCGGCGGGGAGTTGGCGTACCATGTGGCGGCTTTCGACTTCGGTATCAAGCGGAATATTTTGCGGCGGCTGGTGACCAGCGGTTGCCGCGTGACCGTGGTGCCCGCGGGGACTTCCGCTGAAGACGTCCTGGAATTAAAACCGGACGGCGTGTTTTTGTCGAACGGCCCGGGAGATCCGGAGCCATTGGCGGCGCAGGCCGCCGAGGTGCGAAAGTTGTTCGGAAAGAAGCCTGTTTTCGGCATCTGCCTCGGACATCAGATTCTGGGCCTGGCGATGGGCGGGAAGACTTACAAATTGAAATTCGGCCACCGGGGCGGGAACCATCCGGTGTTGAACAGGCAGACGAATAAGGTCGAAATTACCGCGCAAAACCATGGGTTCGCGGTGGATCCGGAATCGCTTCCGGATAACATCGCCGAAGTCACTCATGTGAATTTGAACGATGGGACCGTGGAGGGATTGCGGCACAGATCGGAACCCGTGTTCTGTGTGCAGTATCACCCGGAAGCGGCTCCAGGACCGCACGATTCGCTGTACTTGTTTGACGATTTTATCCGCTTGATGCAGGAGCACAAAAAGTAATTCATGCCACGCCGCAATGACATCCACCGGATCCTGATTATCGGATCGGGCCCGATTATTATCGGGCAGGCGTGCGAGTTCGATTACTCGGGTACGCAGGCATGCAAGGCGCTGAGGGCCGACGGCTACGAAGTCATATTGGTGAATTCGAATCCCGCGACGATTATGACGGACCCGGAAATTGCGGACCGGACTTACGTGGAGCCGTTGAGCGTTCCCTACCTGACCGAGATCATCAGGAAAGAGCGGCCGGACGCGCTTCTTTCCACTGTTGGCGGGCAGACGGGTTTGAACCTATCGGTGGCGCTAGCTGAGGCGGGCGTGTTGGACGAGTATGGCGTGGAGTTGATCGGCGCCAAGATAGACAGCATCAAGAAGGCCGAGGACCGGCTGTTGTTCAAAGACGCCATGCGCAAGATCGGGCTGACGACGCCGACTTCGCAACTGGTTACCGATTTGAAGGGCGCGACCGCTTTCGCGGAACGCGTGGGTTACCCGCTGATCCTGCGGCCGAGCTTTACGATGGGCGGCAGCGGGGGCGGGATTGCTTACAATTCTGAGGATCTGGAAGAGATTCTGACGCGGGGGCTGGACCTTTCTCCGGTGGGCGAAGTGCTGATTGAAGAATCGGTCCTGGGTTGGAAAGAGTACGAGATGGAGGTGATGCGCGACCTGGCCGATAACGCCATCATCGTCTGCTCGATTGAGAATTTCGACCCCATGGGGGTACATACCGGGGATTCGATTACGGTGGCGCCCGCGCAGACGCTTTCCGATAAGGAATACCAGATGATGCGGGATGCGTCGCTGGCATGTTTGCGGGAAATTGGCGTGGACACCGGCGGATCGAACGTGCAGTTTGCGATCAATCCGAAGGATGGGCGGATGGTGGTGGTGGAGATGAATCCGCGCGTGTCGCGGTCATCGGCGTTGGCATCCAAGGCGACGGGTTTTCCCATTGCGAAAATCGCGGCGAAACTGGCGGTGGGCTACCGGCTGGATGAGATCAAGAACGACATTACGCGGCTGACGCCGGCGTGTTTTGAACCCACGATCGACTACGTGGTAACGAAGATACCGCGGTGGCAGTTTGAGAAGTTCCCGGGAGCGGATACAACCCTGGGGACACAGATGAAATCCGTTGGCGAAGTGATGGCGATCGGGCGGACGTTCAAGCAGTCGCTGGCCAAGGCCATACGGAGTTTGGAGACCGGGAAATCGGCGGCGAAGGAAGACGTTTTTGAAGAGTCGCTAATTCCGTCGAAACTGATAACACCGACGCCGGATCGGCTGAATTACATTCTCTTCGCGTTTGAGCGCGGTTGGACCGTCGACCAGGTCTTTGAACTGACGAATATCGATCCGTGGTTCCTGTTGCAGTTGCAGGAAGGGATTGCGTTGAACGCGGCCTTGCAGACGGAGACGCTGGAAACGATTAGCGCGGCCGCGATGCGGGATGCGAAGCGAAATGGTGTTTCGGATTCGCAGATGGGCAAGTGGTGGAAGGTGGACCCGCTGACGGTACGCGAAAAGCGGAAGGCGCAGGGCGTGACCGCAGTTTTCAACCGGGTGGATACGTGCGCGGCGGAGTTTGAGAGCTTCACCCCTTACTTGTATTCGAGCTACGAGTCGGAGTGCGAAGCGGCGCCGACGGATCGCAAAAAAGTCATGATTCTGGGGGCGGGGCCGAACCGGATCGGGCAGGGAATTGAGTTTGACTATTGCTGCTGCCACGCCAGTTTTGCGCTGCAGGAGTTCGATCGGGAATCGATCATGGTCAACTGCAATCCGGAGACTGTTTCGACGGATTACGACACATCGGATCGCTTGTACTTTGAGCCGTTGACGCTGGAAGACGTGCTGAATATTTGCGACACGGAGAAGCCGGACGGAGTAATTGTCCAATTTGGCGGGCAGACGCCGCTGAATCTGGCGTTGCCATTGCAGCGGGCGGGAGTCCCGATTATCGGCACGGATCCGAAGAACATCGACCTGGCGGAGGACCGGAAGCTATTTGGAAAACTGCTGGATGAGCTTCAGATTCCTTGTCCGCCGAATGGCGCCGCGACGAGCGTTGAAGAGGCGTGCGAGGTGGCCGGGCGGCTGGGGTATCCGGTGCTCGTCCGGCCGAGCTATGTGCTCGGCGGGCGGGCGATGACCATCGCCTACGACGAAGATACGGTACGGAAATACATGCGGGAAGCGGTGGTGTTTTCGCAGGACCGGCCGGTGCTGGTGGACCGGTTCCTGGAAGACGCGGTGGAAGTGGATGTGGACTGTTTGAGCGATGGGGAGAACGTCTTGATTGCGGGCATCATGGAGCATATTGAGGAGGCCGGGATTCACTCCGGAGATAGCTCCTGCGTGCTGCCGCCGTTTGGGTTGGGCAATCGTGAATTACAGACGATTCAAGAGTATTCCGTGAAGATGGCCAGGGCTCTAAATGTCATCGGCCTGATGAACGTGCAGTTCGCGATCAAAGAAGGCAAAGTATTTGTTATTGAAGTGAATCCGCGGGCATCGCGAACCGTTCCGTTTGTGGCGAAAGCTACCGGCGTGCCGTTGCCGAAGATAGCGGTGGGATTGATGTTAGGCAGGAAGCTGCCTGAATTTGCGCACATGATGCAGGGGAAGACAAGCGGCGTGTTGGATGTGCCGCAGTTCTTCGTGAAGTCGCCGGTATTTCCGTTCAACAAGTTACATGGAGTGGATCCCGTATTGGGCCCGGAGATGCGTTCGACAGGTGAAGTAATGGGTGTTGGCGAGAACTTCGGGGAGGCCTTTGCAAAGGCGCAATTGGGCGCGGGATCGCCACTGCCGGCGGAGGGGACAGTTTTTATCAGCGTAAGTGAGCGGCATAAATCGGAAGCGGTGGAAGTGGCGAAGGGGTTTTTCGAGTTGGGCTATAAACTGGCTGCGACGCGGGGGACGGCGAGTGTATTAAAGGCGGCGGGTATGGAATGTTTAACCGTTTTCAAGGTGAACGAAGGGCGGCCGAACGCGGTGGATTTGTTGAAGGGCGGGAAGTTGAAACTGGCGATTTACACCACGAATGGCGTGCATAGTTTCAGCGATGAGAAGGCAATACGGCGGGCGGCGATTCAGTACCGCGTGCCTTGCATTACGACGATGAGCGCGGCGCGGGCGGCGGTGCAGGCGGCGGCTAGCCGGCGGCGGGATCCGATCCGCGTATGGACTTTGCAGGACATTCATAAGGGGATTGCGGCGGGGAACTAATAGGTTTTACGCGGCGTACTACTCTAAACTCCGCCGCAGCCGCAGCCCCACCGCCGCCAGCGCCAATCCGGACATTAAATGGAACATTCGCTCCGGCGCCGGATCCATTGACTGGTGAAGAAAACGCCCCTTGGCATCGAAGATCATAACCAAAGAATGACCCATGGTGCCTTGCCCCTCTTGATTTGCATATCTAAAGATAGGGCGAAGACCATAGTCGGCGCTATGGGAACTAGGTACTCAAACGCAGGCCTCCGACGGTCGAGAGAATACTGATTCTAAGGTACTGGCGGCAGCCGGCCCACTCGGATTGTCAAAAAGTGCGATATCCTTTTCTCAACCGATTTTCACCTCTGGGGAAAATATCGCTTTGGAGCTTCCATGTACCGAAAATTCCTTTTATTGACGGTGTTCGCGTGCTTTGCCGCCGCCGCAACCCTCTCCGCGCAGGAAGTCCGCGCCAGCCTCTCCGGCATCATTTCGGATCCATCCGGCGCGCCCATTCCCGCGGCCCAAATCACTGTCACCAATATCGCCAAGAATACCCGCATTGTCAGTACGTCCAACGAAAGCGGCCTCTTCAGCACCCCTTTGCTCGAACCTGCCGCATACACCATTGCCGTGGAAAAGGATGGTTTCCGCCGGGTCGTCCGCGAAAACGTCGTACTCCAATCCCTTGACAAAGCCCGCCTCGATATCCAACTCCAAGTCGGCGCCGTTTCCGATTCCGTCACCGTCAACGCCGCCGTATCCCAACTCCAAACCGAAACCGCGAACCGCGATACCGCGATCAACAATCAGCTCATCGCCAACCTTCCCACCCAAGGCCGGAATCCTTTCCAAATCGCCTGGGCCGCGCCCGGCGTCTTCAAGGCCGGCGGCTGGCGCTACTTGCGTTCCTTCGACATCGCCGGAACCACCGGCTTCTCCGTCAACGGCGGCCGCTCCGGCGAAAACGAAGTCCTGCTCGACGGCATGAGCAACGTCCGCTCCAGCCGCACCGTCATTCACGTCCCGACCATGGAATCCGTCCAGGAATTCAAGGTGCTCACCAATACTTACGATGCCCAATACGGCCGCACCGGCGGGGGCATCGTCACCATGGTCACCAAGTCCGGAACCAACCAACTCCATGGCAATCTCTTCGAGTATTTCCAGAACGATAAACTCAACGCGAATCAGTTCGAACTGAACGCCGGCGGAATCAAGAAGTCCCCGAACAATATTAATGCCTATGGCTTCTTCCTCTCCGGTCCCGTCTTCATCCCGAAGCTCCTCGACGGCCGCAACAAACTCTTTTGGACCATTTCCAACGAATCCATGCGCCAGCGCTCGGCCGATCCTGGCACCGTCACCGTCCCCACCAACGAATGGCGCACAGGTGATTTCTCCACCCTGCGCAACGCGCAAAACGCGCTCGTTTCCATCTACGATCCGTTGACCACCCTCGCCGATGGCACCCGCCAGCCCTTCGCGGGCAACGTCATTCCCCCCAACCGCATCAGCCCCATCGCGACCGCCGCATTGAAGTTTTACCCCGGCCCCACTTCCGAAGGCAACGGCCCCGCCAAGGTCCTCAACTATCCCTTCCCCTCCCGCTGGGTCGCCGACATGTACCAATG
>Ga0163152_10009492_pt1 | contig 10130 bp, 9 predicted proteins | sample OliLakLV19MP8IB2_FD_148635 | JGI IMG/M metagenome (GOLD analysis project Ga0163152, IMG submission 148635) | Freshwater microbial mat bacterial communities from Lake Vanda, McMurdo Dry Valleys, Antarctica - Oligotrophic Lake LV.19.MP8.IB-2 | ecosystem: Environmental > Aquatic > Freshwater > Lake...
TCGTCCTGATTTCGGCGACGGCGCGGTGATTGATCGAGCGCGAGGGCCGCGTGAAATAGGCGAGGATGTCCTGATCGTTGGGCCATTGCCCATCGGCGACCATGGCCTTGATGAGGGCAATCTCCCAGCGGTCGAGCTTATTGCCCCGCCTGCGCACCGGCATGGCCGTTCCCCTTTTGCAGCCGCGCCGAGGAGCGTGATCCAAACCGACGATGCGCTGATCGGCTGCGCGAAACCCGGCCGCGAAATTGTCTGCGCGCGCGAGTCTACGACCAAGCCGCGCCGGCTGGTGGTAATCGACCCGCAAACCGGTCGCGAACGCCTGATCTATGATCCGAACCCTGACTTCGCGCGATTGCAGCTCGGGCAAACGCGGCGTTTCCACTTGCGCAACGCCTACGGCGTTGAAAGCCATGCCGACCTCGCCCTTCCCCCTGGCCATCGCAATGGCGAGCGTCATCCCCTCGTTGTGGTGCAATATACGAGCGACGGGTTCCTGCGCGGCGGGACCGGCGATGAAGTGCCGATCCAGGCTCTCGCCGGACGAGGTTTTGCAGTTCTGAGCTTTTCTCGGCCGGACTTCGTCCCGGCTGCCCTGGAAGCGCCGAACGAGGTGGCCATGGGCCAGGCCAACCGCAAAGACTGGACCGACCGGCGCAATGTCCAGTCCTCACTCGAGATTGCTGTCCAGCTCGCAATCGCAACCGGCGCCATCGATCCCGATCGCATAGGCATCAGCGGATTCAGCGACGGACTATCGACCGTGCAGTGGGCGCTGATCAACAGCCGGCTGTTCAAGGCGGCTGCGGTGGGTTCTTGTTGCGAGGACATGCAGGCCTATCCGCTCACCGCCGGGCCGGTGTTTGAACGCTCCGGTCGCGAGATTGGCTACCGGTTTTTCGAGCCCGATGCCGCCGAATTCTGGAAGCCGATGTCACTGGTGCTCAACGCCGACCGCATCGACACACCACTCCTGATTCAGAACAGCGACAGCGAATATGAGGCCGGCCTCGACGTGATCGCGGCCTGGCGGCTCAGAGGCAATCCGATCGAAGTCTATGTCCTCGACCATGAAGGCCACTTCAAGATGCAGCCCGCGCACCGCATTGCGATGTACGAGCGCTCGGTCGAATGGTTCGAGTTCTGGCTGATGGGCCGGATCAACTGCGATCCAGCCCAGGAGGCCCGGTTCAAGCGGTGGCAGTCGATGAGGGGCGCACCCGCCAACCCGGTTTGTCGGCCAGCAGCACTACCTCCGCCATGACCGCGCCCACGCTTCGGCTTCAATGAGATCGAGCAGGCGATAGACGATCGAATCGCCCGACAGGGCATCGACTGACAGTGCCGCCTCCGTGGCGCCCCGGTCGATCACGCCCTGGCTGGCGAGCAGGCCATCCAGCAGTCCCTCCCGGATCACACGTCGATTGGCATCGAACAGCTTGCGGATGAAGCTGTCCGGACCCGCCTTTGACGTCCGCACCACGATCTCGCGCGGCAGGTCGGGGGCGAAGGCTGCGCGGGCCAGCGCGCGATTGATCCCGCCGCGGCACCACAGCCAGGTCGGCACCGACAGGCAGAATTCGACCAGCGGCTGGCTCATCAACGGCGAGAACCGCGGTAAACCGCCGACATCGTTGACATGGTTCTGCCCGCGCATGAGCAGCGCCAGGTGATCGCGCTTGCCGCCGTGCTTGCCGACGTCGACCTCAAACCACGGGGTCCACGGCTCAGGCGGAGCCAGCGGCCGATCGGCGAGCAGGCGCAGGTCGGGCGGCCAAAGCCCGGTCGGCCGCGGTCGCATTATTCGTCGAAGCACGGCGCGTGCCATCGTCCCGGCGTCGCATCCTGTAAGGCGGCACAAATCCACAAAGGTTGAGCAGGCACCAAGCCGGGGCCCCATCGCGCGCAGCCGATCGATCAACGGCGCGGCGGAGTGGAGAAAGCAGAAGAGGTTATCGCCGCCGTTGCCATCGAAAACCACGTCTGCGCTCAGCTCGCCTGCAGCGGCCACCAGCGCACGCTCAAGCGCGACCATGAATGCCTTGCGCGACGGCCGCGCCAGCCCGAGCGAAGCGGGACGAAGCAGATCGACGTGACTGAGCGCATACGTAGAAGCGATCGTGCGAACGCCGAGGTGGTCGCCGAGCAGTCGGACGAAGGCGCTCTCGTCACCGCTCGGATCGGCGGTGGCGAGGGTGATGCAGTCGAAAGCGTGGCCGCCCTTGGCCATTGCCGCGCAGATGAGTGAGGAATCCACCCCGCCCGACGCCGCCACCGCCACCTGGCCAAACTGCCCGGCCCAAGCGCCAATCGTTGTTGTCGCCAGATCGCGGAGCTCCTCAGCTGCGGACTCGAACGTCGGTGCCGTGCCGACCGGCATGAAATCCTGCGGCCGCCAAATTTGCACTGACGCGTCACCGGACCGGCCAATCGTCCAAAGCACACCAGGAGTCAGTTCGGAGACCCCGGCCAAACAAGTCGACCGCTGGCGCAGTTCCGGCCAGGCAAGGTAGGACTGCAGCTCAAACCACGACACGCACAATGGCTCGCCGTTTAGCACTTCGCCGAGCAGACCTGGCTCCGAGGAGAGGAGGACGTGGCTGGCGGTCTCGCGGCGATAGACCGGAAGCAACCCTGACGGATCGGGGTAGGCGGCTAACTGTCCAGACCCAAGGTCGCGAAACACGGCGAGATAAGCTCCCCAGCATTGGCTCGTCAGCCATTTCGCGATGAGGGGCGGCCCTTCGCCAATCGGCGCTCCAACGGCCAGCACGTTGACTCTGACCGCTGAGCCCCGCTCGAACATCACCCCGAAAATCGAGCCAGCGGGACCAAGGTCAATGGCGGTAGAACCCGGACCAAGCCATAGCTGCGGTCGATCGCCGCAAATCTCCTCAAGTTTCGGAGCCACAACAAGAGGTGAGCTGATCGACTTCGATGTCGCTGGCGGATCGCCAAGCGGGACGGCCAGCACAAACCGAATCGGGCTCATACGACCAGGATCGGGGTATATCGCTGTACCTCCTCGGCGCTGTCATTGAGCACTTCGTCCCCGGCCTGCGCCCAGCAGTGCGCCGCAAAGGGCGCGAGCTTTACCCCAATAACGACATGGGCGCGGCAGCCGCGTGCGGCGAGACCAAGCGCAAGCGCGATCGATCGCGGCAGGCAGCGATCCGCCGCCGATCGTATCAACCGGGCATGCTCAAACGCGCGAATGGTCCTTGCACCGGCGCGGTCGAGTGCCGAGGCGGCAAAGTCGCGGTGCGCCATAACATGACGCAGATCGGCCAGAACCGCCCCGAAAGAGTACGGCACGCACTCGATGCGCCGGACGAAGGCTTCCCTCATCTACAAGGCAACCGGCAACCTGCGCGCCGTGCAAATCCTGCTGGGTCATACAAACATCGAGAATACCGTTCGCTACCTTGGCGTCGATATTGATGACGCCATAACTCTTGCTGAGCGCACGGAAATCTGAACGCGACGGCTCCTCGCCTTGGTGGGGAGCCGCCAACGATCAGGGTGAACAAATGACAGCAAATGCGGTGGACGACACCTCGCATTTTGGTCTGGATTGTCAGCGAAAGCCGCCGGACTGCCCTTGTGTGAAGGACTCCGCCGCATTGACGAGTGTCCGTTGTTTTCGGGAACCGAATTGACGTGAACTTCGACACGCGCACTTTTGACTAAAACGTCATTGTTTGATCGAACCGCGGGATCGATCTGATTATGCAACGCTGGCACTTACCAAAATTCGCAAGTCTTGGTCGCGTGATGGAAACTGTTTCGAAAAGCTATGTTGGCTGAGTATAACGCCGGATTTTGGAGAAACCGCGATCGGTTGCGATGAAGCGTTCGATCATCGGCGAGATCAGCCGCTGAGGAGTTGGCGCACCCTTGGCCTCACCGCCGTTCAAGGCGACAGCATAAGCCAGCAATTCCCGATGCAGTCGCGCCGAAAGCTCGACTGTGAGCCGTATCGGCTTCTCGTCGGCAAGGTCAGTTAGCTTTAACCGTGTCATCAATCGCCTCCCAGCACGAGATCGCGCGTCACCAGTACGCGCACCGGGAACCCCGGACGGATCGTCAGGGTCGGGCGGACGTCGAGCTCGCGGCTCACGACCTGCTCGCCGGCGCGAGTGACGCTGTCCTGCGCGCCGCGGCGGATCGCACGAACAAGTTGGCCATCGCCGCCGGAGCCGGCCTCCGAGCCCACCCCCAGCAGAGTGGATATAAGCGCCGCCTTGAGCACGTCGCCCCAGTGATAATCGGTTCTGTCCTGCAGCCCGGCAAAGCCGCGCGGGTCGGTCGCGGGCTGGCGCTCAAGGACGATCGAACGGCCGTCGGGCAGGATCAGGCGGCTCCACGCGAGGAGCACCCGGCTTTGCCCGAGGGAGACATCGGCATCGTAATCGCCAATCAGTCGCGAGCCCTGAGGGATGAGCAGAATCCGCCCGGTCGGGCTGTCATAGACGTTCTGCGTCACCTGCGCGGTGACAAACCCGGGCAGGTCCGAGCGGAGGCCGGTAATGAGCGCCGCAGGGATCACCGAGCCCGCCTGGAGGATATTGGGCGATGCCAGCCCCGAGAGCCGTTCTCCCGACACCGTGCGCCGGTCGCTGGCGCGCTCCAGAAACGCCCGGCGTCGGCCGGCTTCGGATTTGGCACCAGGCTGCGTGCCAGAGGGCGCGGCCGGTTCCGCAATTGCCGATGCTCCCGCGAAGCCCACAGTATCGCTTGCCGGTGATCCCCCACCGAAAAACAGACGGCTTGCGCGTGCTGCCTCGCGCTCCTGCGCGACGCGCTGGCGTGCGGCCTCTGCGGCGTTGGCGGCTGGATCAGGTGGAACGGGTTGCGGTCCGTCGACAGGCGGAAACACGGCAATATCGCCGCGCCGCTGTGCATCGAGGATCGGCTTGCCGAGATCGCCCGGAAGCGGCGGGCCGAGCTTGGGAACCTGACCATAATCCTTGGGCGCTCCAGCCAGGCCATCAGCTGGCGTAGGGAATTTGGCGGGCTGCGGACCGACCAGGTGAAGCGGATCAAGGAATTGGAGACGGAGAATTTGCGGCTGCGGAAGGCCGTGAGTGATCTGACGCTGGATAAATTGATCCTCAAGGAAGCCGCCTCGGGAAACTTCTAAGCCCCGCTCGTCGCCGGGCCTGCGTCGAGCACGTGCAGCAGAAGCTGGATATTTCGGAGCGTCGCGCGTGCGCGGCGCTTGGACATTATCGCTCGACGCAGCGCCGGACGCCGAAGACGCCCGACGATGAAGCGGGGCTGATCGAGGACATGGTCGAGTTGGCGCGCACTTACGGGCGCTACGGCTATCGCCGCATCCGCGCGATGCTGGAGGCCGCCGGCTGGGACGTGAGCGTCAAGCGCGTCGCGCGCCTTTGGCGGCGAGAGGGGCTGAAAGTGCCGGTGAAACAACCGAAACGCGGCCGTCCCTGGCTGAACGACGGCTCGTTCGTGCGACTGCGCGCGGAGCGGCGCAATCACGTCTGGGCCTACGACTTCGTCGAGGAGCGAACGCATGACAATCGCAAGATCCGCATGCTGTGCGTGGTCGATGAATTCACGCGCGAAGCGCTGGCGATCCGCGTCGCACGACGGCTCAACTCGAGCGATGTGATCGACGTGTTGGCCGATCTGATGATCATGCGCGGCGCCCCCGAGTATGTGAGAAGCGACAACGGCCCGGAATTTGTCGCCATCGCCGTGCGCGAGTGGATCGCCAAAGTCGGCGCCAAGACCGCTTACATCGAGCCCGGCAGCCCGTGGGAGAACGGCTACGTCGAGAGCTTCAACGGCAAGCTGCGCGATGAACTGCTCAATCGCGAAATCTTCTACACGCTCCGTGAAGCGCAGGTGCTGATCGAAGCCTGGCGGCGTCACTACAACGGCGTGCGTCCACACTCTGCGCTCGGCTGGAAACCACCAGCGCCGGAGACCCTCGTCATGCAGGCATGGCCGCTGCGCCTCGTCGGAAAACTAGAATTGGAGGCCGCGATGAACTAACACTGCACCCGGACGCGCGAATGGGGGCCGGTCAGGTGACGCCGCGGCTGGAGATGGCGGCATGAGCGCGCCCACCACCATGCGGGTGTTCATCCCTCTGACCATTCGCAAGCGGAACGGACGACCCAAGATCATGCCGCCTGCAGATATGGTGCCGGACACCAGCGGGGTGGACCCACATGTACTGAAGGCGATCGCCCGGGCCTGGGGCTGGCGGCGCAAGCTGGAGAGCGGCGCTGCGACAACGATGCAGGATATCGCGCAAGTCGAGGATGTCTCGGACCGCTACGTCGGGCGAATGCTGAGGCTGGCCTGGCTTGCGCCGGCGGTGCTGGAAAGGTTGCTGGTCCAACGCGTGCCACCCGCAGTGTCGATCAAGGACTTGGCGGCCGTGGCCGACCTGCCGTGGGCAGAGCAGGTCGCCGCCGCATTCGGCCGTCCGGAAGCCTGATCATCAATTCTGACGTTTGGGTCCCTTAGCGTTAAAGCCGAGGTCCGAGCCCAGGTGATCGTTGGCACGGCTTGGCTTTCGGGCAGTGAGGCTGAATGTCTGCTTCCTGGCGTGACACTCGCGACTGGATTCGACCCAAATCCGACCCGTGGCGGGTACGCTCCGTGTCGGGGGCCATTATTCGCGTTGCGCGGCGGTTGAAAGCCGGCCCACCAGATTGCGTCTATTTCTTCGTCACAGCGGCCAGCGCCGTTAACAACCCTTCAGGCGTCGACGGCTTCCTCACGATAACAGCTTGCGGCCAGTCGTTTGACAAAGCTTCGCTGTCACTGTTCCCCGTGTGGAAAATGAAAGGTATTGCGGCGGCAACCAGGCGCCGCGCGACGGGTAACGAGTCATGGTCGCCCAACCGCACGTCAAGAATCGCTGCCGTGATTTCGTGGTTTTCGATTAAGCGCAAAGCGTCATGCGCTGACATGGCCGGACCGACCACCTCCGCGCCGGCGTCGCGAACGATGTCCTCCAGCTCAGCAGCGATGAAGACTTCATCTTCGACGATCAGAACGCGATGAGGGTGCAGATTCACGAGAGGGTCCAAGCTGGCGTTGGGTGGTTTTGTGCCTTGGTGCGACTCAAGGGCGGGAAATCATTTCAGACGATCAAAATGGCCGACTGCCCCCCCCGGAGGCAAAGCCACGAACTGTGTGGGTGGCACCCGCAGGGTCCAGCTTAGTCCCCCGACATCAAACACCGAGTTAACCGTGCCCCCAAGCTTCTGCGCCACCATCCGTTCGATGACCCGACGTCCGAAACCTTCGCGCGTCGGCGGAGTGACGGCGGGGCCGCCACGTTCAGTCCAGTCGAGCTGCAATTCAGGCGGTTGCGCGCCATCGCTGTCCAAAGTCCACCTGACCCGGACGACGCCGGTCGGGACCGACCATGCACCATACTTGACGCAATTGGTGGCGAGTTCGTGGAACGCCAGGCCTATTGATTCCGTCGCGTTTGAACCAAGGAAGACGTCTGGGCCCTGGCACACAAGCCGGCCCCCCGCTGTGCCGAACGGTTCTAGATGGCGACGAACCAAATCCTCAAGCGGTGTGCCGTCCCATTGTTGAGCAACAAGCAAATCCGCCGAGATGACCATGCCTTGAAGGCGATTGCTGAAAAGCTCGCGGAATTCATCCAGCGATCCAGCGCTTCGCGCCGTCTGACTGGCAACTCCCTGAATGACGGCAAGCTGGTTCTTGGCGCGATGCGCCAGTTCGCGCATCAAAAATTCCCGATGTGCTTCCGCGTCTTTTTGCGCGCTGATATCCACAATTACAGAAATAAAGTGGTCCGGTTCGCCGGTTTCGAGCCGCTGTAGGGAAACTGTCAGAGCGATCCAGACTTCGGAGCCATCCTTGCGAACATAGCGCTTATCCATCGCATAGGTGCTGACCTCACCGCTCAGAACCTGGCCTTGCTGGGCCAGGTCGGCATCCAGGTCTTCGGGGTGGGTGATGTCCTGAAACGTCATGGTCAGGAGTTCGTCTCGCGAGTATCCGACAATGCTGCACAGCTTTTCGTTGACGCTGAGCCAAGCCCCGTCGAGCGCCACGTGCGCGACGCCGACGGCAGCATTCTCGAATGTGCCACGGAATCGCGCTTCGCTGGCGCGCATTGCGGCCTCCGCCCGCCTTCGCTCGGTGATGTCGTCGACTATTGCACCTACCCCGACGATCGCCCCGTTGGGTTGCGTCAAGGGATAATATTTTGCACTCCAGGCCTTGATGACTCCGGGCTTGCCCGGGATTTCACCGCTGACCTCAAACTCGGTGACTTCACCGGTTTGCAGGACTTCGAGCAGACGGGGTTCCAGCGCATCCCGCAATGTCGGAAGGATGTCCCAGATGGAGCGGCCAATGTGATCGGACTGCGGAATCCCGTTGATCTCGGCTAGCGCCTTGTTCACTCTGACAAACTGGAGGTCGCGGTCGAACAGCGCCAATCCGACGGGCGTGTTCGCATACAAGGCCTCGATCTCGTTCAGCCGTTCCTGCAATGCCGCCTGGTCGCGCCGATGCTCGGTGACGTCATGGCCATCGACGAAGATGCCGCTGACCTGACCGTCCAAACCGACGACGGGTTGATAGACGAAGTCGAGAAACCGTTGCTCGGCCACGCCGCTGCCATCGTTCTGGAACGCGATGGGCACGTCGCGGCCGACAAAGGCTTGGCCGCTGGCGTAAACTTCATCGAGCAGTTCGAAAAAGCCCTGCCCCTCTACGTCCGGAAATAGTTCCCGAACGGGCTGGCCGACAACATTTCGTCCGCCAACGAGCCTGAGATAGGCGTCATTCGCCCGCTGAAAGACGTGGTCGGGACCGTCCAGCATGGCCATGAAACTGGGTGCCTGCTTGAAGAATTGCGTTAAGCGCTCGCCTTCCGATGCGCGCTCGGCCTCCCGCAGTTGCCGCTCCGCCTCCGCCTGCTTGCGCCAAGTGATATCTTCCGCCGACGGAATGACGAACAGCAGCCGCTCGCCGTCGAAGACGGGCTTGAGCATGAAGTCGAGAACGGCCTGCTGATCGTCTGCGACGCGGATCGTTTCTTCGTACCGGACCACCTCACCCCGCACGGCTCGGTCGAAGCTGGCCCGCAGCCGTTTTTGAACAGCGAGGTCGTAGTTCCACCAGTAACAGTCCCAGAAAGGCTTGCCGATGACATCGCTGCGGCTTAATCGGGCGGCGGCGAGCGAGGCGTGATTGGCCTCGGTGAGCGTGCCGTCGGGGGCGATCATGCCGACGAATGTAAACATCGAGTCGATGACCTGATGGACCCTCTCCTCGCTCGCCCGCAGCGCTTCCTCGGCCAGTCTGCGCTCGGTAATGTCCTCGACGATGCCGCCGAAAGCCATGATCTCGCCCGTTCCGTCGCGAACGGGATACCAGTGTTCACACCAGAAACGCGTTACGCCAGGCGCGGCGGGTGTCTCACCGGAGAACTCGTGATTCAAAACGGCTTCGCCGGTCGCCAGGATTCGGCCCGTCACCTCGTGGAGAATTTCAGCGAGGGTGGGCAAGACCTCGGAGACAGTCCGGCCCAGGTGCGCCTCGGCGGGAATGCCATTTATCTCCGCGAGGCGTTCATTGACGCGGACGAAGCGCAGATCCCGATCGACGAAGCAGATGCCGATGGGGGCGGTCGTTAGAATAGTATTGAGTAAGTTGTTGACACTCTGCAACTCCGCCACGGTCTGCTTGCGCTTGGAGATTTCGTTCGCTGTCATGATACCCCAGCCTTGACCATGGCCGATTTCGGCAAACCGGGTTCTTCCTCGTATGTTGAAAGCCCAACCGGGGCAACAGGGTGAAGCTGGGCCGATTGTAGCAGCCGGATGTGGTTAAGTTGCCCTCGGTATCGCTTGCCGCCCCGAAGGCCGTTGTGTTCCTGATAGCTGATTTTTACGCGCCGATCTGCCCGCGAAACATTCGCAGGCGACGTCAGTGGAGGTCCGCGTTGCGCGCGCGATCCGATGTCCGTTCACCACCCAACCCAGTCCTTCGGAATGTCCGGTTCCGGATGAGGCCACCACGGTCTTTAGGCCGGAATGCGCTCCGCCACCCGCACCCGGAACTGCGCGCCATCACGCCCACCTCGGATTCTCTAATCA
>Ga0163152_10009495_pt1 | contig 10128 bp, 13 predicted proteins | sample OliLakLV19MP8IB2_FD_148635 | JGI IMG/M metagenome (GOLD analysis project Ga0163152, IMG submission 148635) | Freshwater microbial mat bacterial communities from Lake Vanda, McMurdo Dry Valleys, Antarctica - Oligotrophic Lake LV.19.MP8.IB-2 | ecosystem: Environmental > Aquatic > Freshwater >...
GTCCGAGACCGATCCCGAGGCCGAGACCGAGACCGATCCCGAGACTGAGTCTGAGACTGAGTCCGAGTCAGATCTTGAGACTGATCCCGAGACCGAGACCGATCCCGAGTCCGATCCCGAGACCGAGACCGAGACCGATCCCGAGACCGAGACCGATCCCGAGTCCGATCCCGAGACCGATCCCGAGGCCGAGACCGATCCCGAGACCGATTCCGAGTAGTATCGTTTCTGCCACCATTTCTGGTGTGTCATCATGTCATCGCCTCCGTCGGTAACAACCAATCGCCTGGATACCACGAGACGATACTTTGCGTGGCCAGGATAACGGGGCCGCAGAACTCCGTTCGCGGCGTGCGGCCGCGCACCTTCGAGAAGTCCTTGAGCCTGCACAGGTCCGACAGACGCCCGGTCCAATGCACCCAGCTTGAGTTCTTGAGGCTCACATACCCGAGGCCCTTCTCCACGATCTCGCCGACGTAATACAACGTCACTGTGCAGATAAGGAACCGCTCGCCGACCTCGCCAGGAAACTGAAGCATCGCACCTTCTCCATTCAGGTAGTTTCTAATCTGCTCGCCGCCGGGGTCGCCGTGTTCTTCGAGCCAGTCCGCGTAAACATGGAGCGGGCCAAGCTCGTCGGGGCGCTCGCGGATCGTTGCCAAAAATGCGTCGTGGTTCACTCTGAGTCCTCGTGCCTGCCGCCCGATCCCGAGGCCGAGGCCGAGTCCGAGGCCGAGGCCGAGACCGAGACCGAGACCGAGTCCGAGGACGAGGCCGATCCCGAGACAGAGTCCGAGGACGATCCCGAGTCCGAGACCGATCCCGAGACTGAGTCTGAGACTGAGTCCGAGTCAGATCTTGAGACTGATCCCGAGTCCAATTCCGAGTCCGAGTCCGATCTTGAGACCGATCCCGATTCCGAGTAGTATCGTTTCTGCCACCATTTCTGGTGTATCATCATGTCATCGCTCCTGCACCAGCGCCAGCCATGTTGCCCCGCCGCTCGTGGTTCACTCTGAGTCCTCGTGACTGCCGCCCGAGACCGATTCCGATTCCGAGTCCGATCTCGAGTCCGAGTCCGAGACCGAGTCCGAGTCCGAGACCGATCCCGAGTCAGATCTCGAGACCGATCCCGAGTCAGATCTCGAGACCGATCCCGAGTCAGATCTCGAGACCGATCCCGAGACTGATCCCAATTCCGATCCCGAGTCCGATCCCGAGACCGATCCCGAGTCCGAGTAGTATCGTTTCTGCCACCATTTCTGGTGTGTCATCATGTCATCGCCTCCGCACCAGCACACGCCAATGTTGCCCCGCCGACGGGGCGCGGCGGGGCGTGAAGAATCCTCGATCTGATCCACGGCCTTTCAGTTAGGCCGAATGAATGCTGCCGACCGAGACCGAGACCGAGACCGATTCCGATTCCGATTCCGATTCCGATTCCGAGTCCGATCTCGAGTCCGATCTCGAGTCCGAGTCCGAGACCGAGTCCGAGACCGAGTCCGATCTCGAGTCCGAGACCGAGTCCGAGTCCGAGACCGATCTCGAGACCGATCCCGATTCCGAGTCCGAGTCCGATCCCGATCCCGATTCCGAGTCCGAGTCCGAGTCCGAGACCGATTCCGAGTCCGAGTCCGAGTCCGAGTCCGAGACCGATTCCGAGTCCGATCTCGAGACCGATCCCGAGTCCGATCCCGAGTCCGATCTCGAGTCCGATCCCGAGACCGATCCCGAGTCCGATCCCGAGTAGTATCGTTTCTGCCACCATTTCTGGTGTGTCATCATGTCATCGCTCCTGCACCAGCACACGCACACGCCAATGTTGCCCCGCCGACGGGTCGCGGCGGGGCGTGAAGAATCCTCGATCTGACCCACGGCCTTTCAGTTAGGCCGCGTGCCCGTCGCGCGGCGGAATACATAGCGTTACTGACTGCCGCTGCGCCCCGCGGCCGGGGTGGTGGTTCATGCGATCATCGCCTCCACGGCTTCGATGCGCTTGCCGATCCACGTCAGCACGGGCGTCGCGATGCTGTTGCCGATGGCGGCGTAGCGTGGTCCGTCCGCCGCAGGCTTGCCGCGATAGGGCACGAAGGTGTAACCTTGGTGAGTGGTCAGACTAATTTCGTAGGAACAGGCGCTCCGCATTGTCTCTGGAATGAACCCACTTATGACAGTCGAGACACAGGAGACTAAGGTTTCCCACATCGAGTCTGAGGCTTGGTGCGGTTGCCCAAGTTGCGATGTGGTGAACTTCAAACATTCGTTGAGCGCGCTGGTGAACTGCGCCGCATCGCTGGCAAGTGCGTCGATCTCTCGCCCACACAGAAGCACAGACGCGCTTCCATTCAGGGGATGTGTAGAAGGATTGGTGTTCGCTAGTGATGCCCCCCTTCCACGTTGAACTGAGGGGGCCGCGCCTTCGTGCGTAAGAGCAAGCAGTCGAGCAAAAGCGCCGGGAGCGATAGGCTGGCGACACTGGCTTGCTAATTCCGCAATGCTCGCAGACCAAGGCGGCTTTCCGGCACTGCGTAACTGAGCTTGCTGCCGCTCTAAGTCGATCAGCACATCGACGGCCACAGGTGCGCTTAGATCGAGACTTGGGGGTGCTGAAGCCCGCTTGGCAGACAGCGCACGACCGTTCTTCTCGTCCTCGGTTTGGCATACCAGCACCTTAATCGTTCTTTGAATCTCGGGGAAACCTTGAAGGCGCTCTGTTTCCCTGGGGGTCAATCGCCGAATCGCCATGCCGGTCGCGATGTTCATTTCTTGGCGACGACCACCGCCCTGGGGCGAGTTCAGGCTGTAGGCCAACTCAACCGACGTTTCGCACGATCGGTCGCCATCGCGCCCTCGCTCCTGAAAGGCGATGGCCGGGCATGGGTCGCCCGCTTTGCCGATGCCGGTTCCCGGCGATCCACCTGACGATCCTTCGACGCGATTGTTCGTCATGGTCGCGCCTCGGCTTGCTTGTCGCATGTCGATAGGGATGATCGGCGTTCCCCGGCCCGTGCCGTCCTTGCTCGCGTCGAAGCCGCTGGCGCGAAGAGTGTGGGCGACGAAGTTGTCGGACTCGCCGTCGTATCGTCGTCCGTCGCCCGCTGTGTCACAGCGGGCGACGGTGTTGGTGTCGTCCTCTCGTCGTCGTCCGGGGCTGTTGCTACTTGGGTGAGAGCCGCTAATAAGGCTGGCGGCAACGTCTTCCCGCGTCGTGCGGCCCGTCGGAGTATTCCCCGACATGCTTTCTCGCTCAAGTAGTACCGCGGCGGCACGTCGCCAGTCTCCAAGATGTCCGACAACGAACACGCGACGGCGTCGCTGGGGAACTCCGAAATGCTGTGCGTCCAGAACCCGGTAGGCGAACCCATACCCGCATTCTGCCAGCCCCCCAAGGAAGGAGCCAAACGCTTCCCCTTTGTCACTCGACAACAGACCAGGGACGTTCTCGAAGACCAGCCACCGGGGGCGAAGGCGGTCAGCAATTCCAAGAAAGACGAGGGCCAAGTTGCCACGCGGATCAGCCAATCCCTTTCGAAATCCTGCAACGCTGAACGACTGGCATGGAGTTCCCCCCACGAGAAGGTCGATTGCTCCAATGTTCCACTCCCGATAAGTATTCATGTCCCCGAGGTTCGGCACGTCGGTATAGTGATGCTTCAAAACGGCACAAGGGAATGAGGCGATTTCGCTGAACGCGGCGGCTGACCACCTGAGAGGTTTCCACGCGACCAAGGCGCTTTCGATGCCCGAACACACGCTCAAAAATCGCATTCCGTAATCCCTCTTGCTGTGTTCATGCTGGCGGCGGTATCGGGCAACGAGCCACGGACCGCGTATCCTTTTCACGGCTCCCCGCCGCCAGCGTGATTCATGCGGGCGGCGGGAACTCCCTCACTTGTAAGTTGTTTGGGAATTCCCTCATGTCTCCGCCCTTGCGGTCGATCAGGCGAAGCGGCACGATTTCAGGCGGGATGTAGTTCGGCGGATCGCCAGTGTCCCAATCGTGCGGATTGGATCCAGCCTGCTTGAAGAACCAAGGCACATTGGCCTTGTCGCATTGCGATTGGATTGAGCGTGCCCAATCCAACTCGAATCGCCTCGCGCCGTGGCCGCTCTCGCCGCCGACGATCACCCAATCGACCCCGTGTATACGCTGCCCACCGAGCAGCATAAGGTCCACCGGCCCCAGCATCGGCTCCACGCTCAGGAACCGGATCGTCGCCGGTACGCGCAGCAAGTGCGGGATACGCTCGTCGGCCGTGGCCTGGTCCTCCACACTGACGCCCAGCCAGACGTTGGAGCGTGGGCCTTCAGGGGTGTAGGGCGGCATCATCCGCGCGATGTTCTCCGGCCTTTTCGTCAACAGAAGCCACGAGAGGTTCGGCGTGGCGTCGATGAGCCGGAAGAGGCGGGCGCGAACGTCCTGCATGGTGAGCGGCGAGAAGTTCGGCTTCGGACGTTCTTCGGTCGCGATAATCGTGTTCGTGTGCCACGCCTTCCAGAGTTTCTCACCGCTCGCGCTCATCATCGGCCCGTCCCACTGCTCGAATACGTCGGCCAAGCTCGCGCAGAACACACGGGGCCGATCCGCTTGCGGGCACGCCGCTTTGTCCCACTTCACCGGCTCGCGCCACATCGCCTCCGACGCCACGACGCGCGTACCGTTCGACCCCCAGGGGTTGAACGTAAAATCACACCATTCGATCTTGGTGACACCCATTACATCGACCTCCTTCGCGGTTGTGTGTGATCTCACTTTGTTTTCGCGTGCTTCCCGCCGCGAGCCGGCATGGCTCGGTGGTGTTACAGCCGGCCAACTAGCCCTTACTGAAGGGGCCACTGCCTCCGGCTCGCGGCGTGATTCGTCAAAATTCCGCGTGCTGCCGTTCCGCCTCGGCGATCATGTCTTTGATGTCTCCTCGCAGTGAGGAAAGCTGCTTTAGTAATTGGAAAACATCATTGTCATGGCCGCGAGCGATCATCCGCTCCAGTCCATCATCGATCTGTTTGAGTTGCTCGACTCGCGATTCCAATAATTCATCCATTACTCAGCCCTCCCCGCCGTGATCGCAGGCGGCGTGCGCGCCGTCGTGCCCGTTGTTTTCAAGGATGTCCGGCAGATTCCCGTCACGCTCGATATAGAGACGACGGGTCTTAATCATGTGCCCGTTGGGGTCAAGGATGTCCGGCAGATTCCCCTTGTCGAGCCGGATGAACCACTCCACGTCATCCCAACTCCAGTCGGACCACGATTCTCCTGACGAATCGTCCCAGCCGGTTTCCGAGGCGACGATTACGTTCATGTACCACCACGGCTTGCCGCCGTTCCTATTGACGCAGCAGACGGCGATCAGGAATCGGTCGCCGCATTCCACTAGCCCATCGGCTAGTGGGTCGTTGCCGCGTGCTGGGCCGTGCTGCCACGCCAGCCCCTCGGTCACGTTGCCCATCGTTCGGCCCTCCCCGCCGTGGTCCGGCGTCGGGCCGATGCGCTCGCCCGTGCCCGTCTCGCCGATCCACGGCTCGTCCGTGTCGGCGGCGCGGACCAGGGCCAGCGCCTCGGCGAACATGGCGTTGACCTCGGTTGTCGGCCCCGCCGAAAACGGGCCGACCGTGACGACGTTGCCGGGGATCACCGCGCACCCAAAGTCGAGCAGGGCATCGACGCGGTCCAGCAGCGCTATCGCCGCGTCCCGCTCGCGGGTCAGGGTGTCGATGCGGCCGGCCAAAACCGCGATGCTGCGGATGTTGTTCGCCATCGTCGTCTCCTCGGGTGGTTCGATCTGATCAAGGTCGCGCATTCTCATTTGCAACTCCACACGGCTGCCACGGCCACGCACAGGCCCGCCAGCGCGAACCAAAGCAGCGGACTGAACACAGGATCACGCCGGGGATCGCTCACCATTTTGAGTACCCCAGGCGATTCACCAGCCACGCCCACAGGCGGCGGGCCTTGCCCAATCCCAGCGTCCACTCCCGGACGCAGACGCCGCGTTCGTAGCGTCGGACGCGGACGGTCAAGGCGTCGGTCGGGGCGGTCGCGAAGACATACTTGCGGTCGCCCGGTCCCATCAGGTAGTGCGAGGTCAAGGTCGGGCGGCGAGTCGTTGAGGTCATGAGCGTACTCCATTCCGGTGAGGGGGCGGGTTACTTGCTGCGTCCGGCGATGCTCAGGGCGATTCCGCGGCCGGTCAGGAAGCCGATGGCGAACATCGTGGCAATCGTGAGGATGGCGGTGATGGTCAGGCTCCAAATTACTCTTGTATGTTGCTGCGTGAGCGTGTATCGTACACAGTGTTGTCCGGTGTGTCAACGCAGCATTTGCATGTGTGACAAGAATTTGTCAATGTTTTCAACACCATTGCACGCAAGTGCATGGTGGCAATGAACTTGGTGTTGCTACACGAACGCGAGGTGATGTACACTGTGTTAATCATGGCCACACCTGAAAAAAAGCGTCGCGGCCGCCCCAAGACCGGCGGCGCGCCGAAGAACAAAGACCGGCACACCAAGCCGCGGAAGGCGTTCCACGACGATCAGTTCGTCTTCGACGCCTTGACCAAATACTGCGAGTCGCTGGAAGTGGCTCCCGACGAATCATCCGTGCTACGGCTTGCGCTCCACGAGTTTCTTGTGAAACGTGGGTTTCTCAAGCCGAACGTCAAAGCCGTTGAGTAACTCGCGCGGGCACGTCCTGCTGCACCGCCCTCGCCTTAGCCGCGCGCGGTTGTCGAATGGAACGGCATCCACAGGCAGTAGTGGCCCACGCTCGGTCGCTCGTCGCCGGGTTGCACGAACCGCACACCGCACCTGCCCCACGGCACCCCGTTCACGTCGAATACGGCCAGATTCACGATCTTGTTGCCGTCCAGCACGCGGACGATCATTGCCGCCAACGGCTCGTTGCCGTGACGCGGGATCATCACGTCCACTTCGCCGGGCACGAAATACACGATGCGCCCTACAGTCGGCTCAATCATTTGCTACTCCAAGTTGGGGAAGGGGAGTCACGTCGCCATCTCGGCAACCACACAGTCGCAAGCTTTCCCTCTTGCGCTAGGGGTTGTTACCTGGCGACGGCAAGGTCGAACCCATCACGCTCGTCGCAAGCTTTCCCTCTTGCGCTAGGGGTTGTTACGTCGCCATCCAAGCTGTCCACCGCTATGTCGCAAGCTTTCCCTCTTGCGCTAGGGGTTGTTACCTTCGCGCCGTCGTGCCGATCCCACCCGACATCTCGCCGTCGCAAGCTTTCCCTCTTGCGCTAGGGGTTGTTACGCTTCAATCCGCGCAGCGGCCCTTGTGTCGCAAGCTTTCCCTCTTGCGCTAGGGGTTGTTACGACCTGGGGCAAGCGCCCGTGGACGTTCAGGCAGCGGTCGCAAGCTTTCCCTCTTGCGCTAGGGGTTGTTACGTCTTCGGGGATGGTGGCCCACGTCGGGCGGGCCAGATGTCGCAAGCTTTCCCTCTTGCGCTAGGGGTTGTTACGCAGATTTCCCAAGCGGGTTTTGCGATTTATCTTTGCCGTCGCAAGCTTTCCCTCTTGCGCTAGGGGTTGTTACCTTGCCAGACCTCCGCTGTCTGGAGGTCGCAAGCTTTCCCTCTTGCGCTAGGGGTTGTTACATCGTATCGGCTATCTGATGCCGGACGGCGGACGCGTGTCGCAAGCTTTCCCTCTTGCGCTAGGGGTTGTTACACTGTTACCCTCCGCGTGGATGGCTCGTCCCAGTTCCTGTCGCAAGCTTTCCCTCTTGCGCTAGGGGTTGTTACGCACCTTCATGCCGCAGGACAACGAGCCGCCCACGAGCTGGCAGTGTCGCAAGCTTTCCCTCTTGCGCTAGGGGTTGTTACCCGACTTACCGACTGAAGATTGTCGGAACTTCACCTTGCGTCGCAAGCTTTCCCTCTTGCGCTAGGGGTTGTTACGAACCCCTTGAAGCAGCAGACGCGGCCGTAGTTCTTGTCGCAAGCTTTCCCTCTTGCGCTAGGGGTTGTTACCGAGCTGCGGGACAGGTTGTGCTGCGGAGGGAGATGTAGACGTCGCAAGCTTTCCCTCTTGCGCTAGGGGTTGTTACCTTTCGTGACCTTCAGTGCCCCCGCGATCAGCACCCGGCTGTCGCAAGCTTTCCCTCTTGCGCTAGGGGTTGTTACGGCTCGCATCCGAACATGCTACCGCATTGGTTCACGCCGCTGGCCGTCGCCAGTATCTCGCAGCCCGATTTTTCAAAGATCAATCGGACCATCATCTTATACACCGCGAGCGACCCCGGCCATTTCGTCCGCATCGGGCTGCTCGCCGTGCAGCAAGTTCATCGCCGCGCGATAGTCCTGGTCCTCGGTCACGCCGCAATGACGGCACGTCCGCACCAGTTCCGCCGCGGCGTCGAACCCGTCGATCTCGCCGCACGCATGGCAACGCTGCGTCGTCCACGCCGCGTCAATCGACATCGTTTCCGCGAACCCCTCGCGGATCAACTCACGCAGTCGGCCCGGCGAGGCGATGAAAGCGTTGCCCCGCGCCGTCTGGTTTTCGCTCTCGGCTTCCTCGGCCTTGGGCTTGCGCTTGATCTCGCGCAGGTCCATGTCTTCGACATGGACGACGCGGTACTCACTCGCCAGCCGTTTTACGAAACAGCGGTAGTAGTCGTCGCGCCAGCGCGACGCCCGCGCCCGCTGGCCCGATTCCGAGTTCCACTCGCGTGAGTCCTCGCGCATCCATCGCACCAACTCGCCGTATATCTCCTCATCGCCCGTCACTCGCTCCGCGCTCCACGCCCGCAGCAGGCCAGCCAGTCGCGCCGGTGATCGCCATTGGCGGATTGTCTTGACCCGCTCGCGCATCTCCTCGCCGAAGCGCCCCGCGTTGGCGGCGAACCAGTCGGCCACGCGCGGCAAGAACTCGCCGAATCGCACATCTCGTTCCGCTCGTCGAGTCGCCGGTTCCGACCAGCGCCGCAAGTCGTCGGCGGGCAAAATCAACTCCCCCCGTCGGCCGTCGTCGCCAGCCCAGGACGCCACGCGCAACCCCTCGGGCACGACACGCCAGCCCAGGTCGATGCCGACCGATCCGCCCGACGTGGTCGGCGACTCCCAAGCATCGCGAGCGACCGACAGCATCAACTGCCAGCGCCAGAATGTGCCGCAGCGCCGACGATGCACGAACGCCCATTTGATTTTCGCATCAACAGGGATCGGCCGATGGTAGACCATCGGGAATTTCGCCCAGACGGGAGCGCGCCCGTCGCTGCCGACGCGCAGCCACGCCACGGCCAGCGGTCGCTTGCCGCGCCCGCACTCGCCGGTCAACTCGATACGAAGCCGCTTGTCCTGGCCCAGCGTCAGCACGGCCGGTTCCACGCCATTTTGCAGTTGGATCGCGAGCCGGCCTTCGCCGGTCCAGCGGTGGAAGATCGGCGGCGCGCCCGAGCGGAACGACCCGGCCGCTTGTTCGACGGTCAAGTAGGTGCCCCAATACACGCCGCACGCGCCGCGTGCCTCGCGCCGTCGCTCGCTCGCGACCGTCTCAATGGCGTCCAGCGCGGCCCGCACGTCGTCGGCCGCGAACGCCTCGGTCCGCACGGTCTTGAGTTGCCCGCGCAACCCCTTGAGCAGAGCGGCGGCGTCCTTGCTGGCCTGCCGCTCGTCGGCACTCGCCCGCTTGTTTCGTTCGCGGGCGTTGCGCACCTTGAGCGCCGCCGCAGCCGCATCGTAAGCGGTCACGGCGTCCGCGACTTCGCCCGTCAGCCGCGCAACGGCGGGGCGCATCGCGAGTAGACATTGCTGGACCGCCTCGCGCCGGTCCAGCTCCAATCGGACCAGATTATTACGGTATTGGTGCGCGGCGCGCAACTGCTCATCGACCAGATCGGCCCCCTCGGTCGGAGCGAGGATGCCGTAGACATAGTTGCGCGTGGGCTTGGATTCGTGGCCGAACATGCGATTCTCCTTGGAGCGGCTGGACACTATTCCTCACTCAAATCCGTTTCACTCAAATCCGTTTCACTCAAATCCGCCTCACTCAAATCCGCCTCACTCAAATCCGCCCCGCGCAAATCCGTTCCGCGCAAATCCGTCCCGCTCAATAACGCCTCACTCAAATCCGTCCCGCGCAAATCCGTCCCGCGCAAATCCGCCCC
>Ga0163152_10009496_pt1 | contig 10128 bp, 5 predicted proteins | sample OliLakLV19MP8IB2_FD_148635 | JGI IMG/M metagenome (GOLD analysis project Ga0163152, IMG submission 148635) | Freshwater microbial mat bacterial communities from Lake Vanda, McMurdo Dry Valleys, Antarctica - Oligotrophic Lake LV.19.MP8.IB-2 | ecosystem: Environmental > Aquatic > Freshwater > Lake...
CCACTACATGTTCCTTACTCAATTCGATTGGCTCGCTGGTCAATCCGTCGTCCTTCACTTCCAGCGAAAATGCCGCCTCTCGGATACCCGGATGAACCGCAATGCCAGGGCCAAATTCGCGCGTGAACAACTCGGACGTCAGCACTTGCGCGTTGATTGTCTTGGCCAGCGGTTCCAACGTTCCGCTGGTATGGTCTGCGGCGGCAAAAAGTTTGTCCTGAAACTCGGTAAATTGCTGCACGCGCTGTTCTTCGATGAACTCAGACTCAAGCTCCGCGCGTACTTCGTCGAACGACTTGGTCACGGCGGGACGAATCTCGCGCAGGGCGATGATGTGATAGCCCTGCCTGGTTCGAACTGGCGCCGAAACCTTGCCCGCCTCCAATGCGAACAGCGCTTGCTCAAAGGCCGGCTCCATACTGCCCTTCTCGATCCAGCCCAAATCACCGCCTGATTCCTTGGACCCGATATCTTCGGAAGAAGTTTGCGCTACCAGCGCGAACTCCTTTCCAGCACTCAGCTCGGCGGCAACCGCCGCCGCCTTATCCTGCGCTACTTTCTGCGCCTTTGCATCCGCAGATTCAGCCACTTCGATGAGCACGTGCGAAGCCAGGCGTTGCTCATTGGTACCGAATCGGAGCGACTGCTCCTGATACTGCTGGCGCAGCTGCGATTCATTTGCCTCAACGCGCGCGATCGACGCTCCGTTCAACTCGACGTATTCGACTGAGACTTGCTCGGGCGTCACGTAATCTATCGAGTGCGCGTCGAAATATTTCTTGATCTGTTCGTCACTGATGCTTTCCGGCGCAATGACTGTTGGCGGGAGAGACAGATAACGAAAACTGCGCAACTGATCCCGCAAGCGTACAAACGTACCGACTTCCTTGGACGTGACCAGCGCAGTAGCAGTAATTTGACTAGGCAACTCGCGAACCGCAATGTCACGACGCAGGCGCGCATCGAACTGCGTTGGACTCATGCGATTGCTTTTCAGCACTTCACGATACAAATCCTCGTCGAATTTTCCTTCGCGCTTGAACGACTCGATCTTGCCGATTTCTTCGCGGACTTTGCTGTCCGAAACCGCCATGCCCGCACCCGTGCCGGCCTGGGTGATCAACTCTTCGTCGATCAACTGGTCCAGCACCTGACGCCGGAATTGAGGCGTATCAAACATTTTGGCATTGTAGGATTCGCCCATCATCTGGCGCATCTGGTTTTGCTGCTCTTGCATGCGCTTGGCAAAATCGTCTTCGCTGATGATCTCGTCGCCGACCTTGGCCACAAATGGCTGCGACCCGCCAAAGCTGTAATCGCCAATACCGAAGAATAGCAATCCACCAATCACCAACAGCATCAGCAGACTGTAAAACACCTTGGTACTCGATTTGTCACGAATCTGCTGCAACATGGCTCGATGTCTTTCTGGTTTACCGGGCACGTCCGGCGTGGGGCAAAAAAAACAAGGGCGCCTCGTGGGCGCCCTCGCGTCAGATGGCGGAGTGGACGGGACTCGAACCCGCGACCCTCGGCGTGACAGGCCGATATTCTAACCGACTGAACTACCACTCCATTTTCCCATGATCAGAAAACACATCTGACCATCAAACTCTTGTAGACATCGAAGGTGTCATCCCTCGACCAGACCTGTACCCAACTTGCTCGGTTTTATGCGGCGTCCTCACAGATGGTGGGTGCTGAGGGTTTCGAACCCCCGACCCTCGCCTTGTAAGGGCGACGCTCTACCGCTGAGCTAAGCACCCCAGCAAAGCGGATTAGTTTACAGCGTCTTTCAGGGCTTTGCCAGCCTTGAACGCCGGATTCTTCGAGGCCTTGATCTTGAGCGTCGCACCAGTCTGCGGGTTACGGCCGGTACGCGCAGCGCGCTTGCGAACCGAGAACGTTCCGAAGCCAACGATAGCAACGGTGTCGCCAGACTTTAGTGCTTTCTTTACGACTTTGATCACTGCCTCGAGTGCACGGCCAGCATCGGCCTTGCTGAGTTCTGCGTTTTCTGCGATGCCGGTAACCAGATCCGATTTGTTCATTGGGTACTCCCTGGAATTCGTGTGGGTGGTTCGTAGTCAATTCGGACTGATGCGCAGCATCCTTGGATGCTTGCTCTTCAGTCTCAGCTACCGCGAGAGCCGCAACTAAGCACGCTCACAGCCGAAGCAGTAGGGGCGTCTTTATACCAGTGGCACTATAAGCGCGCAACAAAGTACAGCACGCTTTACAGGGGAAAAACATGAGTTGCCTCTACTGTCAGTGAGGCCGTATCACATTCGACTCAGATTCACCATCAGGCTCGACGGCAGGTTTGCTATCGGCCGCAACCGTCGCGATTGCGACCGGCGTCGGCCGCAGTGGTTCGGCCAGCGCCAGATCGAGTACCTCGTCGATCCACTTCACTGGACGAATGTCCAGCCGCGAGGTGATTTCAGCTGGAATGTCGACCAGGTCTTTGGCATTTTCTTCCGGGATCACCACGGTCTTGATGCCTCCGCGGTGCGCTGCAAGCAGCTTTTCCTTCAAGCCGCCGATGGGCAGCACCCGCCCACGCAATGTGATTTCGCCGGTCATCGCAACATCAGCGCGAACCGGAATTCGAGTCAACGCAGAGACCAGCGCGGTGCACATTGCGATGCCTGCGCTTGGGCCGTCCTTGGGCGTGGCGCCTTCAGGGACGTGAATGTGGAGGTCGTTCTTCTGATTGAACTCAGGATCAATACCGAATAGCGCAGCGCGCGCGCGCACCACCGAAAGCGCCGCCTGAATCGATTCCTGCATCACGTCGCCGAGCTGACCGGTGTGGATCAACTTGCCCTTACCCGGAATAACACTCGCTTCGATGCTGAGTAAATCGCCACCGACCTGGGTCCAGGCAAGCCCCGTAACGAGGCCCACTTCCGGTTGTTGTTCGGCACGTCCGTAGGTGAATTTGCGCACGCCCAGATAGTGTTCCAGGCGATCGGCACCGACGCGGACATGGGTGCGTTTTGTCGTTACTTTTCCGGATTTTAGCTTCTTCCTGGAAGAAGCCATCGCCGCCTCTTTGACCACTTTTCGCGCGATTTTTGCGATCTCACGACCGAGCCCGCGCACACCCGCCTCGCGCGTGTAATAGCGCACCATATCGCGTACTGCATCCGTTTCGATCACCAGCTCGCGCTCGGCAAGACCTGCCGCCTTGGTCTCTTTTGCAAGCAGATAGCGTTCCGCAATTCCGATCTTTTCTTCTTCGGTGTAGCCCGGAATTCGAATGACCTCCATACGGTCGAGCAACGCCGAAGGGATGTTCAACGAATTGGCGGTGGCGATGAACATGACATCGCTGAGATCAAAATCCACTTCCAGGTAGTGATCATTGAAAGTGTGATTCTGCTCGGGATCCAGCACCTCCAGTAACGCAGATGACGGATCTCCGCGGAAATCCGTGGACATCTTGTCGATCTCATCCAACATCACCAACGGGTTGCGCACACCTGCCTTGGACAAATTCTGGATCACTCGACCGGGCATCGAGCCAATGTAAGTGCGGCGATGTCCGCGAATTTCCGCTTCGTCACGCACACCACCAAGTGCCATGCGAATGAATTTTCGGTTGGTTGCGCGCGCTATGGATTGTCCGAGTGAAGTCTTGCCTACGCCTGGCGGCCCGACCAGACACAGTATCGGTCCCTTCATTTTCTTGACCCGCTGCTGCACTGCGAGATATTCAAGAATGCGCTCTTTGACTTTTTCCAGACCGTAATGGTCCGCATCAAGCACTTGCTCCGCGGCGGGCAAATCCTTGCGGATCTTGGTGCGCTTTTTCCAAGGCGCACCGAGCAACCAGTCAAGGTAATTGCGCACCACGGTTGCTTCGGCGGACATGGGCGACATCTGCTTGAGCTTACTGAGCTCGTTGCGCGCCTTGGCCGTTACCGCTTTGGGCATGCCTGCTGTGCCGATTTTGCGGGCAAGTTCATCAAGCTCATTCGGCGCTTCATCCAGGTCGCCCAATTCCTTCTGGATCGCCTTCATCTGCTCGTTGAGGTAGTACTCGCGCTGACTCTTTTCCATTTGCGTCTTGACCCGACCGCGAATGCGCTTTTCAATCTGTTGTAAATCAATTTCCGCATTGACCAGCCCAATGAGTCGCTCCAGGCGCTCATAAACGTCAAGCGTCTCCAACACATGCTGCTTGTCTTGCAAGCGTACGCCCAGGTGCGCAGCCACGGTGTCAGCGAGACGCGAAGGCTCATCAATGCCGGCGAGCGTCGTCATCAGCTCCGGCGGCACCTTGCGGTTGAGCTTGATAAACGTCTCAAACAGGGACATCAGCGACTTGGCTGCAGCATCAACTTCACGCGAGTCGCGCGATGTTTGCGACTCGACCACAAGCATCTGACCATGCAGGACATCGCCCAGCGTTTCAACGCCGGACAGCTTGACTCTGGAGACGCCCTCAACCAGCACCTTGATGGTGCCATCGGGGAGCTTCAACAGTTGCAACACGTTGGCCAGGGTACCCAGCTCGTATAGGTCTGCCGCACCGGGGTCATCAATGTCGGGACTCTTCTGCGCAACCAGAAGGATCTGCTTGTCGCCTTCCATTGCAGCATCCAGCGAGCGAATTGATTTCTCGCGCCCGACGAACAGAGGAATCACCATATTGGGAAACACCACTACATCACGCAGCGGTAAAAGCGGGATGGTGCGTGGGGTTTCAGTTCGGGAGCGTGACACTGTCATGAGAAATTCCTGAGAAATTGTCGGACCCAAGTCGAGGGTCGGACGCAAGTCGAGACTGCGCCTGACGCCGATAGTCGTCAAGTGTGGTCATTCACTGAAGATGCAAGAGTTGGGCCAGCAAACGCTTCGACCCGCGCAAAGCGGGGCGAAGGGTGATGGACTGAACTCAGTCTGCGCCCACGGCACGCGCAGAGGGCTGAGCGTTGCTATAGATCAGATAGGGCTCGGCAGCGCCATTGATCACCGCTTCATCGACAACCACCTTGCTGACCTGCTCCTGCGACGGCAGTTCATACATGGTGTCCAGCAGCACCGACTCCAGAATCGTGCGCAAGCCGCGCGCGCCGGTGCGGCGTTTGAGCGCTTTGCGCGCTATGGCACGCAGCGCATCATCGCGGAACTCGAGCTCGACCCCCTCCATCTCAAACAGTTTGCGGAACTGCTTGGTGATGGCATTCTTGGGTTCGCTGAGGATTTTGATAAGCGCTTCCTCATCGAGTTCCTCGAGAGTGGCCACGACCGGAAGACGACCGACAAACTCTGGAATCAATCCGAACTTGATCAAATCTTCGGGTTCGATGGTTTTCAGCAAGTCGCCCACGCTTGCACGCTTGTCCTTGCTGCGCACTTCCGCGGAAAACCCGATTCCCGTGGACTCCGATCGGGCCTGAATCACTTTTTCCAGTCCTGCAAAAGCGCCACCGCAAATGAACAGGATGTTGCGTGTATCGACCTGCAGGAACTCCTGCTGCGGATGCTTACGTCCGCCCTGCGGCGGCACTGAAGCGATGGTGCCTTCGATCAGCTTCAGCAAGGCCTGCTGGACACCTTCACCGGACACATCACGGGTGATAGAAGGGTTCTCGGACTTGCGTGAAATTTTGTCGATCTCGTCGATGTAGACGATTCCGCTCTGCGCCTTTTCTACGTCGTAGTCGCATTTCTGCAGCAACTTCTGAATAATGTTTTCGACGTCTTCGCCGACATAACCTGCCTCGGTCAACGTGGTGGCATCAGCGATGGTGAAGGGCACATTCAACAGACGCGCCAGCGTTTCGGCCAGCAATGTCTTGCCGGACCCAGTCGGGCCAACCAACAGAATATTGCTCTTCGACAGCTCGATGTCGTCGTTTTTCTGTCGCGTTTCCAGCCGCTTGTAGTGATTGTAAACGGCTACCGCGAGCACGCGCTTCGCACGTGGTTGCCCGATCACGTACTGATCCAGCGTTTCCAGAATTTCGCGCGGCTTGGGCAGATGGCTACGCGCCGCGGCCGACTTCTCTTCCAATTCTTCGCGGATGATGTCGTTGCAAAGCTCGACGCACTCGTCGCAGATGAACACCGACGGACCGGCAATCAGCTTGCGCACTTCATGCTGGCTCTTGCCGCAGAAGGAGCAGTACAGCACTTTCCCGGATTCGTTGCGGCCACCGCGATCTTCAGTCATCTTTCCGCTTTCCTTGCGGGCACCGGCGACGCGGTAACCCTCCAATAATTGGGAGTGAGCATATCACAGGGTATTGGCGCGTCTGGCGCTTGGCAGCGGACACGCCGACGCGAGCCAGAGCGAGCCATCAATACCCAACTGACTCGATCCGAACGCAGCGTTTAGAACCAGCGCCTAATCTCGCGCGATGGACGTTCGCGGGTCAGCCCGATTTGACCGATTCTTCCGGCCGACGTTCCAGCACCGCGTCCACCAGGCCGTAGTCGCGAGCTTCGATCGGTCCCATGAAATTGTCGCGGTCGCAGTCTTTGGCGACACGTTCCACTGGCTGGCCGGTTGTGGCGCGCCATGATGCCATTCAGGTATTCGCGGATACGCAGTATTTCGCGGGCGTGGATATCAATATCGCTGGCCTGTCCCGAAAAACCGCCGAGCGGCTGGTGGATCATGACCCGCGAATGCGGCAAGGAATAGCGCTTGCCCTTGGTGCCGGCACAAAGCAACAGGGCACCCATGCTGGCAGCCTGCCCGACGCAGATGGTGCTGACGTCTGGACGAATGAATTGCATTGTGTCGTAAATCGCCAGTCCGGCAGTAACCGCTCCGCCGGGGCTGTTGATGTACAAACTGATGTCTTTGTCCGGATTGTCAGACTCAAGGAACAACATCTGCGCGACGATCACATTGGCCACATAGTCGTCGACCGGGCCGACCAGAAAAATGACCCGCTCCTTAAGCAGTCGCGAGTAGATGTCGTAGGCCCGCTCGCCGCGTGCGGTTTGCTCTACAACCATCGGCACCAGATTCAAAGCTCGTTCCATGTCGCCCACTCCATCAACAATCCGGTACTCACTATGAGGCCGGATTGGCATCGCTTCAAGTCCAGCGACCCTTTGATCGTGTCGCGCGTCGCGCACGGACGTGGAACAGCGCTTCGCTACGGCTGCATCAGTTGCTGGAAGCTCACCGCTTGCTCGGTCACTTTTGCCTGCGAGAACACCCAGTCCACTACCTGATCTTCGATTGCCCGATTGCGCAAGCCGCCCATAAGCTGCGCATCGCGTTGGTACATTTCGATGACTTTCTGCGGCTCTTCATAGGTCGATGCGATCGTCGCCAACATCTCCGAAGCGCGATGCGATTCGAGCCGCATCTGGGTCTGCCGCGCGATTTCTCCAAGCAGCAGGCTGGCGCGTACACGGTTTGCCGCCACATCGACAAATCCGTCCGGACTCGCTGGCGCGTCTTCCGCACGCCCCGCGCGCTGCGCCTGCTCCACCGCCTGACGCAGCATCGCGCGTGCTTCTGCATCGATCATGCCCTTGGGCAGTTCGAATCCAGCATAGGCACGAACCAGTTGCTCGACAGCGTGTACCTTGTTGCGTCCGTTCAGTGCCGAGCGCATCTCGCGCTCGAGATTGGCGCGAACATCTGCCCGAAATTTGCTGATGCCACCGGCAGCCACGCCGAAGCTGGCGGCAAATGCGTCATCGACATCGGGAATTTCGGCGGCCTGAATACGGATCACATGCAGATCGATTTCAGCGGACTTCCCCGCCAACGCTGGCTGGCGGAATCCTTCCGGAAATTCGGCGGAAAATGCTCGGGTAGTATCGGCTAGTGCATCCACCAACGCCGATTCAAACGCGGCCGGCAAGGCACCACTTCCAAAAATAGTTCCCGCTCGCTCCATGCCCTCAACCGGAAAACGCGTCCCGTCGGCCATTGCGCTGTACTCGAACAACACCATGTCGCCAATCTGGGCGGCGCGCTCCACCACGACCCAGCGTTTGCGCTGTTGCCGCAAAGTCTCAATCATGCGATCGACATCCGCGCCTTCAACTTCGGAGGTGAGGCGGTTGAGCTGAAGTCCTGAGACGTCAACCGTACCAATCTCGGGCACTACCTCAAATGTCGCGGTAAAAACCAACTCGGCATCCGACGACTGCTCGTCACGACGGATCGATGGCGACATCGCCGGGCGGAGATTGTTTTCACCAACAGCCTGCTCAAAAGTGGAGCCGACCACATCGGAAACCGCCTCTGATCGCACTTGCTGACCGTAGCGCTGCTCGATTACCTTGCCCGGAATCTTGCCTGGGCGAAATCCTTTGATACGGACCGTTTGACTCAGTTCTCGCAATCGCTCTTGCACGCGCTGCTCAATGCGTGCCGATGGCACACGGATCGTCATCTTGCGTTCGAGACTGCCGAGCTGTTCAACCGAAACCTGCATGGGAACTCCTGAAAAAACCGGATAATCGTGTTGTGTTGATGTCTGGTGCGAAAGGAGAGACTCGAACTCTCACGGGTTGCCCCGCTGGAACCTAAATCCAGTGCGTCTACCAGTTCCGCCACTCTCGCTTGTGTCGCTCTTGGCAACGCGCATCGTCTTTGAATTGCTTCGCGATGCCTCGCTGCGGTGTAAATGGTGGGCCGTCTAGGACTCGAACCTAGAACCTGCGGATTAAGAGTCCGTTGCTCTACCATTGAGCTAACGGCCCACGCTGATTTGGGGTGGAAGACGGGATTTGAACCCGCGACCCCTGGAATCACAATCCAGTGCTCTAACCAACTGAGCTACATCCACCATTGTAATCGTCAAGCCAATAATTCGTTAAACCAACATTTACTCAAGGAAGGTCTGAATAAGTCACGACATCGTCTTCGCCACACTGCTTATTGCTTGCCAAACCCCCGCTCTCAACAGCAGAGCTGGTCAACCCACGGTTTTTCGCCCCCTGACTCAGGGGCTATCGCCGCTCCGGACTTGTGCAGATGTTCCTCAACCAACATTCCGTTTCCCAAACGCTTCGTTTCAACAATGAGTTGCGGCGACCAAGTCAGTGAAATCCCCCGCCGAATGAGCCGTGAATCCGATGCGGAATAATGTGTCCAGCATCGGGGCGCAACCAAGTATGGCGGAGATAAACGCGGCTTCATGCCCTTACTTAGAGTCGTTGTAAACATGGTGCGGGTGAAAAGATGTGTTAGTGAAAACAACTACCAAGGTGGCGCGCCCGACAGGAATCGAACCTGCAACCACCGGCTTAGAAGGCCGGTGCTCTATCCGATTGAGCTACGAGCGCATGCTTCCATCACCGGTGGTCGGGGTAGAGGGATTCGAACCCCCGACATCCTGCTCCCAAAGCAGGCGCGCTACCAGACTGCGCTATACCCCGCTGATTCCGGTCGTTCTCAATGCGCGAGCGCACTGATTGCGAATTGTCCCGCATGCACCAATCAAGCGTCAACGAACTGAGTTGCAATCAACCACTCTTCTAAGCACCACTGTTGTAAGCACCACACTTGCCACCACCAATAATCGCCTGAACCTTGTAAAAAATTTCGGGGCGCTTTAAGCGCCCCGAACTCACTGCATTTGGCGCGCCCGGAGAGATTCGAACTCCCGACCCCCAAGTTCGTAGCCTGGTGCTCTATCCAACTGAGCTACGGGCGCGGGCAAGATCGCAAAGTATGAAGGCCAGCCCTGCCAGCGTCAACCCTTCGCCCCGAAAAAGTTGAATGGCGTTCATGCATTCGGTCCTATTGCTGCATGCAATCAACCTGAACATGCGACTGTGAAAAAGCGATCTTGTGGGCGGACGAGATTTGTCGGACCTGTGGGTTCATGCGCGGGAGCCGGGCCGCCAATCTGCGAAAAGCCTACATGCGTCGCTAAAAGTGGGTTCACTTAGCGAATCCGCGGGTCCGGTCAAAGACTCTCAAAAATTCTGCTGGCAATTTTGTCGAACCCCGACGGCTCGTCCACGCAGCACTCGACGCCAGACAGCAAAAAGCCGACTTGCGTCGCTCGCTTCGTTTACCGTTATCGCAGCGCGTCGAGGGATTGCTGGGCTCATCCCTGAGCCCAGCCCGCGCGTTGCTCGGGCCAGCCTGCGGCTGTCCAAAATCGCTCCAGGCGATTTTGTCGAACCAGA
>Ga0163152_10009500_pt1 | contig 10126 bp, 5 predicted proteins | sample OliLakLV19MP8IB2_FD_148635 | JGI IMG/M metagenome (GOLD analysis project Ga0163152, IMG submission 148635) | Freshwater microbial mat bacterial communities from Lake Vanda, McMurdo Dry Valleys, Antarctica - Oligotrophic Lake LV.19.MP8.IB-2 | ecosystem: Environmental > Aquatic > Freshwater > Lake...
ACGAAACGGCCTCGAATCGCTGGGGCGCCGTGTTCGAGGTGACGAACCGCTGCTCGACCGCGGAAATCATTGCCGGCGACGACCACGTCGCGCCCGATGGCCGGGTGATGGAAGTGCTGAGCGAGCACCTGTGCGAAGGCTGGCTCGAAGGGTATCTGCTGACGGGCCGCCACGGCTTTTTTTCGTGCTACGAAGCATTCATTCACATCATCGACTCGATGTTCAACCAGCACGCCAAGTGGCTCGATGTCGCGAACGAGATCCCGTGGCGGCGGCCGATCGCCTCGTTGAACTACCTGCTCTCCTCGCACGTCTGGCGGCAGGACCACAACGGTTTCAGCCATCAGGACCCGGGCTTCATCGACCACGTCATGAGCAAGAAGGCGGAGGTGATCCGCGTCTATCTGCCGCCCGACGCCAATACGCTGCTCTCCGTGACGGACCACTGCCTGCGCAGCCGCAATTACGTGAACGTCATCGTCGCCGGCAAGCAGCCCTCGCCGCAGTGGCTCGACATGGACGCGGCCATCAAGCACTGCACCGCCGGGTTGGGCATCTGGAAATGGGCCAGCAACGACGAGGGCAGCGAGCCCGATGTGGTGATGGCCTGCGCCGGGGATGTGCCGACTCTGGAGACGCTGGCCGCGGTGGAGATGCTGCGGCAGCATTTCCCAGCGCTCAAGATCCGCGTCATCAACGTGGTGGACCTGATGGCGCTGCAACCGCAGAGTGAGCATCCCCACGGCCTGAGCGACAAGGATTTCGACGTTTTATTCACCAGGGACAAACCCATCGTCTTTGCCTATCACGGGTATCCCTCGTTGATTCATAAACTCACCTATCGTCGAACCAACCATCACAATCTGCACGTTCGTGGCTTCAAGGAAGAAGGAACGACCACCACGCCGTTCGACATGGTGGTGCTCAACGACCTCGACCGGTTCCATCTGGCCAAGGACGTCATCGATCGGGTGCCGAGTCTGGGTCCGCGCGCCGCCTATCTCACCCAGTTCATCCGCGACAAACTCATCGACCACAAGCGCTACATCCGGCAATACGGTGAGGACATGCCGGAGATTCGCAATTGGAAATGGGGAGCGAATAGAGCGGGGATCAAGAACCCCAAGCGCACATGAGCGGCGCCCTTTCGAAGGTCTATCTGGCCCGGCATGGCGAGACTGCCTGGAGCCTCAGCAGGCAGGCGACCGGTCGCACCGATATCCCGCTGACCAATCGGGGCGAGCGGGACGCGCAGGAGTTGGGTACGCAGCTGCAGGGCTTGAACTTCGCCCAAGTGCTCACGAGTCCATTGCAACGAGCACGACAGACGGCCGCACTGGCGGGTTTCGGCAAATGCGCGCAGCCCGATCCCGATCTGATGGAATGGGACTACGGTGCGTACGAGGGCCGGCGCACGGCAGAAATCCAGGCCGAGCGCCCAGGTTGGCGTCTGTTCGAGGAACGACGCGAGACGTTGATGACGCCATCTCCGATCGCAGACAACGAAAATAATCTGGGGGCGGCGGCCGGGTTCGTCACGGCTTCCAGCAAAAACGGGCGTTGTAACAACGCTATGGAACGATGGATATTCTGATGCAGCCGCAGCCACATGCGAACTCACTGTACTTTGGAGAAACGAGGCTGGACGCGTTGCAGCGTCACGCCTTCGAGTATTTCCTGCGTGAGACCAACCCTGCGAACGGTCTCGTAGCAGACACCTCGCATCCGGGCGCGCCCGCGAGCATCGCAGCCGTGGGCTTCGCGCTCGCGGCGTACCCCGTCGGCGTCGAGCGCGCATGGATGACGCGCGCCGACGCGATCGGGCGCACGCTGGCGGTGTTGCGCTTCTTCTGGATCAGTCCACAGGGAACGGCGCCCGAAGGGACCGGGCACAAGGGTTTCTACTACCACTTCCTCGACATGACCACCGGACGGCGCACCGGCCTGTGCGAATTGTCGACGGTCGATACCAGCTTCCTGCTGGCCGGCATGCTCGCCGCCGCGGCGTATTTCGATCGAGACAGTGAAGATGAGCAGGAGATCCGGACGCTGGCCGACGCGCTCTACCGGCGAGCGGATTGGCCATGGGCGTGCGACGGCGGAGCGACGGTCACGCACGGGTGGAAGCCCGAGAGCGGCTTTCTGCCCTACCGTTGGGAAGGATATGACGAGGCTGTTCTCTTGTACATCCTCGGGCTGGGCTCGCCGACGCACCCTCTGCCGACAGAGAGCTACGCGGCGTGGGCCTCGACCTACCAATGGAAAGAGATCTACGGCTACGAATTCATCTACGGCGGTCCTCTCTTCATCCATCAGTACTCGCACATCTGGGTGGACTTCCGCGGCATTCAGGATGCGTTCGCGCGCGACAAGGGCATCGACTATTGCGAGAACAGCCGGCGCGCGACCTACATCCAGCGCGAGTACGCGATCCGGAATCCTCTCGGATTCGCGGGCTACGGCGAGAATTTTTGGGGGCTCACCGCGAGCGACGGGCCGGGATGGACGACGCACAGAATTCAAGGCATCGAGCGCTCGTTCTTCGACTATGTCGCACGCGGCGCACCTTACGGCCCCGACGACGGAACCATCGCGCCGTGGGCGGTGGTCGCGTCGCTGCCGTTCGCCCCCGAGATAGTGTTGCCGACGATCAGGCATTTTCAGGACGTGTATCCGCAGACCACGGGTGAATACTGTTTTAAGTGCAGCTTTAATCTGACCTTTCCTAACGAGGCCGATGCTGGCGCTGGCTGGACGTCGGCGTACCACTTCGGGATCAACCTCGGTCCGGTCGTGCTGATGTGCGAGAACTACCGATCGGATTTGCTGTGGCGGCTGATGCGCGCGTGCCCCTACGTGGTTACGGGACTGAGGCGCGCGGGATTCACTGGGGGCTGGCTGTGACGATCAGTCCCCTCGCCGGCAAGCCGGCACCGAAGTCGATCTTGGTCGACGTCCCGAAACTGCTGGCCGCCTACGCCGATCTGAAACCCGACCCCGGCGTGCCGGCGCAGCGCGTCGCGTTCGGCACCTCTGGCCATCGCGGCAGCTCGTTGGAACGCAGCTTCAACGAGTGGCACATCCTGGCGATCAGCCAGGCGATCTGCGAATACCGCAAGGGCCGGGGCATCGACGGCCCGCTGTTCATGGGCATTGATACCCATGCGCTGTCGCAGCCGGCATTTGCCAATGCGCTGGAAGTTCTTGCTGCGAACGGCGTGGAAACGATGATTGCGCCCGGCGGCGAGTTCACCCCGACGCCGGCGGTCTCGCACGCGATCCTGGTCTACAACCGCGGACGAAAAAGCGGGCTCGCCGATGGCGTCGTCATCACGCCCTCGCACAATCCGCCGGACAACGGCGGCTTCAAGTACAACTCGCCGAACGGCGGCCCGGCCGAGACTGACATCACCGACTGGGTTCAGGACCGCGCCAATGCCTTGCTCGAAGAAGGCCTGAAGGATGTCAAGCGCATGCCGCTGGCGCAGGCACGCAAAGCCGCCAGCACTCACGAGCACGATTATCTCAACGCCTATGTCGCCGACCTCGGCAGCATTATCGACTTCGACTCGATCCGCAGCGCCGGCATCCGCATGGGCGTTGATCCGCTCGGTGGCGCCGGCGTGCATTACTGGGCGCCGATCGCCGAATGCTACAAGCTCGACCTGACCGTGGTCAGCGAAAAAGTCGATCCACAATTCGCGTTCATGACTGTGGACTGGGACGGCAGGATACGCATGGACCCGTCGTCGTCATACGCGATGCAGCATCTGATCGGATTGAAGGACACCTACGACGTCGCGTTCGCCTGCGACACCGATCACGACCGCCACGGCATCGTCACCCGCGGCAGCGGACTGTTGGCGCCGAATCATTACCTGTCGGTGCTGATCGATTACCTGTTCCGGCATCGGCCGCAATGGAGCACGCGCGCGGCAATCGGGAAGACCGTTGTCAGCACGGCGATGATCGACCGCGTGGCCAAGCGGCTCGGCCGCCGATTGTACGAAGTACCGGTCGGCTTCAAATGGTTTTCACCCGGCCTCTACGACGGCTCACTCGGTTTTGGCGGCGAGGAAAGCGCGGGCGCATCGCTCTCGCGCCGCGACGGTTCGGTATGGACGACTGACAAGGACGGCCTGGTTCCGGCGCTGCTGTCAGCCGAGATCACCGCGTGTCAAGGCAGGGATCCGGGCGAACTGTACGCACAGATGGCCCGCGAACTCGGCGAACCGGTTTCCGACCGCGTCGAAGCCGCTGCTACTCCTGAGCAGAAGGCCAGACTGACCAAACTGTCGCCCGGTCAATTACGCAGCGACCAGTTGGCCGGCGAAAAGATCGAACAAATCCTCGATCGCGCGCCCGGCAACAACGCCGCGATCGGCGGCATCAAGGCGATCGCCGCCAGCGGCTGGTTTGCCGCGCGGCCATCCGGCACCGAGGCGATCTACAAGATCTACGCGGAAAGTTTCAACGGCAATCAGCATCTGCAAAGCATCCTGAAGGAAGCGCAGAGCATCGTCGACGCAGCGCTTGTCTTGCCCTGACCCTTCTATGCCCACTCTCACGCCTTCCCACGCTATTGCTACCCGCCGAGTTTGCCTCCTCTCAAACGGAGCCTATAGCGTGATGCTGAGCGACGCAGGTTCCGGGTTCAGCCGCTGGCGTGATTTGGCGGTAACGCGCTGGCGCGAAGATATCACCCGTGACCACTGGGGCAGTTATCTATTGCTGCGCGACGAGGACAGCGGCGCAGCCTGGTCGGCTACACGGCAACCCTTTGGCTTGGTATCGGACGATGTTGCGTTTAAGTTCAGCGCCGGTTGCGCGGAATTCGTGCGCCGCGAGGGTACACTGGCCAGCACCCTGGAAATCGCCGTGGCCGGCGACGCCGATATCGAGCTGCGCCGCCTCACCCTGCGCAACCGTGGCGATACGCCGCGCACGCTGTCGCTGACCTCGTACACGGAATTGGTGGTCGGCCCGGCCGGCGCCGACAACGCGCATCCGGCGTTCTCCAAGATGTTCGTGCAGACCGCATGGGATGCGCGGCATGGCGTGTTGCTGGCGACCCGGCGGCGGCGCGCGAAGAGCGAGCCGGCAATCTGGGCCGCTCACGCGTTGCAGATCGAAGGTCAACCGGCCGAACGCGCGCTCGCGCACGAAACCGATCGCGCGCGCTTTCTCGGCCGCTGCCGCACGCTGCGCGATGCACAGGCGATGCAGTCTGGCGCCGCCTTGTCGAACACCACCGGCTGTGTGCTCGATCCCATCTTCAGCCTGCGCCAACGCGTTACCCTCGCGCCCAATGCCAGCGTCCGGCTGCTACTGTGGACGCGACTGGCCGATTCACGTGAAAGCGCACTGGCATTGACCGCGCACCTCGACAACGCGAACGCCGCCGAGCAGCTGTTCGCCGGTGCCGCGCGTTACGCCTTGACCGAACAAACCCGTCTGGGCATCAATCCGGTCCAAGCCGCACGTTTCGCGCACTGGCTGAGCGCGTTGCTGATCAGTGACCCGCTCCAGCGCGCCACAGCGGAGGTGTTGGCGCGCGGTCGCGGTGGCTCGCCCATTCTGTGGGCGGCTGGCATTTCCGGCGATCGTCCGATCGTATTGCTGTGCCTCGACAATCAGTCCGGACTATCGCGCGTGCAGGACCTACTGCTGGCGCAAAGCGACTGGCGTTGCAAGCGATTGGCCGTCGATGTGGTGCTACTGAATACCGCTACCGGCGCCGCGGGCGATGCACTGCACAGCGCGCTCAATCCTCTGTTGAATGCGCAGCAGGCGCGTCTGAAAAGCGATTCCACAGCCGTCAATGCCGAATTGTTTGCGTTGCGCGAGCGCGCGATCAGTGACGATTTGCGCAACGGCCTGTTCACGGTGGCCCGCGTCCTGCTCGACGCCAACGAACCATCGCGCACCTCTCAAGTTGTCGCGCCGACGTTCGGCATGGCTGGCAGCGTCATTCGCGCCAGCACGCCAGCAGCGTCCGCAAGCGCGCCAGCCAATGAACTGGAGTTCGCCAATGGCAGCGGCGGTTTCTGCCATGCCGGACGCGCGTATCGAATCCATCTCGATCACGAGCGATGCACACCGGCCCCTTGGGTCAACGTAATCGCGAATCCTGCGTTCGGCTTTGTCGTCTCGGCCGAGGGCGGCGGCTATGCGTGGTCGATCAACAGCCAGCAGAACCCGATTACGCCGTGGCCGAACGATCCCGTCAGCGACAGTCCGCATGAGGTGCTGTATCTGCGCGACGAGGACAGCGGCGCGGTGTGGAGCGCCACCGCGCTACCGCTTCGCGTCCCGGGTGCGAGGTACCAAACCACTCATGGCAAGGGCTTCAGCCGCTTCACGAACGATGCACACGGCATCGAGTTGGAACTGACGCTGTGTGTGCCAACCACTGATCCACTCAAGCTTTCGCGGCTGCGTCTGTGCAACCGCTCGGTGCGCACGCGGCACCTGGTCGTCACTGCCTATGTCGAATGGGCGCTGGGCGCGAATGGCACCATGCCAGCGCCGTTCGTGATCACCTCGCGCGATGAGAAAACGGGTGCATTGTTCGCGCGTAATCCGTGGCGCAGCGATTTCAGCGAACGCATTGCGTTCGCCGACTTGGCCGGCCAGCAACAGTCGATGAGCGGTGATCGCGCCGCGTTTCTCGGCCCGTTCGGCGCGGTTGACCAACCTGCCGCGCTGCAAGACAACTCGCCGTTGTCGGGTTGTCTCGGCGCAGGTCTTGATCCGTGCGGCGCACTACAGACGCGGATCGAACTGCCGCCGAATACGCAGTTCGACCTGGTCTTCCTGCTCGGCGAAGCCGCTTCCGAAGTAGACGCGCAGAGATTGATCGTGAAATACCGCGCGACCGGCATCGAGCAGGTACTCGCCGATGTCGCCGCGCAGTGGAACGGACTGCTCGATACCGTGCAGGTACGAACGCCGGATCGAGCCATGGATATCATGCTCAACGATTGGCTGCTGTACCAGGTGCTGAGTTGCCGCGTGTGGGCGCGTACCGCCTATTACCAGGCCAGCGGCGCATATGGCTTCCGCGATCAGTTGCAGGACGTGATGGCGCTGTGCGTGAGCCGGCCCGATCTCGCCCGCGAACATCTGCTGCGCGCGGCTGGCCGCCAGTTTGTCGAAGGCGACGTGCAACACTGGTGGTTACCGCCAGGCGGGCAGGGCATCCGAACGAAGATCACCGACGACCGCATCTGGCTCGCCTACGTCGCCATGCACTATGTCGGCGCGACGGGCGATGCCTCGGTGCTGGACAAAGCGTTGCCATTCCTCACCGGTCAGGTCATTCCCGTTGACGCCACCGTTGCATTCTTCCAGCCGAGCGAGTCTGACCAGAAAGTCAGCGTGTACGAACACTGCGCCCGCGCGCTCGACTCCAGCCTGACTCGCGGCGCGCACGGCCTGCCGCTAATCCAGACTGGAGACTGGAACGACGGCATGAACAGCGTCGGTGAACAGGGCCGTGGCGAAAGCAGCTGGCTCGCGTGGTTTCTGCTGGCCGCGATCGCGGCGTTCGCGCCATGCGCCGAGCGGCGCGGCGAAACCGAGCGCGCAAGGCGCTGGCGCGACTACGCCGCCGGCATGCGCGTTGCACTGGAACAGGCGTGGGACGGCCAGTGGTACCGCCGCGGTTATTACGACGACGGCACACCACTCGGGTCGCACGAAAGTGAAGAATGCCAGATCGACACCATCGCGCAATCGTGGAGCGTGCTGGCTGACGCGGTGAACCCGCACCACGCTGCGCAGGCCATGGCCTCGGTCGATCGCCTGCTGGTCGATCATCGGCACCAGATCGCGCGACTGTTCACCCCGCCGTTCGACCACAGCACGCAAAACCCCGGCTACATCAAAGGTTATCCGCCGGGCGTACGCGAAAACGGTGGCCAGTACACACACGGCGCGACATGGTCGATTTTTGCCTGGGCCAGACTCGGTGACGGTGATCGCGCCGGTGCGATGTTTGATCTGCTCAACCCGGTCTACCACAGCGACAGTGCCGAAGCGGTGGCACGCTACAAGGTGGAACCGTACGTGGCCTGCGCGGACGTCTACTCGGTCGAACCGCACATCGGCCGCGGGGGCTGGACGTGGTACAGCGGCTCGGCAGCGTGGTTGTACCGCGCCGGTCTCGAAGCTATGCTCGGATTCCGGCTGCGCGGTGATCGACTGCGCATCGATCCGTGCATTCCAAAACACTGGCCCGGCTTTCAACTCACCTATCTGCAGCGCGGCCGGCAACACGTCATCACCCGCTATGAGATCGCGGTTGAAAATCCAAGTCATGTCAGTCACGGGATAATTCTTGTCGAATTCGACGGCAAAACACTCGCTACCAAGGACGCGATCGCCTTGGCGGATGACGGCCAAACCCACTCGCTGCGCATCGTGCTCGGCAGACCTGAACCATGACCGTCATAATCAGTCGTTCGTGGGTCCCGACCTGTACTCCGCAATAATTCGCCCCTTGGGAATCCAGGTGGTTGGCGGCTGCGGATGTGGGCTGGACGGGCCCAAAGGTGGTGGACGGCAAACCGACCGAAGGCACGTTCCGCTCGCACCAGGTGCCGATGGGCGACATGAGCCGTCCGGGGCACGTGAAGATTCTGGAGCAGTGGCTGAAGAGCTATCGCCCGCAAGAGTTGTTCGATAAAACCGGCAGGCTGCGTTCCGAGCTCGCTGAAGTGGCCCCGCAAGGCACGCGTCGCATGGGCGCCAACCCGCACGCCAACGGCGGCGTGTTGTTGCGCGACTTGCGCCTGCCGGATTTTCGCGACTACGCGGCGAAACTACCGAAACCAGGCAGCGTGAACGCCGAGGCCACGCGCGCCGAGGGCGAGCTCATCCGCGGCGTGGTGAAACTAAACCCGGAAACTTTTCGTGTTTTCAGTCCGGACGAAACCGCCTCGAACCGCTGGGGCGCCGTGTTTGTGCGCTGGGGCGACGTGCTCGTCTTCGCGCACCGGGACATGTTGCGTATCCTCGCCGCCCGCCGGCTCAGCCTGCCCGCGCTGGAAGCCCGCAAGTTCTATCTCACTACGGCATCACTCAGTATTCTGGGTTACGACCATGACTTCGATGAGCCGGTCATTCGCCTGTGGAACGACGCGAGACGTTGATGACGCCATGCAGCGCCCGGACAAACCATTCTTCATTTATGTTCGCTGACGAACAGACAGTCCGTGCATCGATGCGTACTCTGTATTACGCATATGTAGTGGGAATTGAAATCGACGAGCGCATTACCAAGCGTCCCCGAGCGAGGCGCAATGGGCGCAAGGCCGCAGGTCGTGTCCGGTATGTCCGTTCGTGCGGTGGGTCCAACCTTCTTCTGACGATTCGAGGCGTTCATGTGCGGCATCTGCGGTGAGTTGCGGTTCGATGGTTCCGTGGCAGACACATCCGCCGTGCAGCGGATGTCGGACAAGATCGCGCGCCGCGGCCCGGACCACGCCGGGTTGTTCAACGACGGTCCGCTGGCATTCGGCCACCGCCGCCTCGCGATCATCGACCTGACGGCAGGCGCCGACCAGCCCATGGTCGACGTGGAGTTGCAGCTGGTGCTGGTATTCAACGGCACGATCTACAACTATAAGGAGCTCCGCGCGGAATTGGTGACCAAGGGCTACCGGTTCTTCTCCGCGAGCGACAGTGAAGTCATCCTGAAGGCTTACCACGCGTGGGGCGAGCGCTGCGTGCAGCGCTTCCTGGGAATGTTTGCCTTTGCGGTATGGGACATGCGCGCGCGGAGCCTGTTCCTCGCTCGCGACCGTTTCGGCATCAAGCCGCTCTACTACACACGAGATGGCGCACGGCTGCGCTTCGCTTCGAGCTTGCAGGCGCTGCTTGCCGCAGGCGGTACAGACACGGACATCGACCCGGTCGCGTTGCATCATCATTTCACGCTGCATGCCGTGGTGCCTGCACCACGCACGATCCTCAAAGGTGTGAAGAAACTTCCCCCCGCCTCGACGATGACCGTCAAGACCTCAGGGCAGACAAGTGAGAGCATCTACTGGACGCTCGATGCCACGCGGCCGCCAGAAACCATGTCGGAGCAAGACTGGCTGGCGGCCACCCGCGCGGTACT
>Ga0163152_10009501_pt1 | contig 10123 bp, 7 predicted proteins | sample OliLakLV19MP8IB2_FD_148635 | JGI IMG/M metagenome (GOLD analysis project Ga0163152, IMG submission 148635) | Freshwater microbial mat bacterial communities from Lake Vanda, McMurdo Dry Valleys, Antarctica - Oligotrophic Lake LV.19.MP8.IB-2 | ecosystem: Environmental > Aquatic > Freshwater > Lake...
TAATTTTGTAAAATACAATAACATGTTGCATCCAAAGATACCAAAATCAATAAAAGAACTCTTAAAACAGGGAGAAGAAAACGGCTTTCTTGTACAAGATGACATCTTTTTTGTCTACCCCGACCCCGAACATCATATCCAAGATATAGATGATTTGTTTGATCAGGCAATGAAAAAGAATATTGATATATTTGAAAATGTCTCAACCAACGAAGAAGAAGATGTAAAAAAGTCAGTCGAAGAAATCGAGCGAGAAATAAAACAAATCATAAGCCTGAAGCACGGTGAATCACTTGACCCGATAAAAATGTACCTCAAAGAAATTGGCCAACACCCACTTCTTACATTTGCAGAAGAAGTAGACTTGGCCAAAAAATATGAAAAGGGGAATATGCAGTCGAGAGAATTACTTATAAAGTCTAATCTTCGACTTGTTGTTTCTATTGCTAAAAAATACTTAGGAAGACGACTTTCATTTTTGGATTTGATACAAGAGGGCAATCAAGGGCTTATAAAGGGAGTTGAAAAATATGATTGGCGCCGCGGATATAAATTTTCAACCTATGCTACTTGGTGGATAAGACAAGCCATAACCCGCGCAATAGCCGATCAATCTCGAACAATTCGTATCCCCGTTCACATGGTTGATCATATTAACCGCTACTACAAAACACAGCGACGATTGGTACAAAAACTAGGTCGCGACCCTTCAAATGAAGAGGTAGCAAAAGAAATGGAAATGACAACAAAAGAAGTTGAAAATTTGATAAAAATTTCTCAGCATCCAAAATCTCTTTCTACACCAATCGGGGACGATAAAGAAACAACGCTTGAACAATTTGTATCAGACCGTGATCAACCCACTCTTTACGACTCTGTAGCAAAAGAATTTTTGAAAGATTATCTCAATGAAGTTCTTGACACTCTATCTGATCGTGAAAAAAAGGTCCTTATTATGCGATTTGGTTTAGATGACGGGAAACCAAAAACACTCGAAGACGTTGGTAAAGAATTTAATGTGACTCGCGAGCGCATACGACAAATAGAAGCCAAGGCAATTCGTAAACTTCGCCATCCTTCACGTGCTAAAAAACTCAAAGACTTTGTAGAATAAACCTTCCCGTATCGCTTCAGTAATTTAGGAATTTTCTTCGAGTATAATGTACATCTACTATGCAGCTTACCTCGTCTCAAAAAAAAGCCGTTACCCATACCAAAGGACCACTTCTTGTTATTGCAGGTGCTGGAACAGGAAAAACAACTGTTCTAGTTGAGAAGATAAGATATTTAATTGACAAAAAAATAGCTCGAGTTGATCAAATATTAGGGCTCACATTTACGGAAAAAAGTGCAGGAGAAATGGAAAAACGACTGGACGAAGTACTCCCCTATGGCTTTATGCAAATGAACGTATCGACATTTCATTCATTTTGCGATTCTCTCCTTCGTGCCGAAGGATTACAAATAGGGCTTACCTCTAACTACAAACTGTATTCGCAAGCTCAAACAGTGCTATTTTTGAAAGAAAATCTATTCTTGTTTGACCTTGAATATTATCGACCAATGGGAAATCCAAATAAATTTGTAGAAGGTCTCATACAACATTTTTCTAGACTTCGAGATGAAAATATAACGCCATTACAATATATCGCTTGGGCAAAAAAACAGATGAAAAAGAGTAAAAATAAAACCGATGAAGAAAAAACTGATGCCTTGAAATACTTCGAACTTGCAAACGCATATGAAGTTTTTCAAAATCTAAAACTAAAAGCCTCTATTCTTGATTTTAGCGATCTTATTTATTACACGTTAAAATTACTGTATGAGCGAAAAAATGTATTAAATGAAATACAAACTCGTTTTTCACATGTACTTGTGGATGAGTTTCAAGACACAAATATTGCGCAATATGAGCTCATCAAACTACTAAGCCCCCCTAAAACAATCCCACATCTTACTGTGATAGGCGATGACAATCAAAGCATTTACAAATTCAGAGGAGCTGCAGTATCTAACATATTGCAATTTATGGACGATTATACTGGTGCAAAAAGTATTGTTTTGACGCAGAATTTTAGGTCGAATCAACAAATACTTGATGGAGCATACAAACTCATAAAACACAACGATCCCGATACACTTGAAGCAAAGCTCAAAATTAGTAAAAATCTAAAAAGCATGATTGCCAACCCGAAAGAGGATGCAATCGTCATACATATTTCTGAACGAGTAGAGCAGGAAGCCGATTTTGTGGTATCTCAAATTGAGAAATATAAAAAAATATATGAATTTAAAGAATTTGCAATCCTTGTACGAGCAAACAAACATGCCGACCCCTTTGTCAACGCGTTTTCATATGCGGGTATCCCATTTCAATTTTTGGGACCTACGATGCTGTTTAAGCAGCCCGAAGTAAAAGATCTTATTGCATATTTATTTGTGATTTACGATATAACTGATTCTGCAAGTTTATTTCGGGTTCTTTCGATGGATAAGTTTGCAATTGATAGAAAAGATCTATCACTTTTTCTTGCATTTACTAGAAAAACGTCACTATCTTTGTTTGAAGCAATTGAAGTATATTTATCATTTTTCTACACCAATCTATACAACCAAGAGTTTGAATCATACAAGCCGCACTTAATGATTATTGGACGTGATAGTCGAGAAAAGCTTTTTTTAATATACACACTCATCAAGCAAGCTCTTTCTCTTGTTAAAAAAGAAACAGCAGGACATATTTTATATGCATTTCTGGATTCATCTGGTATTTTAGCCGACCTTATGGATCATACATCAGAAAAAAAAGAAAAAATTGTACAAAACATCTCATCCTTTTTTGACAAGCTAAAAACATACGAAATGGAACATGAAGATGCGTCGGTATCTGCTGTATGCACATTTATAACGATGAGTATGGAGCTTGGAGAATCACCTCTTGTACAGCAGGTTGATAAAACTGACAGAAATGCTGTGAATATATTGTCCGTACATTCTGCCAAAGGACTCGAATTTCCTGTGGTATTTATGGTAAATCTTATCCATGATAGGTTTCCTACTCGAGAACGAAAAGAGGCAATACCAATACCAGAGGCGCTCATAAAAGAGGAGCTTCCGCAAGGAGACTTTCATACACAAGAGGAGAGACGGCTTTTCTATGTGGGTGTAACTCGAGCTAAAGACAAACTGTTTTTATGTGCTTCAAATTATTACGGTGATGGCAAAAGAGAGCGCAAACCATCAACATTTTTATTTGAAATAGTGGGTGAGGAACATATGCAATCATTTAGGTTAAAAAATACAGAAAAAAAAGCTCAATTGTCTTTTTTTGATCCATCATTTATCCAAAGTGCATTTGCGAAAAAGAAGGAAGAGATTGTCAGTTCAGAAAAAATTGTGGCTGGCACATACTCATATTCACAACTTGAATCATATAAGCTGTGCCCACTTCGATACAAATACCAATACATACTACGCATCCCAATACCTAGTAATGCAGCAGGTTCATATGGCGCAACAATACATAAAACACTTGAACTTTTTTATCAGATGTATAAAAAAGGCGAGAAGCCTAATTTAGATGTTTTACTTGATCTTTACAAACAATCTTGGATCCCAATTGGTTACACATCTAAAACGTATGAAAATCAAATGAAAAATGAAGGAATCGTACTGCTTAACGATTTCTTCACCCGACATCACAACAATGCTATTAAAGTTCTAGATCTAGAAAGATGGTTTCGAATAAAAATAGTAGATGATGTGTCCGTTGTAGGAAAAATAGATCGTGTTGACAGACTAGATGATAATAAAATAGAGATAATAGACTATAAAACGGGTAAAAAACCTACCCTTCCGGAGCTCAAAAAAAATCTCCAACTAGGCATCTATGCGCTAGCTGCTCAAAACCCCAATCTCTACAATAAAGGGGCCGAAAACGTACTGCTTACTTTCATGTTTCTGCAAAAACAGGAAGATAAAGTTGTATTGCAAAAGACATCTGACGAACTTATTGAAGTAAGAAATAAAGTGGAGGAGATTATTGGTGAAATTCAAAATAGCAATTTTCCAGCGAAAGTTGGACCGTGGTGTCAATTTTGTCCCTTTAAAATTAACTGCGAAGCGTGGCAGTAGGACTTTCTTACAAGTAGGGGATAGCCGCCTATTAATTAAAAATGTAGATAAATACCCTTGTATAAAAATAACTTTCCTACTCATCTATAACAATTTACGACGTGCTTTGTATGCTATTGAATATATCTGATAAGCAATTGGATTTAATACAAGATCAAAGCTACCCATATACTCAACAAACTCTCCTCCGTACCCTTGCTTAAACCGTGTAAAGCCTCCCCACGGGCTATTTCTTTCGTAATCTGGTGGCATAGATCCCCACATATCAAATTGTTTGGCATTTTGTGATTTTGCAAATAATATCGCTTCCCACATGAGCAAATTTGGCGCCATAACATTTTTATTTTGTAGTGATGAACCACCATATGGATAATAAAGAACGTCGTTAAATATAAACAATTCATATGCACATAGGGGAGTACCATCTAAATATGCAATGAATATATGTGCACAGTTTTTTTTCATAGCCTCAAATATTATTTTGTGATATTCATAAGTATGTCCCCTATATCTCTGTCGCCTACACGTCTCAAAATAAAGCTTTGAGAAAATCTCAAACCCCTCATCATTTGTCATCTCTTTTACTATTACTCCTTTTTTTTGCGCGAGTCCTATGTTGTATCGTGTCTTGGGGTGCATATTTGCTAAAAGTTCGTCGATTGATTTTGTAATATCAACTATCTGCGTCCAATTTGGAAAAAGAGGATGGTTGGATTTTTTGATATTAAAATTACTAAGCTCGTTATTACTATCTTCATAGTCTTTTTTTCTCACATAAGGTTCAATTTTTATAAAAATTGAATTTCTTTTCTTTCCTTCTAAAATGAGAGTTTCTACCACCTGTTTTGAAGGCATGATCGATCGAGGCAAATATCCTACTGTAAAAGGAGTGAATGGTATTTTATGAAATGTTATTTGAAATACAGTTTCTAGATCTTCGCCTTCATACTCACCAACTCTCACAACGTCAATACCCATTGATTTACGTGCTTGTCCCCACTCCCACGATTGAAGCGGATGCTTGGCCTTATTGTTATAAGTACTATAATTTGTATCAGTAATAAGCTTGACTATCATATGAATCATCTTGCAAAAAACGCGATATTTGACTTGTAGATCGCCGCCCGAAAAAAAATCGCCTTTGCGTGTGTGTAATAAATAATTTTTCTCGTGCACGAGTAATACCCACATAAAAAAGTCTTCTCTCTTCTTCCAAACTCATTTTGTCATATATAGACCTTGAATGTGGCAAAATCCCCTCTTCTGCACCGATGATAAATATATAGGGAAATTCCAAGCCTTTTGCCTGATGCAGTGTCATCATATGGACTCCTTTATCATTTTTAAAACGTTTTTCACTTGCCGAATATTCTGATTCAACGAGTGTGACTTGTTCTAAAAAGTCATGAATATAGGGAAAATTTTGAGCAACTGATCGCAGCTCCTTTATATTTTCCAGTCGCTCATAATCCTCTTCATTTGTTTCATCGTACAGTTTTACATATTTTGTTTTCTGCAACACTTCATCGACAAGGTCTATTGTAGAGCTATTCTTTAGATTTTCATGTACTTTAATATAGACATCTCTAAAATCCTCAAATCGTTTTTTGCCAATTTTTATAACTCGCTTTTTGGCAACTTCATCTTCCGGGTTTACCAATAATCTCAAATATGACAATATGTCTTTTATCTCACGTCTTTCGTAAAAGCGCGTTCCACCAACTAAAACATATGGAATTCCCAAGCTTAAAAAGGCTTCTTCAATAATACGTGACTGAGCATTAATGCGATATAAAATAGCAGCAGAACTAAAATCCACGTTTGCGCTTACTAACTGCTTTATTTGCTCACAAATATACAATGCTTCATATTGTTCATTTTCCAGTTGCTTTACCTCTACTTCATGGCCTGCTTGATTTTTAGTAAACAACTTAAGTATAGGGTGAGTACTGTTTTTAGAAATCACATCATAGGCAAATTCGAGAATATTTTGAGTTGATCGATAATTTTCTTCAAGATAAAAAATTTTCAAGTTTGGAAAATCAGTTTCAAGTTTTTGTAAGTTTTTTATTTCAGCTCCTCGCCAAGAGTAAATACTTTGAGAAAAATCGCCAACTACTGTCAAAGCTTGATGTTTTTGAGCGAGTAGTTTTGAAAGCATATACTGAGCATGATTAGTATCCTGAAACTCATCTACAAGCACATATGCGTATGTATCCTGATATTTTTCAAGAATTTTTTTGTGTTCTATAAAAAGCTGCGCTGTTTTAAAAATAAGATCATCAAAATCGACTGCTTTATTTTTTTCAAGTTTTTTTTGATACAGCTCATAAACTTGACCAATAACTAAGCTAAATTGGTCTCTAAATAATTTTTTGTAGTCTTGTGGAGTAAGTAGCTGATCTTTAGCCTGCGATATTTTATTTTTAATAAAACTAGGAGAATGTTTTTTTGGAATATCAAGTTCTTTTAAAATATCTTTTATGAGCTCATCAGTATCATTATCATCATAAATAACAAAATTTGAGTCTAAACCCATTTGATCACCATACTGACGTAAAACCCTCACACAAAAGGAATGAAATGTACCTATAAATCCAAGCGGCCGTTTTACCCGCTTTTTCATCTCCCCTGCAGCCTTATTTGTAAATGTAACCATAAGTATGCATGACGGTTCAATACCGCATTTTTCTATCAAATAGAGTACCTTGGCTATCAGAACGCGAGTTTTACCACTCCCAGCACCAGCCAGGATAAGTGAAGGTCCGCTCGTATAGGTTACAGCTTCATTTTGTTGTTTGTTTAACTCATTGAAAAATGGAACACTCATTAGCTATAATCTTACCAAACAAAGTTAGTAATTAAGTTATTAAAGTAGGATAAATAAATTATATTTAGATATTAAAAATACGCTATCGCGAAGTAGTAATGCCTATGAAATATATTATCGGTAATTGGAAAGCAAATAAAAATACACAGGAAGCACAAAAATGGATTGACACATTTTTGAGTCTTGATTTATCTCGTATTAATTCATCGACGATTGCAATCGTTTGTCCTCCATTTCCTCTTATTGCCCAGATCAAAGAGGGGCTTAAAAATGTGCCATTTATGCATATTGGCTCTCAAGATTCGTCAATTTATTATCAGGGTGCATATACTGGAGAGGTAACCGCTCACGCTCTATCTGGACTTGTTGAATATACACTTGTGGGACACAGCGAAAGGCGTGAACATTTTAACGAATCTCAAAACATGCTCTTTGATAAAGTAAAGCATTTGACACAAGTTGGTATAAAGCCAATTTTTTGTACTCGTGGCATAGATGACAAAGTACCTGATAATGCACAAATTGTAGCGTATGAACCAGTATGGGCAATTGGTAGTGGAGCTACTGAATCAGTTGAAAATATAGTTGCAATGAAATCTCAACTTCACCTTTCGGCCAATACAGTATATATTTATGGTGGATCTGTCACTGAGGAAAATGCTTTTCATTTTCTTGAAAATAATCAAATTGATGGAGTTCTTCCCGGGGGGGCATCGCTTGATCCAAAGCGATTTTACGAGATTTTATTATCCGGTCAATAAATAACAATCGATGCTAAACAAAATCCCCAAAAAAATATTTTTTGCATGTATTTTAGGAATAATTGCAATAGGTTTTTATCTCATAGCTAAACCATATCTAAACTTTGTAAAAGAATTAACTGGTGTCTCAGCATTTCGTATACTACTTATTCCTGGCGAATATAAAAAAACACAGGAAAAGGTTAACTTTGTTCTTTTAGGAAAAGGAGGAGTACGGCATGATGGACCAAATTTAACCGATTCAATATCGGTAGTATCCTATGATCTACAAACAAAAAAAATAACGCTTATTTCTCTTCCTCGAGATATCTGGAGTACAACACTACAAGATAAAATAAATTCTGCATATGCATATGGGCAGGCACGAAAAAAAGGTGGAGGCATAACACTTGCAAAGTCTGAAATTGGCGCCGTAGTAGATCTACCTATTCATTATGGGGTGGTTATTGAATTTGAAAAATTTAAGGAAATAATAGATTATGTTGGTGGGATTGAAATAAATGTTGAACAAGGCTTTGTAGATGAAAAATTTCCCATAGGTGGAAAAGAAAATGACGAATGCCAAGGAGACACTGAGTTTAAATGTCGATATGAAACAATAGCGTTTAAAAAAGGTAAACAAACAATGGATGGAACAAAAGCACTCAACTTTGTGCGTTCGCGAAATGCTCAAGGAGAGGAAGGGACTGATTTTGCAAGAAATAAAAGACAACAAAAAGTAATTGAAGCTCTATATGAAAAACTAATTGGAAAAGTAAAAGAAATGCGCGTAGAAACGCTTCGGGAATTATATGTTTTGATAAATAAAACAGTAGAACGCGATATTAAAAATAAAGAAGCTGCATATCTTGCACGATCATTTCTTTTTAGCAAATCAATTGAAGTAAAAGAATTGGCGCTACCTGAGGAATTTTTTATAGTTCCTCCCCGATATCAATATAAAGGCAAATATGTTTTAATTCCACAAAACACTCTCAGACTTCATGAATATGTTGCCTGTGTACTAAAAACCGGGGAGCTAGAAAAATGTAAGAAATAATTAAGGATATTATTTTGCGACTCTCTCAACGTATTCACCGTTTTCCGGATTTACGACAATCGTGTCCCCTGTTTTTATAAATAGAGGAACCGCTACCTCCACTCCAGTTTCTACCGTGACTATTTTTTTTGCCGTTGTTGCAGTGTCTCCTTTTATAGCGTCTTCTGCTTCAACAACCCTGAGTCGTACACTTTGTGGTGGACGAATGGAAAGCGTTTCGCCTTGGTACATAAGCGCAAATATTATGTCACCTTCTTTTAGATAATTAGCAGTTGTACCAATAATTGCTGTACTGATGTGATGTTGTTCAAAAGTACGTTCGTCCATAAAAAAAAGATTTTCAGAATCTTTGTATAAATACTGTACTCGTACTACGTCAACATCGATCGTGTCGACAGTATCTGCTGTTCTGAAATTGGCGTCAAGCATGTTACCAGTTTTGACATTGCGAAGTTTTGTACGAAGACTTGCCGATCCCCTACCACGGAAATTATGTTCTGTTTTTTGAATCTGGAAAATAGCATCATTGAGTCGAATGAAATCTCCTTTTTTTAGATTTCCTGCATCAAATCTCATACATTTTGTTTGAAATAAATTTAATAAGAAAAAATATTACATTGCCTTTTCAAATTCTTCAAGTAGTTTTCTTTGTTTACTTGATATTTTCTCCGGAATTGCGATTTTAAAAACAATGTAGTGGTCACCACGCTTATGACTTTGTGGATATGGGATTCCCTTTTCACGAAGTCGAAGCATTGACCCTGGTTGTGTCCCTGTTTTTATTTTTACCTTTACACTTGACCCATCGACTGTATCGACTGTTATTGTTCCCCCCAGTATTGCTTTTGAAATTGGCAAACTAACTTCTGTTACAACATCTTGTCCCTGTCTTTTGAATTTTGGGTCAGCAGCGACCGCCATATACAAGTCAAAATCACTAAAACGAATACGAGTACCATCATCTACTCCTGCAGGAATTTTTATTTTTTTTGACTTACCCTCTATCTCTACTTCTTTAGTAACTCCACGCACTGCTTCAGCAAACGCTATGTTTATCTGATAAGTAGGTTTTTGTTTAGCTCTAGAGCGTTGTGACGATCCAAAACCAAAAAACTGCTCGAATATATCAAAGGGATCTGAGAATCCTCCAGTCTCAAACCCTTCAAATGGCGACCCACCCGAGCTTGTGTACGTATATGAAAATGGCCCACTTGAATATCCTCCGCCTTGGGGACCTCCAGCGCCGCCAAATCCCGATTTTGTAGTAAATGCATCATGTCCTACCTGATCGTATATTTCCTTTTTTTTACTATCAGTTAGTACTTCGTATGCTTGATTTATTTCTTTAAATTTCCCTTC
>Ga0163152_10009503_pt1 | contig 10122 bp, 10 predicted proteins | sample OliLakLV19MP8IB2_FD_148635 | JGI IMG/M metagenome (GOLD analysis project Ga0163152, IMG submission 148635) | Freshwater microbial mat bacterial communities from Lake Vanda, McMurdo Dry Valleys, Antarctica - Oligotrophic Lake LV.19.MP8.IB-2 | ecosystem: Environmental > Aquatic > Freshwater >...
TCAGTCGTAGCGAAAAACATGTGGTCCAAAGGGCGTTGTCCGGCGGAATTATAGCACGCGGGTTTGGGCGGCCACGCCCGCGCCGGGCCTACGGCTGCCCGCTTTTAGCCGAATCCTCTTGAAAACAAGCGCCGCCACGCTCGAATAGTGAGCGGCCCACTTCCCGCCCGCTCCGGCCCGCCGTTGACGTTGGCCCTGGAACAAATACCTGCTCTTTGGGTAATGTCATTGCTTAGGCCTAGGGCTTGTGCTAGAATCCCCAGACAGTTTGACCGGGAGGATGGACATGGTAGAAGTAACCATTGATAGCATCCGCGTGAGCTTGATGTCTCAGCATCGCGTGGTGATTCTCAAAGACGTGGATAGCGACCGCTACCTGCCCATCTGGATCGGGCCGTGCGAGGCCGACGCCATCACCGTGACGCTGCAAGAAATGGAAGTGTCGCGCCCGCTGACGCACGACCTGCTCAAGAACGTCATCGGCGAGATGGGCGGCGAGGTCGAGTACATCCTGATCTCCGATCTGCGCAACGACGTGTTCTACGCCCGCATCGTCATGGCCGTCAGCGGCAAGCGGCTGGAAATTGACTCGCGCCCGTCCGACGCGCTGGCGCTGGCCGTGCGCCTGCACGTCTCGGTCTACATCGAAGAAGCCGTCATGGACAAGGCCGCCGTGCTGCCCGAAGAAGAAATGGAAGCCGACAGCGCCGCGACCGCCGCCGGCTCGGGCGAAGAGATCCGCCTGGACGCCTTCAAAGACTTTGTCGATTCGCTCGACCTGGAAGACCTGGATACCGACGAAGGCGACGAGGACAAGTAGCGCCGCCGCCCTGCGCGCTCCCCTAAAGACCCATGACCGACACCGCCGATTACGGCCCCAACCGGTCGGCGCCGCACGCCGTCGAAGCTGAAGAGGCGGTCTTGGGCTGTGTGCTCATCAACCCCGACGCCTACTTTGAAGTCAGCGCCTTCCTCCGGGCGGACGACTTCTACCTCCACAAACACCGCTGGATCTGGGACGCCTTCGTCAGCCTGCACGAGCAGCGCCTGCCGATTGACATCATCACCCTCTCGGAAGAACTAGAGCGCCACACCCAACTGGCCGAGGTCGGCGGGGCGGCTTACCTCACCCGGCTGATCAACACCGTCCCGACCTCGCTGCACGCCGAGGCCTATGGCCGGCTGGTGGAGCGCGAGTCCATGCGCCGCCGCCTGATTGAGGCGGCCACTGAAGTCGCCAAGCTGGCGTATGAAGAGGGCCGCGAGATCAGCGAAGTGGTCAACGACGCCGAGGCCGCCATCTTCGCCGTCAGCGAGCGCCGCCTGACCAAAGATGTGGCCCCGATCAAAGAGGCCATCAGCCAGTATTACGACCGCATCAAGTACCTGTTCGAGCACCGCGACGAGCTGCTGGGCGTGCCCACCGGCTTTATTGACCTCGACAAGCTGCTGGGCGGCTTGCAGCAATCCGACCTGTTGATCGTGGCGGGCCGTCCTGGATCTGGCAAGACCGGACTGATGCTCAACATCGCCAAGAACGCCGCGCTGACCTACAAGAAGCATGTGGCGGTGTTCTCGCTCGAAATGGGCAACGACCAGTTGGTGCAGCGCCTGATCTCGCAAGAGACCGGCATTGACTCGCAGCGCCTGCGCCTGGGCGACATTCACGACCACGAATGGCCGCTGTTCGTGCAGGCCGCCAACGTGCTCAGCGACGCGCAAATTTTCCTGGATGACACGCCCGCCCTGACGCCCAACCAACTGCGCGCCAAGTGCCGCCGCCTCGACCAGGAATACGGGCTGGACCTGGTGATTGTGGACTACCTGCAACTGATGCAGGGCGAGGCCCGCACCGAGAACCGGGTGCAGGAAGTCTCGAGCATCTCGCGCGGGCTGAAGCAGTTGGCCCGCGAGCTGAACATACCGGTGCTGGCCGGCGCGCAGTTGTCGCGCGCCATCGAGCAGCGCGCCGACAAGCGCCCGGTGCTGTCCGACTTACGCGAGAGTGGATCTTTGGAGCAAGATTCCGACATCGTCATGTTCATTGACCGGCCCGACATGTACGAGAAAGAGGCCGGCAGGAACAACATCGCCACCATCATCGTCGCCAAGCACCGCAACGGCCCGACCGCCGACGTGCAGCTTGTGTTCCGCAGCGCCCTGACCAAATTCGAGAACGCCGAGACCCGCCACGTTGACCTGCGCCACGTCTAGCCCCTAGACCCCTCCGGCCCTCCCTGGTAGACTACACCCCATGACCATGAAAGGGTTTGCGGGCTTCTCGGATGGCAAGGTGCGCACCGTCGCGCTGCCCGAGTCGTTTTTCACCGAACTGCTGCCGCTGGTGGATCACGCCGGCGAACTCAAGGTGACGCTCTACGCCTTTTGGCGGCTGAGCCTCAAGACCGGCCAATACCGCTTCGTGCTGCGCAGCGACTTCGCCGACGACGAACTGTTTATGCAGGGCCTGTCGGCCTCGCCGCGCCAGTCGGCCGAAGCGCTGGACGACGCCCTGGAGCGGGCCGAAGCGCGCGGCACGCTGCTGCGCGTGGTCATCGAAGACGCCCAGGCCGAGCGCCACCTGTATTTTATGAACAGCGCCCGTGGCCGGGAGGCGGTGGAGAAGCTGACGCGCGGCGAGTGGCGGCCGGACGGCTTTGACGGCGACATCGTCACCCTCAACCACGTGCGCGCCAACGCCTTCCGGCTGTGGGAGCAGAACATGGGCGCGCTGACGCCCATGATCAGCGAAGAACTGCGCGACATGGCCGAGACCTACCCCGCCGCCTGGATCGAAGAAGCCATCCGGGTGGCCGTCAAGAACAATGTGCGCCGCCTGAAATATGTGCTGGCGGTGCTGGAGCGGATGCGCACCGAAGGCCCCCATGACCAAGCGACCGACGACGCAGAGCCTGACCTCAGCCGTTACGACGGCTACCTCCGCTACCAACCGGTCGAGGACCCGCCGGACGCCGACGCGGCCGGGAGCGAGGCCCCAGCCGATGCCGATTGAAGTGCCGGCCGGCATTGACCCCGGCCCGCTGCTGCCCGAGCCGCTGCGCTACACCGACGGCGCCGGCGACCCCGATTGCCCGCACTGCCACGGCCTGGGCTACCTGCGCGAGGATGTTGCGCCGGGGCAACCCAACTTTGGCAAACTCGTGCCGTGCATCTGCCAGCTAGAGCACATGGCCGCCGAGCACGCCGACCAACTCCGGCGCGACAGCCACATCGAGACCCTGGCCGCCAAGACCTTCGACAACTTCCTGGCGGAGGGCGTCAGCCCCGACCCGGCCGTGCGCGCCACCGTGCGCCGCGCCTTCGACCGCAGCAAGGCCTTTGCCGAGAACCCCGACAAATGGCTGCTGCTGGGCGGCACCTACGGCTGCGGCAAGACCCACCTGGCCGCCGCTATCGCCAACCACTGCATCGCCGCCGGGCGGGCGGTGTTGTTCCTTAACACGCCGGACTTGCTCGACCGGCTGCGGGCCGGTTTCGCGCCGGGGGCCGACGACTCGTACGCCGACCGCTTTGCCGAAATCTGCAACGCGCCCATCCTGATCCTGGACGACCTGGGCACCGAAAGCCCCACAGCCTGGGCGGTGGAAAAGCTGTACCAGATTCTGAACTACCGCTACAACGCCAAGCTGCCGACCGTCATCACCACCAACCGCGAGATCAAAGACATCGAGCCGCGCGTCGCCAGCCGCCTGTCGGACACCGAGATGGTCGGCAACCTGTACATGCGCGCCCCCGACTTCCGGGCCGGCCACATCAACCTGACCTCCGACATCTCGTCGCTGGCGGTGCACACCCACCAGACCTTTGAGAACTTTGACAGCCGCAACGACCTGGTGGGCGAGGCGCGCCAGATGTTCCACAAGGCCATTCAAGCCGCGCGCGAGTATGCCAACGACCCGCAGGGCTGGTTCGTGCTCACCGGCGACTACGGCTCCGGCAAGACCCACCTGGCCGCCGCTATCGCCAACCAGCGCACCGAGAGCGGGCGGCCGGTCATCTTCATTACTTACCAAGACCTAAGCGACCTGTTCCGCACCACCAGCGACCGCGACGGCGACGCCCGCAACGTCAAGCTGGTGCAGCAGGTGAAGACCACCGACTTTGTGGTGCTGGACGACATCAGCAGCCTGATCGGCACGGCCGGCTACTTCCGCGAGAAATTCTTTCAGGTGTTCAACTACCGCTTTGATGCGCAACTGCCGACCGTGCTGACCACCGCCGCCGCCGACAAGGAGCTAGACCCGCGCGTCAAGTCACGCATCTTCCACTCCGGCCTGTGCCAGGTACACGTGCTTAAGGTCGGGCCATATCGCGGCAAGCGCGTGGGCCGCGCCCGCAAGACCTAGCCGCCTGCCCCCCAGCCCCGTTAACGCAAAGGCCCTGAGCATCTGCCCAGGGCCTTTTGGTTTGGCCGTGTTTGGCAGACAGGCGCGCTACGCGTCGGCCGCCTCGCCCTTGAGCTCTTTCTTGTGAGCAGCCATGATGGCCTGGGCCAGGTGGTTGGGCACCACGTCGTAGCGCAGAAACTCCAGCGAGTACACGCCGCGCCCGCCCGTCAGCGAGCGCAGCTCGGTGGCGTAGCGCTGCACCTCGGCCATCGGCACCTCGCCCGTGATGGTGCTGCGGCCGGCGTCCTGCTCCATGCCCTGCACGCGGGCGCGGCGGGTGTTCAGGTCGCCCAGCACGTCGCCCATGTTGTGGTCGGGCACCATCACGCGCAGCACCATCACCGGCTCGAGCAGCACCGGATTCGATGCCTCGAAGGCCTTCTTGAAGGCCTCGCGCCCGGCCACCTCGAAGGCGATGGGCTTCGAGTCCACCGGGTGCTCTTTGCCGTCGGTGACGAAGACGTTCACGCCCACCACCGGGTACCCGGCCACCACCCCCTGCTCCAGCACGCTCTTCACGCCCTTCTCAATCGCCGGCAGGTAGCTGCGCGACAGGCTCATGCCGACCAGGCCGTCGCTGAAGGAGTAGGTGCCGTCGCCCGAGGGTTCCAGCCGCAGCGACACCTCGCCGAACTGGCCTGCGCCGCCGGTCTGCTTCTTGTGGCGGTGCATGGCCTCGCCGCGCCGCGTGATGCTCTCGCGGTAGGGCACCTTGGGCGCTTCAATGTTCAGGCTGACGCCGAACTTGCTCTCGGCCCGCCGGATGGCCACGTCTATGTGCTGGTCGCCCATGCCCTCGATGATGGTCTGCTTGGTCGAGTGCTCCTGCCGCCAGTGCAAGGTGGGGTCTTCTTCGGTCAGGCGCGTGAGGGCCGTGCCCATCTTGGTCGAGTCGGCCTGGGTGCGCGGGCTAACGGCCACAGTGTAGAGCGCCGCTGGGAACTTGGGCGGGTCAATCAGCAGCGGGTGGGTGCGGTCGCCCAGCGTGTCGCCGGTGCCGGTCAGGTTGAGCTTGGTCAGCGTGCCAATGTCGCCGGCGTGCAGTTGTTTGGCGGAGATTTGCTCCTTGCCGCGCGCCACATGCACGGTGCCGGTGCGCTCCTCGCCGTTCTTGTTGTGGTTCCACACGCGCCCGTCGGAGGCCAACACCCCGGCCAGCACGCGCACATAGGTCAGCTTGCCCACGAATGGGTCGGCGGTGGTCTTCCAGACGTAGGCCGCCAGCGGGCCGCTGTCAGAGATCGGCACTTCCTCGTCGCCGTCCTTGCCGTGGGCCTGCACCGGCGGCTCCTCGGTCGGGGCCGGGAAGTAGCGCACGATGCCGTCCAGGATCGGGTTGATGCCGGTGTCGGTCAGGGCCGAGGCCACGAACACGGGCACGAACGTGCCGGCCAGCACGGCTTTGTGAAAGCCGCGAATGACTTCCGCAGCGGTCAGTTCTTCGCCGCCCAGGTACTTTTCGAGCAGGGCGTCCTCGCCCTCGGCCGCCGCCTCGACCAGGTTGACGCGGGCCGCCGCCGCCGCCTCGGCATACTCCGGCGGGATGTCTATTTGCTCCTGGCCTTTGCCGGGGCGGCCCTTCATCGAGAGCACGCCGATGACGCCCTTGAAGTTCGCCTGCTCGCCCCACGGCAATTGCACCGGGATGAGTTTGGCTTTGAAGGTGCGCTGCACGCTGTCGAGCGTGGCGGTGAAGTTGGCGTTCTCGCGGTCCATCTTGTTGATGACCACAAAGCGCGGCAGGTGACGCTCGTCGCAGTACTGCCAGACCAGCTCGGTGCCCACCTCCACGCCCGACACGGCGTCTACCACCACCACGGCCGCGTCGGCCACGCGCAGGGCCGACTGCACTTCGCCCACAAAGTCGGTAAAGCCGGGCGTGTCGAGGAAGTTTATTTTGTTGTTTTGGTACTCAATGGGGATAACGGCGGTGGAAATGGAGATGCGGCGACGATGTTCTTCGTCCTCAAAATCAGCCAGGGCGGTGCCATCATCCACTCGCCCTAAGCGCGAGGTCACGCCGGTGTTGTACAGAAACGCTTCAGTGAGTGAGGTCTTACCTGCGCCGCTGTGGCCGACCAGCGCGACGTTGCGAATAAACTCGGTGCCATACTCGTTCATGAGAAGTGGGCCTCCGCTAGCTATTCGGTTGAGGGCCTAGACTGTAGCACGCGCGTGGGGCATTTGTCAAACAAGCGGGGGAACGCGGGGGAGAGAGGGGACTCAGGGGACCCAAGGGACTTTGACACGAGGGCATCCAAATCGAATAAAGGGCAAAGGGGCGAACGTCAACGGCGGACCTCATCCCCGGCCCATCTCCCGTGGCGAGCCGGGTGACTTTTGGACATGGACGCGTAGCGATTGCTTTCAGGAGCGGCGTCGCACGAGAGGGCGAGGGGATGATCGCTTGGTCGGCCCTCACCCCCGGCCCCTCCCCGGCGCGGGGAGGGGTGTCCACGGGACAAGTGAATGACGCAATAGCCGTCACCTGGAGCATTCGAGTCGTCGAGATCGTCACCATCGTCACCTGGGGCATTCGAGTCGTCAAACCCGTCATCCTTGTCATCGCCGTCACCAGCGCTGTAAATTTCGTGTTCGGTTCGGAAGGTGCGGCCCCTGAGGCGCGCGGCGTACCCGGCGCTTACGAGAAGTTTGACAGGAAATTGTTCTACTTGGCAATACCTTCGCCAAAATCCCTAAGCTTGGTCATACCCGCCATATCTGGCGGCTACCTAGCGAGTTTAACCGCCACATATGGCGCCAAATACACCTTTGCCTAGAATTGGCGAAGGTATTGCTTGGACGCGCAGCTTGGTTAGAAAAACCCAACGCGGGGCGCTAATGCTATATTAACTATAGTGCTATACTATTTGAAGTAATGAACGCCCCTGACGAATTCTGCCCAATCAACGCCGCCGGCGACCTGCTGGGCCGCAAGTGGTCCCTGCTGGTCGTGCATTATCTGAACACCGCCGCTCCGGCCCGCCTGCGCTTCTGCGAGCTGCAGGAGGCGCTGGGCGGGCTGAACCCGGCCACGCTGTCGCTGCGGCTCAAAGAACTCGAAAGCGCCGGGCTGGTCGAGCGCCACACCGAGGGCGGCCAGCGGCTGCCGGTGGCCTATGGCCTCACGCCGATGGGCCGCGAACTGGGGCAGGTCGTTCAACATCTAAACCACTGGGGCAGCAAGTGGCTGACGCCGGCCGCTGCCCCGCCCGCGCCCAACCAGCAAAAGGCTAACTATCCATGAGCACCGAACCCGCCATCCATCCCGCTACGACTATCGGCCACGTGCACCTCAAGGTGGCTGACATTGACCGGGCCGTAAAGTTTTACACCGAAGTGATGGGCTTCGAGCTGATGCAGCGCATGGGCAACAGCGCCGCCTTCCTGTCGGCGGGCGGCTATCATCATCACATCGGCCTCAACACCTGGGAGAGCCGCAACGGCCCGCCGCCGGCCCCCGGCACCACCGGGCTGTATCACTTCGCTATCTTGCTGCCCAGCCGCCTGGAGCTGGCCCGCACGTTCAAGCGCCTGCTCAACCACAACTGGCCGATTGACGGCGCTTCCGACCACGCAGTCAGCGAGGCGATCTATCTGCGCGACCCGGACGGCAACGGCATCGAAATCTACCGCGACCGGCCGCGCGCCGAGTGGCCGCTGCGGCCCGACGGCCAGGTGGCGATGGTCAGCGACCCGCTCGACCTGGGGAACCTGCTGGCCGAACTGACCCTGACGCCCGCCGCCTAACGCCCAGCGACCACCGAAGCTACCGAAAGCACGCATGACCATCCTCGGCCTACATCACATCACCATCGTCTGCCGCGACGCCCAGCGCACCCTGGATTTCTACAGCCAGGTGCTGGGCTTGCGGCTGATTAAACAGACCGTCAACTTCGACGATCCCGCCCACTATCACCTGTACTTTGGCGATGCGCTCGGGCGGCCGGGCACGGTCATCACCTACTTTGAATGGCCGGCGGCCACGCGCGGCGCGCCGGGGCTGGGCGGCACGCACCACTACGCGCTGCGCGTGCGCGACACGGCCGCGCAGCTCAAGTGGAAGCGCTGGCTGAACGACCACCACCTCAAGGTGGATGGCCCGCTCGACCGGCACTACTTCACGTCCATCTACTTCACCGACCCAGACGGCACAATCATCGAGATCGCCACCGACGGCCCCGGCTGGACGCGCGACGAGCCGGCCGGCGCGCTGGGGCAGGCGTTCCGCGCCCCGCCGCCGGAGATGCTGGTGAACAACCGCGACGAGGCCCGCATTGCGGCCGAGACCTGGCCCGACCCGGTGCCGGAGATCACGCCCGACATGGCGCTGTCGGCCGGGATGCACCACATCACCGCCATCGGGGGCGACATCCAGCGCACTCACGCCTTTTTTGGCGATCTGCTCGGGATGCAGCGCGTGAAGATGACGTCTAACTTTGACGACCCGAAATCGGCCCACTGGTATTGGGGTAAAGGCGAGGGGTTGCCCGGCACGCTCATCACCTACTTCGAGCGCGACCCGCGCCAAGAGGGCCGGGTGCGCATGGGCGCAGGGCAGACGCATCACTTTGCGCTGGCGGTGGCCGACGAGGCGGCGCAACTGGCCTGGCGCGAGACGCTGCTGAAGGCCGGCCTGGCGGTCTCGCCGGTGCGCGACCGGGTGTACTTCAAGAGCATCTATACCAACGACCCGGACGGCCATATCGTGGAACTGGCGACGCTGGGGCCGGGCTTTGCCGCCGACGAAGCGCCGGCCGACCTGGGGCAGGCTCTGCAACTGCCGCCCTGGCTGGAAGCGCAACGCAACGACATCGAGCGCGGCCTGCGGCCCTTGCGGCTGACGGCTGACGCTTAAGGAACCCTGCTGATGACTGATCTAACGCAAGACCCGCACGGCGGCCAGCCGGTGCTGACGGCCGGCGCGCCGGCGGCCCAGGCGCGGGCGGCCGTGTTGATGGTGCACGGCCGGGGCGCTTCGGCCCCCGACATTCTGACGCTAGCGGCCGAGTTTGACACGCCAGACGTGGCCTACTGGGCGCCGCAAGCCGCCGGCAATGTCTGGTATCCCTACCGCTTCATGGAGCCGATTGCCAGCAACGAGCCGTGGCTGACCTCGGCGCTGGGCCGGGTGGCGACGGTGCTGGGGCAGATCGCCGCCGCCGGGGTGCCGCCGGAGAAGACGGTGCTGCTAGGCTTCTCGCAGGGTGCGTGCCTGGCGAGCGAGTTCGCCGCGCGCCACGCCCAGCGCTACGGCGGGGTGGTCGGCCTGAGCGGCGGACTGATCGGGCCGGACGGCACGCCGCGCGACTACGCTGGGTCGCTGGCCGGCACGCCGGTGCTGCTGGGGTGCAGCGACCGCGACCCGCACATCCCGGCGGCGCGAGTGGAGCACAGCGCGGCGGTGCTGGGCAAGCTCGGCGGCGCGGTGACGCTGCGGCTGTACCCGAACATGGGCCACACCGTCAACCACGACGAGGTGCGCTACATTCGGGCGCTGCTGGCGGAGTTGGTGGCAACGGATGGGCTTCGCCAAAACGGATGAAGCGGATGCGCTGCGGTTTAGCGAGGGCCATCGGATACTGACCGCATGTGCCTGAGTAGCTAACACTTTCGCCAAGCAGGGGCGAGCCGGAAGGGGCTCAGCCGCAAGGTCAAGAACGGCAAGGTCGAGCTTTGACAACTCAGCCAGCGCTGCAACTTGCGCCAGCCG
>Ga0163152_10009505_pt1 | contig 10121 bp, 5 predicted proteins | sample OliLakLV19MP8IB2_FD_148635 | JGI IMG/M metagenome (GOLD analysis project Ga0163152, IMG submission 148635) | Freshwater microbial mat bacterial communities from Lake Vanda, McMurdo Dry Valleys, Antarctica - Oligotrophic Lake LV.19.MP8.IB-2 | ecosystem: Environmental > Aquatic > Freshwater > Lake...
GCAACCGGGAGTAACGAAATGTTCAGGCGGCCACCGCCACCGCTTGGCCGGCCTGGTTACCGCGCTCGGCGAGGAACTCCGCGAGTACGCGGGCGGTATGCGAGCGCGAGGGATCCCGCGCGAGCGCCTCGGGCGGCGCCTGCGCCACGATGCGCCCGCCGGCGTCGCCGCCTTCGGGCCCGAGATCGATGATCCAGTCGGCCTCCGCCATGATGTCCAGGTTGTGCTCGATCACGACCACGCTGTTGCCCGCATCCACCAGCCGGTGCAGCACGTGGATGAGTTTCTCGACATCGGCCATGTGCAGGCCGACCGTGGGCTCGTCGAGCACGTACAGCGTGTGCGCAAGCTCACCCGAGCGTCCCGGGCGCGCCAGCGCGTTGCCGTTGGCGTCGATGCGGACCTTGGAGAGCTCGGTCACCAGCTTGATGCGCTGCGCCTCGCCGCCCGAAAGCGTCGGGCTCTGCTGGCCGAGCGTGAGGTAGCCCAGGCCCACGTCCTGCATGAGCCGCAGGCAATGGCTGATCGAAGGGTGCGCTGCGAAGAACTCGACCGCCTCGTCGATGTTCATCGCGAGGATGTCGCCGATCGACTTGCCGCGCCAGAGCACCGAGAGCGTTTCGGCGTTGAAGCGCCGGCCGTTGCAGACGTCGCAACCCACCTGCACGTCGGGCAGGAAGGACATCTCGATCTTCTGCACGCCCTGGCCTTCGCAGGCCTCGCAGCGGCCGCCCTTGGTGTTGAACGAGAAGCGGCTCGCGGTCCAGCCGCGCATGCGCGACTCGTTGGCTTCGGCAAAAATGCGCCGGATCGAATCCCAGAAGCCCACATAGGTGGCCGGGCAGGAGCGCGGCGTCTTGCCGATCGGTGTCTGGTCGACTTCGAGCACGCGCCCGATCTGCGCCGCGCCCTTGATCGCCTTGCAGCCCGCGGGCGGGACGGCGGTTTTCGCGCGCCTTTCGGAAACGATGCGCGCGAGGTTGGTATGCAGCACGTCGCGCGCGAGCGTCGACTTGCCCGAGCCCGAGACACCGGTGATGACGCTGAGGCGGCCAAGCGGCACGCGCGCGGAAACGTTCTTGAGGTTGTGCAGGCTCGCGCCTTCGATCTCGATCGAGGGCGTCGACTTGCCCACCGCGCGGCGCGGATGGAGCGGATGGCGCAGAGGATTGAGGATTGAGCAGGAAACGCCCCGTAATCGACTCGGGGTTCGCCATGAGGTCCGCGGCCGAGCCTTGGGCGATGACGCGGCCGCCGTCCTTGCCGGCGCCCGGCCCGAGGTCGAGCACATGGTGGGCGCGGCGGATCGTGTCTTCGTCATGCTCGACGACCACGAGCGTGTTGCCCTTGGCCTCGAGCTTCTCGAGCACGTCGAGAAGGATGCGGTTGTCGCGCGGATGCAGGCCGATGGTCGGCTCGTCGAGGATGTAGCACACGCCGCGCAGGTTGGAGCCGAGCTGGGCCGCGAGACGGATGCGCTGCGCCTCTCCGCCCGAGAGCGTCGGCGCGGAGCGATCGAGCGAAAGATAGCCCAGCCCCACTTCCTCGAGGAAGCCGAGGCGCGAGCGCAGTTCGGCCAGCAGGTCGCGGGCGATTTCCTCGTCGCGGCCGGAGAGCTTCATTTCATTGACCAGCGTGCGGATCTTGCCGACTGAAAGCGCAGTGAGATCGGCGATGGAGCGCTGGTGAAAGCGCACCGCCAGGGCCTCGGGGTTCAGCCGCCTGCCTTCGCAGCTCGCGCAGTCCTCGTCGACTTCGAGCCATTCGAGCCACGAGTCGAGCACGCGGTCCTCGGTGCCGGTCTTCTCGCGCTCGGCGTCCCAGTCGATGCCGGTGAGCTTGAGCCCGGTGCCGAAGCAGGTCGCGCACCAGCCGTGCTTGGAGTTGAACGAGAACAGTCGCGGGTCGAGCTCGGCGAAGCTGCGCGCGCACGAAGGGCAGGCGCGCTTGGTCGAGAAGACCTGCTGGCGAAGGTCCATTTCAACCAGCGGCGCCTTCGACTTGGACGCGGCCAGCACGAGCGCGTCGAGATCGGAGAGCACGTGCACCACGCCCTTGCCGAACTCGAGCGCGCGGGCGAGCTCGCGGCGAAGCTCCGGTTCGCTTTCCGGCTTGATGCGGATATCAGCCACCGGCAACTCGAGCGTGTGTTCCTTGAAGCGGTCGAGGCGCGGCCAACGATCGGTTGCCATGAACTCACCGTCGACGCGCAGGTGCGTGTAGCCCTTGCCGCGCGCCCACTTCGCGAGGTCCGTATAGAAGCCTTTGCGGTTCATCACCAGCGGGGCGAGCAATCCGATCCGCTGGCCCTTGTAGTCGCGCATCAGGCGCGCGACGATCGCGTCCTCGCTCTGCGGCTCGATCGGCACGTCGCAGTCGGGGCAGAACTGCGTGCCGAGCTTGACGTACATGAGGCGCAGGAAGTGGTAGATCTCGGTCAGCGTGGCCACCGTGGACTTGCGCCCGCCGCGCGAAGTGCGCTGCTCGAACTTGCGCCCGCCGCGCGAAGTGCGCTGCTCGATCGCCACGGTGGGCGGGATGCCGAAGATCGCGTCCACATCCGGCCTGGCTGCCGGCTGCACGAACTGGCGCGCATAGGCGTTCAGCGATTCGAGGTAGCGGCGCTGGCCTTCGGCGAACAGGATGTCGAACGCGAGCGTCGATTTTCCGGAGCCCGAAACGCCGGTGACCACGGTGAACCGGCCGCGCGGAATCTCGACGTCGATGTTCTTGAGGTTGTGCTCGCGCGCATTGTGAATACTGACAACATTCGGTCGAAGCCCAGGCTGGGAGCGGCTTTCCCGGGCAAATGTTGCCATCGACGGGTTCGTGAGCGTCTCTTCGTAGGCCCTCAGCGCGACGCCCGTATGCGAGGCGGGGTTGGCCGCGATATCGATCGGTGTGCCGGTCGCAACCAGGTAACCGCCCGCATTCCCGCCTTCGGGCCCGAGGTCGATGATCCAGTCGGAAGCGGCGATCACGTCGAGGTTGTGCTCGATGACCACCATGGAATGTCCGGCAGCGAGCAGCTGGCGGAACGCGCGCAGCAGCTTGGCGACGTCGTCGAAATGCAGGCCGGTGGTCGGCTCGTCGAAGAGGAAGAGCTTGCTGGAGGAAGGTACGTATCCCGGGACGTACAAGCCTTTTTGCGGCGTGCGCTGGCGATCGGTCTTGGCGGATTCGGCCAGATGCCCGGCGAGCTTGAGCCGCTGCGCTTCGCCGCCCGAGAGCGTCGGCACCGGTTGGCCGAGGCGGAGGTATTCCAGGCCCACGTCGGCCAGAGGCTTCAGCACGCGCTGTACTTCGGCGTACTGGTGGAAGAAGCCGATCGCCTCGGACACCGTCAGTTCCAGCACGTCCGCGATCGACTTGCCGCGCACGATGATCTCGAGCACTTCGCCGCGGAAGCGCTTGCCGTCGCAATCCGGGCAGCGCAGGTACACGTCGGAGAGGAATTGCATCTCGACGTGCTCGAAGCCGTTGCCGCCGCAGGTGGGGCAGCGGCCGTTGCCCGAGTTGAAGCTGAAGGTGCCCGGCGTGTAGCCGCGTTCTTTCGCGGTATCCGACTGCGCATAGATCGTGCGGATCGCATCCCACGCGCCGACATAGCTCGCCGGATTGGAGCGCGTTGTCTTGCCGATCGGCGACTGGTCGACCATGACGACTTCGCAGACATGCTTGTGGCCGCGCAGCTCGCGATGCTTGCCGGCCGATTCCGTGGGCTTGCCCTTGGCCTTGCGCAGCGACGCATAGAGCACGTCATGCACCAGCGTCGACTTGCCCGAGCCGGACACGCCGGTCACGCACACGAGGCGCTGCAGCGGGATCGAAACGTCGATGTTCTTGAGGTTGTGCTCCTCGGCGCCGAACAGCTCGAGGCTGGGCGCCGTCGGCAGCATGCGGCCGCGGCCTTCGCCGTACACCGCAACGCCCGCGCGCTTGCGACCCGAGAGGTACTCGGCGGTCAGCGTCTTGGAGGCCTTGAGCTCTTCCGGCGTCCCGAAGAACACGATCTCGCCGCCGCGCTCGCCCGGCCCCGGGCCCATGTCCATGATCTTGTCGGCCTCGAACATGATCTGCGGATCGTGCTCGACAACCACGAGCGAATTGCCCGCGTCGCGCAGGCGCTTCATCACGTCGATCACGCGGCCCATGTCGCGCGGGTGCAGGCCGATGGAGGGCTCGTCGAGGACGAAGAGCGTGTTGACCAGCGACGTGCCGAGCGCGGTCGTGAGGTTGATCCGCTGCACTTCACCGCCGGAGAGCGTTCGCGATTGCCGGTCGAGCGTGAGATAGCCCAATCCAACGGCGCAGAGAAACTTTAGGCGAGAGCGGATCTCGGTCAGCAGCAGTTCCGTGGCTTCGTCCAGAGGGGCGGGCAGCTGCAACGTGTCCACGAAATCGCGCAGCTCGTCGATCGGCATGAGCATGAGGTCATGGATCGAAAAAGTGGAAAAAGTGGGGTCAGAGTCGACTTTCGATGGAAGCGGCTGCATACCCACGGTTTCAGCCGAAAGTCGACTCTGACCCCACTTTTTGAGCTTGAAGAGCAGCGCGTCGGGCTTGAGGCGCGTGCCTTCGCAGGCCGGGCAGGGCGTGTACGCGCGGTACTTCGAGAGCAGCACGCGGATGTGCATCTTGTAGGCCTTGCTCTCCAGCCACTGGAAGAAGCGGCGCACGCCGTACCAGATGCCGGGCCAGGATTTCTTCCAGTTGACCCATTCGGGCTCGCCCTCGAGCGCCCAGTGGCGGTGCTCATGGCTCAGCTCGCGCCACGGCGTGTCCAGAGGTATTGACCGCTTCTTGGCGTACTTGGCGATGTCGTCCTGGCATTCCTTGAAGCTCGGCGTCTGCCAGGGGCGGATCGCGCCTTCGCGGATGGTCTTGGTCTCGTCCGGGACGATCAGGCCGAAGTCGATGCCGATCACTCGCCCGAAGCCGCGGCAGGTCTCGCACGCGCCGATCGGCGAGTTGAACGAGAACAGGCTCGGCACCGGCTCGCTGTAGTGGATGTCGCAGTCAGGGCAGTGCAGGTCGGAGGAGAACCGCCAGCTGGGGCCAGGTTCAATTTCCGTTGAAGCCGGTGGCGATTCCGAGTCAGCGGCCGAAAATTGAGCCTGGCCCCGATCTTCCTGCACATAGATATTGACCCTGCCCCGGCCGACACGCAGGGCGGACTCGAGCGCTTCGCTGACGCGCGTCTTCTCGGCCGAGCTCATGCGGATGCGGTCCTGCACCACTTCGAGCACGGACTCCGAGCGCGCGTGGATGCGCGTGTAGCCCTGCTGCTCCAGCATCTGCATGACTTCGGCTTCGCTGAAGTTCTTCGGCACCGTGACCGGGAACGTGATCACCAGGCGCGGATCTCCGGCCGAGTGGCTGCAGGCGGTAGCGCGTGCTTTCATCTGCGCATAAATCATCTCGATCGAGTCGCGCCGCACCGGCTGGCCGCAGCCGCGGCAGAAAAGCTGCGCCGCGCGCGCGAACAGCAGCTTCATGTGGTCGTTCAGCTCGGTCATCGTGCCGACCGTGGAGCGCGAGGTGCGCACCTGGTTGGTCTGGTCGATCGCGATCGCGGGCGGGATGCCGTCGATGCGGTCGACCTGCGGCTTGTCCATGCGGTCGAGGAACTGGCGCGCGTACGGCGAGAAGGTCTCCACGTAGCGGCGCTGCCCCTCGGCATAGAGCGTGTCGAAGACGAGCGAAGACTTTCCCGATCCCGAGACGCCGGTAACGACGACGAGCTCGTTGGCGGGGATACTGAGGGTGAGATTCTTGAGGTTGTTCTGCCTGGCGCCGTGGATGACGATGGCGTCGGCCGAAGGTGTTTCCGGCATGCCGCTATTTTAACTGCTCGATGCGGCCGGCCAGTGCCGGATGGGGGAAAATCCGTTGTGTATATTCACGGAACCAAATCCACAATGCCCGATCAGGTACTTCGCCGATGAGGAGGGTTCTCCACCTCGACATGGACGCGTTCTTCGCATCGGTGGAGCTATTGCGCCGCCCGGACCTGCGTGGCAAGCCGGTGGTGATCGGCGGCCGCGGCGATCCGAACAGCCGCGGCGTGGTTTCGACCGCGACCTATGAGGCGCGGGCTTTCGGCATCCGCTCGGCCATGCCGATGCGCACCGCGATGAAGCTCTGCCCGCACGCCATTTTCCTGCCGACGGACTTCGAGTCGTATCGCCACTACTCGGGCGTGTTCAAGGACCAGATGCGATCGGTCACGCCGGTCTTCGAAAGCGGAGGCATCGACGAGGCGTACATCGATTTAACCGAGGTCGTTGGCGAGTCCGAGGCCATTGGCCGCGACCTCAAGGCGAAAGTGTTTTCGGCAACAGGCATCACGTGCTCCCTGGCCATCGCGCCGAACATGTTGCTGGCCAAGCTCGGCTCGGAGCTCGACAAGCCCGACGGCCTCACGGTCCTGGGATACGAGGACATCCCGACGCGCATCTGGCCGCTGGAGGTGCGCAAGCTCCAGGGCGTCGGGCCGAAGTCCGAGCAGAAGCTGGTGGCGCTTGGCTACAGGACGATCGGCGACCTTGCCGCCGTGCCGCTCGAGAAGCTGCGCGAGAAGTTCGGCGAGTCGTACTCGCGCCACCTGCACGAGGCTTCCAACGGGCGGGACGAGCGGCCCGTGGTCACTTTCCGCGAGCCGAAGTCGCGCAGCGCCGAAACCACTTTCGACGAGGACACGCGCGACTGGCAGGAGCTCGCGCGCGTGCTCGCGCGCCTGTCGAAACGCGTGGCCGACGAAATCCGCGGGGAGGGTTATCGCGCCCGCACCGTGGGCATCAAGCTGCGCTTTTCGGATTTCGAACGCATCACGCGCGACCGCACGCTGGAGGCGCCCACCGACGACCCGCTCGCGATCCGCCGCGCGGCGTTCGAATGCCTGGGCCGGGTGGAGCTCAAGCGTAAAGTCCGTCTGCTGGGCGTGCGCCTCACCGAACTGCACCGCGGCGATGAGCCCCCGGAAGCGGAGGAGCAGCCTGATCTGCTGGCGAATGATTGAACACGAATGTGGATGACAGGCTGGCATCCCCGGAAGCGGACGAGCAGCCTGATCTGCTGGCGAATGATTGAACACGAATGTGGATGACAGGCTGGCATCGATGGCTGCCTCGATCGGCTGTCGCGATCGGCTTGACCCGAGCCGAATTCTGCATCAGAATGACGTAGCACTTTGAGTCTACAGAAGGAGCTGGACAACCATGCATTTTCTTTCCACCGACGTCGTTCCGATCACCTCCGCGCGCGCGCGTTTGACCGAGATCGCCGCCGAGGTGGTTGCTTCGGGCCAGCCCAAGGTCTTGACGCGCAATGGCGAGAGTTACGTCGCCGTGGTGGGCGTCGCCGATCTTGACGAATATCAGCGGCTGCGCGCCGCCGATCACATGCGCAATCTGCACGACCTCGCGCGCGCCGCATCCGAGATGGCGTCAGGCAAGGCAATGCCTGCGGCGGTCTTTCGCAAACAAACCGGGGTGCTGGTGATGGGTGTTGCGACGGACGGACCGCCCACTGCACGCCGCAAGAGCGTCAAACGCCGGACACAGTACTGAAACCGCCGCGCGGCGGCAGCGCGCCGCGCCGGCGTGAGGTGTTGATCACCCTCCCTTTCCGGGAAGCCTTCGCAAATCTGGTGGAGCACTACAGATCTTTGCAACCGCTGTTCCCGGATTCAGGAACCCGGCTGGCAGCCTTCAATCGGGACCTGTTCGAGCGGATCGTACCGGCCCTGGAAGGGCATGCAGACGTCGGCCGCCCCTATTCGCTGCGCAAGCTGGGGAGCGAAGCGGAAGCGACCCTGCTTGCGCAGTTGACGCCACTCTTTACCGGCCGCTCCGCCGTAGCTCGTGAATGGGTGGAACGCGAGTTCACGATTCTGTACATTGTCACGCCGGGCGAGGTATTTCTCGTCAATCTGAAGCATCACCGGCAGTTGGGGTACTAGGAAACGCATTCTGGCAGCCGCAAGCTGCGGCAAGTCACTGGAGTGGGGCCGTTGCAAAAATGCAGGGATCGTGCCGCACCTCTGGGGCGCCGGAAGGGATGACAGGACCCCTTCCCGTCATGGCGGATTTTCCGCCGCCGCTCGCCCCCGACTCCTACCGCAGCATGCCGATGCCGGGGCCGTAGGCAACGATCTCGACCTTTACGTTCTGCGCGTTGAGGTCCTGCTGCACGTTGCGCGCATTGCTTCAGCGCAAGCTTCCATTTGCCGGGCTCGGCATCGCTGACCTGCAGCACGAGGCGTTGCTTTGCAACCGGCGACGATTGGGCAAACGCAGGAGGGGCCGCGGCGGGGATCGCGACCAAAGCGAGGCCTGCAGGTGCGATTCTCATGATCCTGCTGCGTGATGTATCGTTCGCATTCCATTGATCAATCGTCGCAATCGACACACGGGATACCGCATGCGCGCATCGCTCATTGCCTGTTGCCTGACGCTCGCGACGATTGCAAATGCCACAGCGCAGACCGTGCAGTCGCAGGAGCATTCGTTCCGCGTCGTCACGCTGACCAAGGGCCTCGATCATCCGTGGGGCCTCGCGTTCCTGCCCGATGGCCGCATGCTCGTCACCGAACGCCCCGGCCGTTTGCGCATCGTCGGGCGTGATGGCCGCCTTGAGCAGCAACCGGTTTCCGGCTTGCCGCAGGTTGCGCAGCACGGGCAGGGCGGCCTGATGGACGTGGTGCTGCACCCGAAGTTCGCCGAAAACGGCCTGGTCTACCTCTCGTTCGCTGCGCGCGGCCCGGAGGGGGTCAGCACCGAAGTTGCGCGCGGCCGCCTCTCGGGCAACCGGCTCGAGAACGTCGAAGTGATCTTCCGCCAATTGCCCAAGACCAACACCGGCCTGCATTTCGGTTCGCGGCTGGTGTTCGACCGCGCCGGATTCCTCTACATCACTCTCGGGGATCGCGGCGAGATGGCGCGAGCGCAGAAGCCGGATGACCTCGCCGGATCGGTGATCCGGCTGCATGACGACGGCCGCGTGCCGGCCGACAATCCTTTCGCGGGCAAAGCCGGATGGAAGGCCGAGAAGTTCACCCTCGGCAACCGCAACATGCAGGGCGCCGCGCTGCATCCGCAGACCGGCGCGCTTTGGACCCACGAGCACGGGCCGCAGGGCGGCGACGAGGTCAACATCATGCGGGCCGGCGTCAACTACGGCTGGCCGGTGATCACCTACGGCGTCGACTACGGCATCGGCACGAAGATCGGCGAGGGCACGGCCAAGGCGGGCATGGCGCAGCCGCTGCACTACTGGGTGCCGTCGATCGCGCCTTCGGGGATGGCGTTCTACGGCGGGGACAAGTTTCCCAAGTGGCGGGGCGACCTGTTCGTGGGCTCGCTCAAGTTCAGCCTGCTGGTGCGCCTCAAGCTCGAGGGCGAGAAGGTCGTGAAGGAAGAGCGCCTGCTCGAAGGCACGCTCGGGCGCATCCGCGACGTCCGCGTGGGTCCCGACGGCTTCGTGTATGTGCTGACCGACGAATCGAATGGCGTGATCGCGCATGTCCGCGTGGGTCCCGACGGCTTCGTGTATGTGCTGACCGACGAATCGAACGGCGTGATCGCGCGGCTCGAGCCGGCCGGCTGACCCCATCGATGTTACGGCGCCCGCGCGCGCTCGAGGAGTTGCACGATCTGCGGGTAGCCGCGCTTGCGAGCGTGCTGGAGGGCGGTGACGCCGTCCCGGTCCGCGAGATCCTGGCGCGCGCCGCGCGCGACAAGGAGACCGACGATTTCCACATGGCGCGGGCCGCCGTCGCCGAGGATCACCGCCTCGAGCAGGGCGGTCCAGCCGAGGTTGTTCACATGGTCGATGTCGATCTTCGTCTTCAGGAGCTCGCGCACCGTCTCGACATGACCGTAGTGGCAGGCCGGGATCAGCGCAGTCCCTCCATATCGGTTGGTGCTCCTGAGGTCGGCGCCGGCGGCCAGCGTGAGCTTGAGCACCTCGGTGTGGCCGCGCGCGCCTGAGACGAGGTACGCGCTGTTGCGGTTTTCGTCCTGCGCGTTGACGTTCCCGCCCGCGGAGATCAGCCGCCGCACTTCAGCGGCATCGCCGCGCTCGGCGGCGGAAATCAGCGCGCGGTCGTGGTCGCGCAA
>Ga0163152_10009507_pt1 | contig 10119 bp, 6 predicted proteins | sample OliLakLV19MP8IB2_FD_148635 | JGI IMG/M metagenome (GOLD analysis project Ga0163152, IMG submission 148635) | Freshwater microbial mat bacterial communities from Lake Vanda, McMurdo Dry Valleys, Antarctica - Oligotrophic Lake LV.19.MP8.IB-2 | ecosystem: Environmental > Aquatic > Freshwater > Lake...
TTATCCCTACCAGAAAACCCGGCGCGTCTGGGCGTCACGAGGATCATGTAGCCCAAGAGCGCCGGGATGAATGGTTGCCTAGGAGATCGTAGCACTGAGCGGCCCCGTGCTACGATCTTGACCATGAGAACCCTAAGCCTCAACCACTCTACCTATCAACATCAGTACCACGTGGTATTTAACACGAAGTATCGATACAAGTTCCTTAAACCCTATGTTAAGGAGGCTTTGATGAACTCGCTCTACGACACGGCTCGGCAGCACCCTGAAATCCACATCGAAACAGTTAATACCGATGAAGACCACGTCCACATGCAACTCGAGATCGCGCCGAGCGTGTCGGTCGCTTCGGCCATCGGACGTCTAAAAGCCAACGCCTCGATAGCCCTCAAACGAGAGTTTAAGTTTATCAAGAAGATGTATCTGTCCGGGAGTATCTGGAGCGTTGGCTATTTCTCCTCAACGATAGGCCTCAATGAAGAAGTAATCCGCAGATATGTGAGGGCTCAAGGCCGACGCGATCAACCACGACAACAGCAAGGCTTAGGGTTCGAGTGAAGCGGTAAGGGAAACCCCGGGCAGAGCGCACCGGCGCGGCGTCCGGGGAGGATGTCATTATTGGCTCGGACAACCTTTAGCGGGCACGTTCCTGCGTCATTCGAAGATCGGGTTCATTGGCACGCATGGCTGCTCGTTCGCACTGCGAACATTTAGCTGCAGTTAGCGAACAAAGAGCTGCCAGACCCACGACGGCGTACACAATACGCTCCGCGATTGGAACGTTGCCCAAGATGGCGGACACCAGGTTGAAATCGATTATGCCGATTAGACCCCAGTTGATTGCTCCGATGAACATGAGCAACCAAGCGATGCGGTGGGCAGTACACATGGCAGATGACCTCATAAGCATGTGGTTAAGAGTTAACTAAGTTGAGCTTAGCAGGATCGTAAAATTGTCCTATTTAGCCGGTGGATAGTTTTAAACTCACTCCATTCTCCACTCATCATTAAACGCAGATGGCCGTTACTCTTTTCGTGTATAATACACACGCGTTATGAGTCTTACGGGTAAGGAGCGGAGGATCGTGAATAGGTTGGTCGGAATGGTGGCCTTAATCGCCCTGGTTTTTGTTGTCGTACTCGGATCATCGGGGGCCTATTCAGTGAAGCATTCTGAGGACGCACTGGCCGCCAACGACTTTGATGTTAAGACTGGGTATTACTTTGGAACAGGTACAGCTTTGTCCATTTCTGGCTTGGGTTTTACGCCCGAGGTAGTCATCGTTAAAGCTGAGTCAATAGCTGGAGCGATAGTATGGAAGTCCTCAGCGATGCCGACGAATGTTACCGCCTATCTGGGAGCGGCTACAGCAGACAACACCGAGAGTCAGATCACGCTCGAAGATGACGGCTTTTCGTTATCCGTTGCTCTTGAAGTCAACACCGTCAATACGCGTTATGTTTACATTGCCTTTGGAGGTTCGGACTGTACAGCTGGGGGAGCGATGTGTGTTGGTGTTTACACCGGCGATACTGCTTCAACACAGGATATTACTACTGGCTTTCAGCCGAATTTAGTCTGGGTAAAACGGTCCACTGCTTTGGCAGGCGCTTTTCGAACTTCGGCCATGAGTAATAACCATGCCGTATTGTTCTCGACCGTTGTTAATGATACTACGGGCATTTATTTTCAAACCCTTAATGCCGGTGGTTTTACGGTAGGTTCGACGCATAATACCAACGGTGGAAAATTTTATTACGTAGCTTTTAAAAATCTTGCCACTAAACTTTTCGTGGGCCAATTTACTGGGGATGGCGTAGATAATAGAGAGATCACGGGCGTGGGTTTTGAACCGAATTTCGTTTTGATCAAACAAAACGCTACCGCAACGCCAGTGTTTAATGTGACGGAAAGCTGGGGTGATTATTCGTCTTTTAGTACGGCTGCTGCTAGCGCTGTCAATAATATTCAGGAATTAAAAGCTGACGGCTTTCAAATTGGCACGTCAGTGAACGTCAATACGAATGCTGTCGTGAGTAATTACTTCGCCTTTGGTGGTGCACCCGATCCTGCACCGTCGGGAAGTTACTTCATGCAGAGCGGGTCGTATACGGGAACTGGCGTAGCCCAGACACTGGAAACTTCTTTTGCTCCAGATCTCGTGATCATTAAGAGTCATGCGGCTGATCTGGGCGTCTTTAGCATGAGCATGCTCAATAATTTTACACAGTACATGGCCTCGACCACCTCTGGGTTTGCCGGTGGGATTACCTCCATGTCTGCCACGGGTTTTTCTATCGGTACCCACTCCACGGTTAACACGGGTGGTACCACGTACGAATACACGGCTTTCGGAAATGCCACGTCACCACATACAGGGGCAGCGGCCGCTGATTTTATTATCGGTGGCCATAGTGGAAACGGCCTCACCCCACGTGTCATCGACCATATCGGCATGGATCCCGACATGGTGATGGTGAAGAAGCCAAGTGCTACGGCTGCCCCAGGTAATTGGATTTCGACTACCATGGCAGCCAACACCGGCTCGCATCTCACGGCCGCGGCCGACATCACTGACGGTACGAGTTTCAGAACTTTGGATAGCAGCGGGTTTACGGTCGGCTCTGGAGTAAACGTAAATACGGTCGCGGTAACCTACTACTGGTTTGCCTTTAAGGAGGGCCCCTTCTTTGATGTCGGTTCATATACGGGAGACGGAGTAGCTGGTCGAAATATTACTGGGCTAGGTTTTGATCCCGGTTATGTCTGGACTAAAAGAAGCACCGCAGTTCAGGCTGTTCACCGTTCAACCTCGCCTACAATTACCGAAGCGTTTGCCCAAACGTATACCGCCGCTATTATCGCCATCAACTTCATCACAGCCTTTGTAAGTGACGGCTTTACGGTTGGCAGCGCAACCGAATCAAACGCGAACGCCGGTGCTTATCAGTACGCAGCTTGGAAGGGCACCACGTCCGTAAGTGCACCGAGTACACCAACAAACTCATCTCCGGCCGATGGAGCTGTGGCGCAAGTTTTGAACGTCACTCTAGCTAGTTCGGCGTATTCTGACCCCGAAGTTAATGCACAGACTGATGCGCAGTGGCAGGTGGACGATGATAGTGATTTTGCTACTCCGGTCTGGACAAGGACGGCCAGTGCGGCTGAGATTACTACTTCCGTCACAGCCGGAAATGGCACGTTTGCTAACGAGCTCTCAGGGGATACCGAACTCGATCACAACTCAAGTTACTACTGGCGTGTTCGTTACTCTGACGGTGTTTGGTCTACTTGGTCGACAGGTACTGATTTTACGACCAACGCCATTGTCACACCAACTAACTCCTCTCCGTCTGACGCGGCCAGTGTGACGACGCTTACACCAACCTTGTCCGCTTCGGCGTTTTCAGACGCGCAGGGAAGTCATACATCTGCGTCTGCTCAGTGGCAGATTAGCACCAGCAGTAGTTTTTCTTCGCCGCATTACGATTCCGGTACGGTCGCCTACGCCGCCTCATACGCTGTTCCGAGTGCTACCCTGTCGAATTTAGCCGTGTACTATTGGCGCGTACGTTACGCCGATTCGAGTGGGCAGTGGTCAGAGTATTCGGCAGCTACTCGGTTCTTAGTTTCGGAATCGGTAGTTTCGGTTAGGCCGTTGTTTGGTAGCACGGTCATCGACCAAGGTGACGCTATCAAAATAGACGCCCAAGTCAAACTCTCCGATAATAGCGTGATCAACGACGCCACGGTTACGATTGACATTTACAATCCGGCCGGAATAAAAATTGTCACCGCAGCCTCGATGACTTATATCTCGGGATCGAGTGGTATTTATCGTTACGCTTACACGGTGCCGGCAGCTAGCGGAAGTTATTTGTATGTGGTGACGGCGGTCTCGAACTCTCGTTCTGGTTATGGCGCCGGAAACTTTGAGGTCCGAACTATTTCAGCTGATCTCGATTCGATTGAAGCCACGGTTGAGGCTGAGCAAATTGCTCAGGCAGCTGAACGGGCAGCTCAGGCTACAGAGCGCGCGGAGCAGGTGGTGAATCGAGGAGTAGTCCTGGGTATCGAAACGGATGTTCAAGATATCCAAACCGACGTGGGATCCCTGCAGACTAACCTTGATGTTTTGCTTGGTGCTGCGATTGTGACCCAATCGGCAGTGAATGACGTGGCCGCAACCACGACGACATTTGATACCGACCTGCTGAACGCGACCTATGACTTTTACAACAATGCTGTAGTGACTTTTACCTCGGGTGCCACGAACGGCCAATCGCGACGAATCGCGGACTACAACGGAACGACTAAAGTGATTACTGTCGATCCAGCCTTAGCCTTTGCGCCAGCAGACAATGATACGTTTACGATCGTGAAGCAAAATGTTTACGTCGAACAGCAAATGGAGGAGCACGAAAGTGCTGAGGCCGCTTTCCGCGCGGATACCACGGCTCGTCTAACTGATATCGAAAGTAAAATTGACACTATTACCACCACTTTGAACGCTGTTGATACGGATTTGAATTCGGTTCAGACCTCGGTCAATAATATTCGCTCCTCACAGCTGAGGGGTTACCGGGCGGAGTTGTCGGATGTGAGCGAGATTCAGGCTGGCACCACTTATCGCGCTACCCTGACAATCCTCGACTTTGAAGCTAACCCTGTCGATGCAGCTTCGACGCCGACGATTTCCATCTACGACCCTACGCGAGTGTTGGAGCAGGATGGCGTCTCGATGACCAAGTTGTCTGATGGTGTTTACGAATACACCTACGTCGTGGCTGCTGGCGCTACGGCTGGGTTGTGGGAAAGTATTGTGACCGTCGATGTTGACGGTACGGCGGATATTCTCACTAATGATTACTGGCAGGTAACCGGTGCGCCTGCTCAAGTTATTATCAACGCCATTACTGACCTGACGGTGCCGACCATTGAAGCCTCGGCTACCATTACTAATGAAGGCGGGGGAGCTTATGAGTACCAGTACGAATGGTGTGTGGTTTCCGCTGAAGATGATCAATGCGGTGGCGATAATGATGTCTACTACGCTTCAGCTGCTAAATTGATCGCCGCCGGAGATGATTTTAATACTGTGTTGACTGCCACCGTTCCCGATGTTGGTGCCTACTGGTTCAAGATTGTGGTGTATTACGGCACTGAAGCTTCGGGTGCCTCGCGGTCATTCACAGCAACTGCAGAAGTGGCAGAGGACGAAGATGAGGAAGGGGGCGGATCTAGCGGTGGTGGCGGATCGGGCTCGACGCCGGTCATGGATTCGGAATCGCATGACGACATTTACGATGAAGTTGTAGCTGTTCGTCAGGAATTGTCAGTGGCTGCTAACCAATTAGCCTTTAGCTTGGAGGTTCTGGGAATGATGAGCCCTAAGCTGCAAGCGCTCTTAGGGGTGAGCACTGAAAACACTGAGAAGTTAATCGATATTCAAAACAAGATCGCTGACCTGCGGGCAGTCTCGTCTGCGACACGCCGAATTGTTGAACAGAGTGCCGTTGAACCGATCGTGGAGACGTACATGAAATTTAATTCGGTTGAAATCCACTTTTTAATCACTAATCCTTCCGACCAACAGCAGACCGTAAAGTTTAAGGCTTTCTTGCCTGAGGAGGCTCGGCCAGAGCATATCATCGATGCTAGCGGCTTGAATATTGATTACGATACTGATAGCGGAGTTTACTTTGTGTCTGGAGACATTTTGCTTGGGCCTCGCGAGACCGTGACGAAAAAGGTTGAGATGCAGGATATTTGGATGTTTTCGGAGGAAGAAACAGATGCCATCAGGGAACAGGCTCAAGATCTCTTGCCGGTTCTGAAGGGTACACAGTATGAAGCCCAGGGAGCGATCTATCAAAGTGATATCAAGGCCACCTTGAGCACGCTTGCCATTAGGCAGGAGGAGAGTTTTGCCTCACCACAAGATCACATCGTTGCCTATCGCGAAAACAAAGAGCGCATGGTTCGGATTCAAGACGATCTTGAAAAACTCAAAGACCTAGTCGTGCAGGCTGGCGCTGCTCGAGGAGTGGTCGGACAGGTTGGGGGTATTCAAACTTTTGCGACCTGGGGAATAATTCTCGCTATCGTCTTTGGCTTCAGTATGTTGGCTGCCGTCATCTTTGCCATGTGGAGGCATCAGACGCTGTTGGCCGCGGCCGCTATGGGGATTCAGCCAGGAGAATTAGAGGCTCGCTTGGGAGCAGCCAAAAAGAAGCGTCGAACAGTGAAACGAGTTACTAAGCGTAAGTAGCTGGCCGCCTGTATGCCTAGCCAAAACACGCCCTTACGGTCACCGTCTCAGGCGGTGACTTATGGTTTGTTCATCAGTGTCAGTGCGTTTATTCTGCCGTTACTTCTCATTCCAATTATTTCAGTCATAGGCTGGTCTGAAGTTATTGAGGAGATTGCCAAGTTCATTGTGATCGTTCTCCTGATCCTTAAGCTTCCGGATAGAAGAACTCAACTTTGGGCTGGTGTAGCTTTTGGAGCTATTTTCGGAATTTCAGAAACTTGTCTGTATTTCAACCAAATCTTTCAATTTGGTGACTTCAATGTCTTTTGGTGGCGTCTCTTTTTAACCGTACCGATGCACATACTGACTGTGCTCGTCGTGATTATCTCGAGTTTTCCGGGTAAGCGCTTTACGATCGCGGGATTAGCCGTGGCGATCGCACTACATTTGTTATTTAACACCCTTGCCATAGCCTTTTAGGCTAGGGTATTGCCTTGATCTGAGGTCAAGCTAAGCCGTAACTTGCCTATATTGGGCGGGTAAGGCTATTTGCAATATTAATAGAATATGGTAATGCATCTCCGCTTAGAGAGTGACATCAGAATAAGAGCCCTTACTTTGAATTGGATTTCTTTGAGACTGCTTCTAGGAAGCAGACCAAATAAATCCAATTCAAAGTAAGGGACGGTAGCTCAACTGGTTAGAGCGCCGCCCTGTCACGGCGGAGGTTGCGAGTTCGAGCCTCGTCCGTCCCGCCACAAAAACACGACCCCCGCGGTCGTGTTTTTGTTTACTGCGGGACGGAAGTAGGCAAAAAGTTTTGCCTACGGCGAGGCGAGAACGCCGCAGCGATGTTCCGGCACCAGCCGGAACCGCGAGGCGGCGACTAGGCTTCGGGGAGCGACGGCGACCCGAAAGCCGGAGTCGAGCCTCGTCCGTCCCGCCATCCCACTTCGCCCTTCGGGCTACGTTGGGGATTTCTCACACTGCACCAGAAGGGTGAAGTGGGGTAGCAAACAGCACGCGAGTTGCGCTTGTTTGCTCTGAAGGGTATACTTTGGCAAAAAATTCATTTTTATGAAATATTTACTAGCCTTAATTCTCGGATTTCTGATAGTCCCGTTTCCCGTAAAGGCGAATATTATTCCTGAAGGTCAGCACTCTGTAGAGAATTTTATTTCGATTACCGACACGAGTCCAAGTTATGGAGGCGGGTACGAAGACTACAACTTCTATCTCGTAGGAACTACGCATGCGGGTGGCGCTATATCGGTCCTCCTTTCCGAACAGTCACAGGCAGTATATTTTAACGCTGAAGATCTTATTGCTGTAAAAAAGATAGATACTGCAAGACTCCAGGACGGTGCGCAGCCGAACTGCCCTGAGTGTGGTGATTCCTGGTTCAAGCTCATGGAGAATACCCAATACGTATCACTCGTAAATTTATACCGCCTAGATCATGAGCTCAATATCCCTCTCTTTCTTCCAGATACAGATCCTACGGTTAGTATCACCCAAGTAATCGGCATCGCTGTAGCGCCAAAGGATATCACTGCAGAAATGGTATCGACGACAAAAGAGGATGGTGACGGGACTAAAACCACTATGGTCTCAAGCGAGAAAGCGGGTCTCGATTCTAACACTATCGCTATTGGTCTCTTAGTGGGGGTAGGTATTCTGGGACTCATTCTAGCTGCCAAGACTTTGAGGAAATAAATTATGGCAAGTAGTACGAAACGCTCCATCAAAAACACTGAAATTCGAGCCTTAGGCTTGAGCCTAATAGTTGTTAGCGTATTAGGCATAATCCTCATTGCAACTCAGACCATTGCTGTACCGGAATTCACTTCGAACGCAATTACAGCCACAGTTGCTCCGGGGCAGCCACAGACTGTTCCACTAGAAGCAGCGGATGAAGAGTTCACCAAACTGGTCCTCGAGTCACCAACAATCATCCCTTCATCAATCAAAGTAGCATCACTGGAGCCAGCCTATAAACTCAAGGTCGTCTTATACGAATTCGAGGTTAGCGATTTAGCGCATCGAAGCGGTTATCGAATTTACGATAATCTTGGAAAGATTAAATACGAAGACAATTCATCGCTCTGGCTCGCCGCGCCTACATATTGGCGAACAATCAGATTGGGAGATTTTGACCAAGACGGAAGCCGGGATATCTTCATCGGTGGCACGGTTGATGGCACCGGCGCTTACCAACATAATATAGTTCTTACCCCTGGTCGTGGTGGCTTCACCGTCCTGAACGACGAAGTGCTGAACTAGCAGGCATGGCTGAGCTACTCTTTCTCATTCTCACGATAGCAATTGAACTACCTGTCGCTCGTTCCTCTTAAGACAAGAGGACTGGCGACGGGTAGTTTTGGTTGTTGCCAGTGTCAACTGCATTACCCACCCACTTGGCCGGTGGGCGGTCGCTCATGGTTTTGATTGGTTGGCAGTAGAGATACTCATCACCCTTACCGAAGCTGTACTAATGGGAGTGGTTATTCGTCGCATAACTCGAGCCATCGTGATAAGTGTCTTGATGAATGCAGTAAGCGCACTCGTTGGTACTCTGCTTTTCTAGTCTGCCCCAACCCACTCGCCTCAAAACCGCCCTAAGAGAAATCCTTGAATACCTCTCACAAACCCCCTCAGATGGTGGTTCTAGACTCTAGTGACCCGCCACAAAAACACGACCCCCGCGGTCGTGTTTTTGTTTACCGCGGGACGGAAGCTGGTGATCGGCCGAGCTTTCTTGGCTAAGGTAATAACCATTAGAGTGCGGAACGTAGAATTCTTCTGTATCTTAGTTCCGCGTTCAAACTTTTATTTTAGTAATTCAGCTCTGCCATAAGCCTATCAACGCTCGCACGAACTGCTACGGCATCATCCGTATTCTGACGAAACATACAATTCTTGATCGCGCTAATTAATTTCCCGATTTCCGGGCCTCCAACCGTTCTTCCTACCGCCAGAGCGCGATTGCGAATATACACATCGACTCGCCCTTTCTCAGGTCCGAAAACAAGCATCATGAGTTTTTTCTGGAGCTCTATTGCCCGCTCGTTTTCCTGCACCGCTCGCAAACGCCTATCCTCCTCTTCTTGTCCGGCCTTTATCTCCCATTCAAAACGATAATCCTCAAATGCGGGTTCAATAAAACGGGCCGTGAGCTCAGCGAAATCTTCCGGCTTCCAGTCCTCTCCAAATTCTCCGTGCCCTAAATCCCCAAGGCCGACACCCACCGCAAGTACATCAAGTTTCAGCATCGCGTTTTCAAACCGACGTGAATCCTGCTTCTCTAGCCGCTTGAGCAAAGCCAGCTTCTCCATAAAATCTGACGGTAACCGTCTCGCGATTATCGTATCGCCCTTGGGGAACTTGTCGGTAATATCAAGACGAGCCGCAAATCCACGTCGACGCAGGTCTCCTACGCGCGCCATGTCGAGCTTCTTCATCGCCGCCATACCTTCCTTCACTCGCTTAAGAGCTTCATCCCGCGCCGGTCCATGCTCATCCGGCACCTCTACGCCTGTCTTACCAGATTCGACACACAGACGGCTCCACTCTTCTTGACTGAAGCCATAACGCGCCGGTGCATCCTTTGCCTTATCCTGACAACACGTCATCGCGACAAGCATTGGACTTTTCGAATCCCGCCACTGCTCAATAACTGCATCCGTAAGCGTTCCGCAGGCATGTTTTGCGACCACTATTGATTCGGGGGTAATCTTAGCGTCCTGAAGGTACCCTGTATTATGATGAGCGATGCGTTTCAGCGTTTCGCGGAACGGTAAGTGATCAATGATTGTTTCCATGAACTCTTTTACTCCTGCTTGGGGGTCCACGATTTCTGTACTCT
>Ga0163152_10009510_pt1 | contig 10116 bp, 10 predicted proteins | sample OliLakLV19MP8IB2_FD_148635 | JGI IMG/M metagenome (GOLD analysis project Ga0163152, IMG submission 148635) | Freshwater microbial mat bacterial communities from Lake Vanda, McMurdo Dry Valleys, Antarctica - Oligotrophic Lake LV.19.MP8.IB-2 | ecosystem: Environmental > Aquatic > Freshwater >...
TTGGGGCACGCGACGGATACTTCACTTTCGAACTCGAGCGCAGGGGCGCCGAGGTGACGGCGATCGACTACCTACCCGATACCACAACCGGGTTTCGCGTGTGCGCCGATCTGCTCGGCTCGAAAGCAAAGTTTATTCACGCGAATATCTACGACCTTGGCCCCGACGAATTCGGGACGTTCGACATCGTGCTGTTTCTCGGGCTGATCTACCACCTTCCCGACCCGATGGAAGCGCTCCATCGCGTGCGGTCAGTTGCGCGCGGTCGGCTCTGCGTCGAGTCGCACATCATCGACGAGGCACTCCTGTTGGCAGACGGAAGCACAGTATCGATGGCCTCACTTTCCCCCGGCCTTGAGCAGCTGCCGCTGGTGCAGTTCTACCAAGGCGCAGCACTCAACGGGGATCCCTCCAATTACTGGGGCCCGACACTGGTTGCCCTCGAGGCGATGGTCACCGAGGCCCTCTTCGACGTGACGTCATCGACACGATTTCGCAGCCGCGGCGTGGTGAACGCAGTGGTCGCCGAACATGCCGACCTCGCGTGGTCGAACCGCCTCAGCCGAGGCACAGTCGAGGGCTGACCGCGCACTACTCGCTGTCGGCGAGTGCTCTTTGCCGATCAAGCCATCCGAGCAGCACGGCGATGGCCCGCGGGTCGTGGCGCAAACGATGACCAGCACCGCTGATTAAGCGCAGTTCTGCCGAGCCGTGAGCTTCGGCAAGTTGGCGGGCGTCGGCAGTCGGCACACTCTCGTCGTCGTCGCCGTGCATCACGAGCAACGGGCGCGGCGCAAGGCGATGGGCGGCATCGACCGGGCGAAATCGGCGAAACTCGCGCGCCCACTCGTCGAAACTCGACGGGAACCCGGGAGTGCGCACCGCGCCGATTTCGCGCGCGTGCTCGAGCAGCCGCCTTGGTTGCGCGGCCCAGTCGTCGAAGTCGGCGCGTGGGCTGAGCAGCGCTGCGCCTACAACACGCGGGTCGTCGGCTGCGACACAGGTTGCGATCGAGCCGCCCGTGTTCGTGCCCACCAGCCAGATGCCCGATAGTTCTGCCACGCTCACAAGATGATCGATGGCCGCGCGTAGGTCGTCGACCCATCCCTGCAACGAAAAATCGCCCTCGCTTGTTCCACAACCGCGAAACGTGAAGGTCATCGCAACCCACCCGAGTTCGCTGGCGACGCGGTCGATCAACTCAGGAAACGTTCCTCCGCTTTGTCTCGCATCGAGCGGACCGATCGGAAAGCCGTGGCACAGAATCAGCCCAGACGTCATACCCGGCTTGCCCGCTGGGCGCGAGATGTGGCACGCGAGACGCAAGCCACCCGAATCGAAACTGCCGTTCAAGACAGCGACGCTAGCTCGCGAGTGACAAACTCGCCCGATGATCCCGGTCACGACCATCAACACCCTCGAAGATTGCTGGCATTCGCTCAGCCAGCTGGGCGCCTCACTGTCCGAAGCCGAGTGGAAGCTCGCCACCGAACTGCCCGGGTGGTCGGTGCAGGACAACCTCTCGCATCTGATTGGCGTTGAGCGAATGATGCAGGGACTGCCAGCCACCGACCATCGCTCAGGCACGACCGATTACGTGCGTAATCCGATCGGCGAGATGAACGAACACGAGGTCGACTCGCGTCGCGCTCTGACCGGCGCCGATGTTCTCGACGAATGGAACGAGCTGATCGCGATCAGGTCGCAGACTCTGCACGCTGCCGACGACGCCTACTTCGCACAGCCAGCCCTCACCCCAACCGGCGCGGGAACGCTGGCCGACTTTCTCGACGTACGCATCCTCGATTGCTGGTTGCACGAGCAAGACATGCGTCGCGCTGCCGGCCACTTTGGCAACTTGTCGGGCGCAGCAGCCGAGCACACGGTCGACCGCCTGATCCGCACGATCCCGATCGTCGTCGGCAAGCGCGCTGCAACGCCCGAAGGCTGCGCCGTTGCGATCAACATCACCGACGGCGTTGAGCGCCAACTCGTCTGCGAAGTGCAGAACAGCCGGGCCAAGTTTGTATCTGCGGCGAGCGCTCCCCCAGTCGCAACTATTGATCTGACGACGGAGGCGTTCGTCGTGCTTGCGGCAGGTCGGCAAACCAGCGATCACGTCGACGCAGAAGTCAGTGGCGATCACGAACTGGCGCAGCGAGTGCTGAGCCAATTCAACATGATGATCTAGTTCGGCTTGCGCGCCACCAGAAACACCGACTGCCCGAACGGCGGCCGAACGACGCGCTCGACGCGACTGATGACAGGCACGAAGAAGCGATCAAAGAAACGGGGCAGCGCACTATCGGTCGGGGTGAGCCCCCACAGCCGACAGAACAGCAGCCAGCTGAACCATCCGACGGCGTTCGTATACCGCGCGTGCTCGACGGTGTAGCCCGAATCTCGCACTAGCGACTTCAAGCCGCGCAGCCGATACCGGCGATGGTGGCCGATGCGACGATCGAACTCGCTGTACAACAACTGGAACGCTGGCACCCATAACACCAGACGAGCCCCGGGCTTCAGCCGCGCATGGATCTGGCGCAACGCTTCGCCGTCGTCCTCGATGTGTTCCAACACGTTGAACATCACTGCCGAGCCGTGATCAGCGGCGGCAGGCACGTCGCTCAGCTCGCCAACCACGACCGAGACTTGGGAATGCGCGGCCACTGCTTCGGTCAGTAGCAGCCCGAGCCGGTCGCTCGGTTCAATCGCGGTGACAGCCCCGGCGGCGGCCAAAAACGGGGTGAACGTGCCGCGGCCGGCACCGACCTCAAGTATTGGTCCGGCGAGGAATGGATTCGAAAGACGAAGCAACCAGTTTCGATAGTTGACGGCACCTTCGAGCGACGAAAGTGTTGTGAGCAGATTGTCGTCGGCTACCTCAGGCGAGGCGCGATGGCGCATTCGTCTAGCGTACGACGATGGCTCGCGCCCGCCTCGACAGGCTCAAGAAACTTGCCGACCGCGCCACCGCTATCGATCTGGGTGCCATCGCCATCGCGTGGGGTTTCGTCGCGATGCGAATTCTGCGATCGGCTGTCGGCTTCGACGATGTGACCTACTCCACGCCAGCGCAACAGATCACACTCGATGCCTGGCGGAATGGGCGGATGGCGCTGTGGTCGACAACGACGTTCGGTGGCACGCCGCATCTTGGTAACTCGCAGGTTGCCGCCATGTATCCGCTCAACTGGCTCGCCGCGCCGTTCCCCGATCTTCTCGGCACGGACGTGGAACTCACCGTCCACATGCTGATCTTCGGTCTCGGCTTCTACGTCCTCGGCCGCGTTCTGCGCCTGGCCAGGCCAGCGCCATTGGCGATGGCGATTGCAGCGATGTGGTCGGGATCGATGCTGATGCGGTCGACACTCGTCGTCCACCTGCCACCACTCGCATGGATGCCGTGGGCGGCGATCGCCATCCATGCCGTCGTCACCTCGAGTCGTCCGCGGCAAGCGACCGCACTGCTCGCTGTATCGATTTGGCTCATCATCACGAGCGGGCATCCACAATCAATTCTGATGGCTGCCACCCTTCTGATCGCCTGGGCGATTGGATTGATGGTCGAGCAGAAAGAGTGGCGAAGAATCGCTCATCTGGCTGGCGCCAGCGCATTGGCCGTGCTCGCCGCCGCCCCGGCCCTGCTCGCAGTTCAGGCGGCCATCGATGCCGCCGCGGAGTCGACGCGCGATGCCACCGCCTTGCGACCGTCGCACCTCGTGATGCCTTTGCGCGACTTTCCCCGACTGTTGCTCGGCGAGCCAATGTCGGGGTTGAACAGCGTGCTGAGGGAGGGGGAACGGATCACCTATGCCGGCGCGGCCGTCGTCGCACTCAGCATCATCGGTGCCATCACGGTCATCCGAACTCGTCGGTGGTCACTGATCGCGCTGTTGCTGGTGGGTGCCTTCACTGCGTCGCTGTCCCTGGGATTGCGCTCACCAACTCTGCGATTCGCGCGCGCCTTCTTGCCCGGCTTCGACCAACCACGCGTATCGACGCGCTGGAACTGGGTGCTGGTCATGGTGCTGATTGTGCTCGCCGGAGTCGGCATCGACCGACTTCGCGATCGGCGGGCACGAACTGAGGGTCTCGGTGTTGTCGCGGTCGCTTTCGGACTTGCTGCGGCGATGATGGCAGGGTTCCAAGACGGCGGTTGGAAGAACAACCTGTTCTGGTTTGCAACTGCGGCGCTGGTCGTCGTTCTCGCCGTCGTGACGTATCGCAACGCCCGAATCGTCGCCGCGTCAGCACTGGCGATCTTTGCGCTCTTCGAACTTGTGGCGCCGATGGGCAGGTTGACGCAGTGGAGTGGCGAAATCGTCACCTCAACCAACGAACTGCTCGGCCCAGCCGAACTTTGGTTGACGAACCAACCGGGGCTAACAATCGCGGTGACCAATGAAGGATTCGACCCTTACTCCTTCGTGCAGTCCATGCGGCCTAACTCCAACTCGCTAATAGACGTCAGATCGATCGACGGCTACGACGGTGGCGTGGCGATCAGCCGACGCTGGCACTCCGGACTACTGCAGATCATCCCAACGATCAACGACCTCACATTCCGCGCGCAGTTGCAGTACCCAATCGACCAAGCCGCGATGGCGAGGTTGGGTGTGCACTACCTGCTGTGGGACCCAACGCGCGGTCCGGCCGACGAACTGCTTCCCGGTTGGGAGTGGCAGCCGATCGAAGGCCCTATCGAGGTCTTCGAGAACACCGAGTGGAGAGGCGACGCGGTCGTGTGGTACCAGACCGAGCGCGTTGCCACTCCCGAAGAAGCGGGCAACCGCCTGCGCGCCGACGACGGAGCTCTCAACGAGATTGGCATGGTAGAAGCGCAGTCGGCTGTACTCTCGTGCACCAGCGACTGCGAGGCCGACGGATTCATCACGCACTCGGACTATTCCGGCCAACGCGAAGTGGACATCGTCGCATCGAAGGATGCCGTGGTCGCCATTCACGAACAGTTCGACGAAGGCTGGACCGTGTACGTCGACGGTAAGGAACAAACGCTGATCGCGGTCGACGGAATTTGGAGCGGTGTCGAAGTGACCGCCGGCGAACATCACATCGAGTTGCGCTACGAGCCGGGCTGGCTATGGCCTTCGCTCCTTACCATGCTGGTCGGCTGGCTTGCGATCGCAGGGCTGCTCTTCTGGCCTCAGCGCAAGGCCCCAGACGTGGCCGCCGACCTGTAGCTTTTTCAACATCGTGTCGACCGCCGCTGCATCCTCAATCGAATCGCCACGCTGCCTCAGCGTGGTCATTCCCGCGTACAACGAGCAAGCGACTATCCACGAGATCCTCGATCGCGTTCTCGCGTCGCCGTTCACCGCCGAGGTCGTTGTTGTCGACGATGCATCCACCGACTCCACCGCTGAAATCGTGCGCTCGATCCGCGACAAGCGTGTCCGCCTGCTTGAGCAGCCGACCAATCAGGGCAAGGGTGCGGCGTTGCGGCGCGGGTTCGCCGAAGCCACTCAGCCGTACGTAATCGTGCAGGATGCCGACCTCGAGTATGACCCTGCCGACTATCCGCGGATGATGGAACCGCTGCTGCAGGGTACGGCAGATGTGGTGTTCGGCTCCCGCTTCAGCGGCGGCGACAGTCGGCGCGTTGTCTACTACTGGCATTCGGTCGGCAACCACCTCCTCACCACACTGTCGAACATCTTCACCAACATCAACCTGACCGACATGGAGACGTGTTACAAAGCTTTTCGGCGCGAGGTGTTGACATCGTTCGTGCTGGAGGAGAACCGCTTCGGCATCGAGCCCGAGATCACGGCCAAGGTCGCCCAAGGCGGCTGGCGCATTTACGAGGTCGGCATCGGCTACGACGGGCGCACATACGCCGAAGGCAAGAAGATCGGTTGGCGCGATGGCGTGCGCGCCATTTATTGCATCGTGCTCTATTCGAAGTGGGGATCGACATTGCAGGTGCGCAAGGCCGAGCCGCTGGTCGACTGGGTCACCAAGAAGCGCGCTTGACCGTTTCCGATCAAGCAATCTCGACACAAAGCAACACCGCACTCGTCGCCTCCGGTCGTGCGAGGTGGACGCCCGTACGTGCCGCCGAGGACTTGCGGTGGCCACAACCCGTCAGCGTCGGTGGGCCACCAATCGACTTGCTTGCGCTGTTGCCTCACTCGCTGCCCGAACTCGGAATGCTCGAGGTTCGCGACACTGAAGTGGTTGGACTTCACGGGTGGATCGTTGTCGATGGGCGAGTGCTCCACGACCAGTCGTGGTTTGGCGATGCATTCGAGACCCAGGTTGGTGATGCATGGCCTCCCGACCTCACCCCGGTTCGACTTCCCGGTGTCACGCTCACGCTGGTGAGCGAATGGGCGAACATCAACTATTCTCACCTTCTGTTCGACGCGATCCCACGCCTAGACCTGTTCGAGCGCAGCGGGTACTCGATCGACAAGGTCGACACGATTCTGTGTCCCACACCGATCCACGGGATTCCTCGCTGGACGCAGTTGGGTCTTGATCCAAGCCGGATCGTGTATGCCGATCCGAAGGTGACGTACGAAACCGAGACGCTGCTTGCGCCCAACTTCCCCGGTGCGCGCTTCGTGCTCAGCAGCTGGGCTGCAGGGTTCCTGCGCGACAGGCTGTCGGTGCCCGCCGAGGGACAACACCGACGCCTCTACATTCCTCGCACTACGACGCGGCTGCTCACCAACGAAGCCGACGTGTGGGCGATTCTCGAAGCTCACGGTTTCGAGACAGTGGATCCTGGGACCAGCCCGCGCGACGCCCGCGCCGCGTTCGCGGCTGCCGACTTGGTCGTCGGGGCACACGGCGCCGGGTTTGTCGACACCGTTTTCTGTCCTGTCGGCACGCCAATTCTCGAATTCATACCTACCGATCATCCATTTCCGTTTTACTTCTCCTCGGCGGTTGCGTGCGGCCTGCGTCATCACTATCTCGTCGGCGAGAGTGAGAGTCATCGACCGCCAGGTGAGATCCAGTCCAGCCTCGCCAACTTTCATGTCGAAACTGAGCTGCTCAAGCGTGCGATCCAGCGCTTGATCTACATCACCGATACTGGTGAAAGTCCGCGGTCATCGAGGGTCCGATCGTTGTAAACGGACGCGGCTTGCTGCCGCGTGCAATTCCTTCGTTCGTCCCCGCAGCGGCTCGAGCCACGAACTGGTCGTAGTCCTGACGCGAAAAGCGACCCGACGCCAGATGGGCCGATGCGTGACTCTCCCACTCGTTCTCCCACTGCCGGGCAAGCAGCATCACCTCTGCGTGCGTTTCGGGAGTGCGCGCCGCGTGCGCGGCGAACACAATCCGCCCGAGAGCAAGCGCGTAAGGGTCGGTGATCACCTGTTGCTCGTCGCGACTCGAGTTGACGGCGCGGTAGTGGCTCACTTGCAACTCGTCGACGTAGTCGAAGATGTAGCTAGCATCGTTCAACCGGCAGCAGATGTCGGTGTCTTCATAGACATAGGGCAACGCCGTGTTGTATCCACCTACCGCTTGCAATGCACTACGGCGATGGCCAACGTTGCAACCCGCAAGGTACGGGAAGACATCCGCCCCGACCCCGTGATACCTGGCGATCGGCGCCGGGCTGTCGACATTCACGACACCAAGGCGCGTCGAGGTACAGATCTTCCAATCGAATCGATCGAGCGGAACGTCGAACACTGGTCCACCAACAGAACTGATCCGTTCGTCAGCAAACGGCGCGGTCATGTGTGCGAGCCAATCGGACCCTGGGATCGCATCGTCGTCGATGAATGCGACGATGTCGCCAGCTGCGTGTTGAATGCCGACGTTGCGAGCTCGACCGATCGACGCTTCCTCGCAGTTGAACAGGCGAGCGCGATCTGCGAATCCGACGAGCATTTCGGCGGTTCCGTCGGTCGAAGGCCCATTGACGACGACTACCTCGAAACGAGAGTAAGCCTGCTGGCGGAGTGCCAGCAGTGTTTGTTCCAGTCGGTCGCGACGGTTGTAGGTGCAAATCACGACGCTGACCATCGGGACTTCGGCTCGCCTTCGCCTCACGAGGGTTCGACGTCACCCTCGGCACGCGGCCCCACTGCACCGATCGCCTGAAAGTACGCGAGGTGGGCATCAACAACGTTCACGACATCGACGTCGGAGATGATCTCGACTCCGCCAAGCTCGGCCTCGCCAAGCAGGTAGGCGGTCAGGTTGGTCTCGCTGATGACGACCGGGGTCGTGATGTCTTGTCGACGATCGACGACGTTGCTTGGCTGCAGGCCCTTGGAATGCAGCCACCGCATGTGGAACTTGAGCAATTGCTCAAGGTCGTCAGGCGTCAGCCGTGCCTGCGATTCCTGCGGTAGGTATTCGGCGACAAACTCCGCTGCCTCCTCGGGTATGTACACCGAGCGCGGCGCCACGGCATCCAGGCGATGTGCTTCTCGGCCAACCACTACAGCGGCGATGACGAACACCGCAACCACCGCCGCGATGAGATAAACCAGCGTCACAGTCTGCATGTCGGCTTTCACGTCCTCGGATCAGATGCCAATGCGCTGCGCCAGCAGTTCCCGATGGTAGGTCGGGTCGCCGAACAAGAGCTCGCTGCTCTTTGCACGCTTGAAATACAGGTGAGCTGGGTGTTCCCAGGTGAATCCGATACCGCCGTGAATCTGGATGTTCTCGGCAGTTGCGTGAAAGTACGCCTCGCTGCAGTAGGCCTTCGCCAACGACGCAACCGACGGGAGCTCGTCGTTCATTTCGGCCGCGCACCACATCGCGTAGTAGGCGGCACTCTTCGCCGATTCAACTTCCAGCAGCATGTCGGCACACTTGTGCTTGATCGCCTGGAACGAACCAATCGGGCGGCCAAACTGAACGCGCACCTTTGCGTACTCGACTGCCATCTCCAGCACCTTCTGCGCGCCGCCGACTTGCTCTGCAGCCAAGGCCACCGCTGCCAGGTCGAGCACGGTGCTGAGCACCTTCCAGCCATCGCCTTCTTTGCCGATGAGCGTGGCAGGTGTATCCGCGAAATCGAGCTTCGCCTGTTTGCGGGTTTGGTCCATCGTCGACAAGGACGTGCGCGTGAGGCCCGCCGCATCGCCCTCGACTGCGAAAAGACTGACGTTCTTGCGGGTGCGCGCGGCGACGATGATCAGCTTCGCTGTGTGACCATCAAGCACGAACATCTTGGTGCCGGTCAGCTTCCAATCGCTGCCCTTGCCCGTTGCTGTCATCGTGATGCCGCTCTCGTCCCATTTGCCGCTCGGCTCAGTGAAAGCAAGCGTCGCCACGGTCTCGCCGCTGGCGATGCCCGGCAGGTACGCCTTCTTCGCAGCCTCGTCGCCGCTCAGCAGCAGCGCATTCGCGGCCAGCACCACCGAACTGAAGTACGGCGCACACAGCAGTGCGCGTCCCATTTCCTCCAGCACGATGCCGAGTTCGATGAAGCCAAACCCAGAGCCACCGAATTCCTCGGGAATAGCCAAGCCCTGGAGACCCATCTGGTCGCCCATCTGGCTCCACACCGCTGCATCGACGCCAGCATCAGTTTCCATCTGCTCGCGCACAGCAGCCTCGCTGCTCTTGTTCTCGAGGAACGACCGAACGGTCTTGCGCAACTCTTCTTGTTCTTCGGTGAAGGCAAAGTTCATGGCGACAGTGTGCCCGTTGCGCCAAGGCACGGACTAACGCAGTTGTGTACACTCATGTACACATGATCGGAATTCGGGAACTGCGAGCGGATCTCGCCGCTCACGTTCGGCGGGCGGCGAGTGGTCAAAGGGTGGTGGTGACCGTCGCTGGTCGCGCAGTCGCACAACTCGGGCCGCTGGAGGCAGAGCAGGGCATGACAGTGCTCGCCGATCTGTTTGCTGCCGGCGCTGTGATAGCACCGCGGCGTTCCGAACCGGCGCGGCCAGCCGCGCCAATCACAGTATGGAGCGGAGTGCGACTGGATCGTGCGCTGAAGGAGTTGCGCGGGTGACCGTCTTCTTCGATACCAGCGCTGTGGTCGCGTTGCATGTTGAAGCGTCGGTTCGTCGATTTGCAGTCGAAGCGCTCACCGCGCCTCCTAGCGATGCCACATGCGTGAGCGCGCTTGCGCTCACAGAGGCGTTGGCGCTGATCTCGAAA
>Ga0163152_10009512_pt1 | contig 10114 bp, 14 predicted proteins | sample OliLakLV19MP8IB2_FD_148635 | JGI IMG/M metagenome (GOLD analysis project Ga0163152, IMG submission 148635) | Freshwater microbial mat bacterial communities from Lake Vanda, McMurdo Dry Valleys, Antarctica - Oligotrophic Lake LV.19.MP8.IB-2 | ecosystem: Environmental > Aquatic > Freshwater >...
TCCGATGCTGCGGGGAACCATTCGCGACCACGCCACGCTGAAACGTCGAGCGTTCATCAGATTCTTCGCTTGCGAGCAAGATCTGTCCCACGAATCGCCGGACACTCCGCTGCCCGATGCGGTTGTAGCTGGAGCCGAGCCGATTCTGATCGTGGGCGCCATGGCGGGCGGCTAGCACGCATGTCCAATTTGAGCCGTCTCGTTCGACTAAGAAGTACAACGTGGCTTTGTCCGGTCAAGGCCTTCCGGAAGCCTGGTCCACTATCATCAAGCTATAGGAGTCATTCCCATGCGATTCATGATTATCGTGAAAGCGACCAAAGATTCGGAAGCCGGCGTCATGCCGAGCGAACAGTTGCTGACCGAGATGGGGAAATTCAACGAAGAGCTGGTGAATGCCGGTGTGATGCTGGCCGGAGAAGGACTCCAGCCGAGCTCGAAAGGCGCGCGCGTCAGGTTTTCGGGTAGCACGCGCACCGTAATCGACGGGCCCTTCGCTGAGACGAAAGAGTTGATCGCCGGCTTCTGGCTCTGGCAGGTGAAGTCGAAGGCAGAGGCAATCGAATGGGTCAAACGCTGCCCCAATCCCATGAAGGGAGAGTCCGAGATCGAGATCCGCCAGGTGTTCGAGGCAGAGGACTTCGGCGCCGAATTCACGCCTGAGCTCAGGGAGCAAGAAGAACGGTTGCGGGCGGAGACGGCCAAAAAGAAATAGAGACGTTTCCTTCGTGGGCTCGACGCAGGACCGGTCAAGCGCGGTCTGGCCAATCTCGAACGCTTAACGGAACAATAAGAAAGGATGGTCGATATGGGCTACGTTGATGGATATGTCTTGTCTGTTCCGAAGAAGAATCTCCCGGCTTACCGCCGGCTGGCTCTGAAGGCCGGCAAACTCTGGCGAGAGCATGGCGCGCTGGATTACAAGGAGTGCGTCGGCGACGATCTCAATACTAAGATGGGCATTCCGTTCCCAAAAAGCGTGAGGACCAAATCCGGCGAGACGGTCATCTTCGCGTACGTCGTGTTCAAGTCGCGCACACATCGTGACCGCGTCAATGCCAAGGTGATGAAGGACCCCCGCATTCAATCCATGTGCGATCCGAATAACATGTCCTTCGATTGCAAACGCATGGTCTACGGCGGATTCAAGGTGCTGGTAGACGTCTAAGGCCTTGATCTTGACATGAGCTTATGGGCATTGTTGCAGACACCATTCACCGATCACATCCACATGAAGGAGGCCGTTATGCGTTTTCGATTCGTTCCTCTTACCTGTCTTGCGCTGTTGCTCCTGGCATCCCCGGCCATGGCCAAAGAGAAGAAGCAGGACAAACAAATGGACTCGCAGGCGATGATGGAAGTCTGGAAGCAAATGGCCACGCCCGGTGAGCCTCACAAGCTGTTTGCCAGCCTGGCCGGCAACTGGACGACCACGACTAAAGAATGGATGGAACCGGGTAAGCCACCAACAGAATCAACGGGGACCGCAGAGATGAAGATGCTGCTCGACGGACGCTTTCTCTACCAAGAATACAATGCCCAGATGATGGGACAGCCCTTCTCCGGCGTCGGCATCGACGCCTACGACAACATGACCAAGAAATATATGACGGCCTGGATGGACACGATGGGGACTGGGATTTTCATGATGGAAGGCACGGCCAGCGCGGACGGCAAGACCATCACGCTAAAGGGGTCGCACCCTGAGCCGGGCGGAGGGAAAATGACGCACCGTGCCGTCTGGAAGATCGTCGACAGCAATACCCAGACATTCGATATGTACGGGGCTCACCACGGTGGCAAGGAAACAAAGGTTCTGGAGATTGCCTATACCAGGAAACAGTAACGGCCCCGCGGCTCACCGGCAGGCGCGGAGCAACCGGAGGTTGTGCAGCCGCTGGTTCGGGATGCGCTGCGCGTCCCGAACCACGCGCGCCAGTCTCGGGACCTTCGGGGTACGCGAAGCGTCGCCCGAACGGTTCGGGTGAGAGGTGCGACGTGCCGCGTCCTTCTCAACCCGATGGTTAGGCCTGTTGTGAATCAATGATCCGCAGGATGCTATGTTTCAGTTCTGGAAGTTTCTCGTACACCACGTCCCATACGAGCTGATAATCCACCCCAAAGTAACCGTGGATCAGGCGGTCGCGCATCTGGGCAATCGGACGCCACTCAACCTCGGGATGCGATGCCCGGAACTCCTCGGACAGGTTCTTCACCGCTTCGCCGATAATTTCCAAGCTGCGCACGAATGCACGCCGCAACGTCTCATCCGCTGCGAAACGCTCATAGGTCAGAGTCTGACTCTGATCAAGGAGGTACTCGACTTCCACGAGAATATGCCGCAGATAGTCACGCGGCTCGAAGGACATCCGTTGCCTCGGCCAAGATGTGCGGCCCAATAAAAGGTGAGAGTGACTCAGTGGTGATCACTTCAACCCGGTGCTCCAACGTGTCTTCGAGCAGATCCGCCAGCGCCATGAACCGATCGAACGTCTTCTCTGTCGGAGCGAACTCGACAAGCACATCAACATCACTGTCGGGGCGAGCCTCGTTGCGAAGCACGGACCCGAAGAGCGCCAGCCGACGAACACCGAGGCGCCGAATCTCGGACTCAACGGTTTGTAGCCGCCGGATTGCCTCGTCACGGGTGAGGGACATTGTGCTCATGTGGAGAACATACACGAAACATCCGACTGATGCGAGGCGGAAGAACTAACGTAGAGCTAACCGGCGCTGCGCGGCTTTATCGCGCAACGTCCACCGACCGAAGGGAACGAGGTCGAGCGCCATGTTAGAAGGGCTGCTTCTTCTTGCACCACGATTCAAGAATGAAAAGCGCAACAGTGTGCGCCGAATGAACTGCAAGGCGTGCGTGACGTGGTTCGATTTTGTAGCTTGTCTTGCCCGCGCCATGTGCGGAACTTGCATGAGTACGTAGTGCACCGATGCCCTCGGTAATGGAGATTAGCCCCGACAGGATTTGCTGAAGGTCTTGGTCTTCAACGGTGCTTGGATCAAAGCCGAGGTGCTTCCGCACAATCGACCACACCGGCTTCAAGTCCTGCCTTGCGGGCGCTTCGAGCCCTTCCTCCGCGATGTAGACTTTGCACACCGATTCGAGAATGTTGCTCGCAGCGGAAACCGCCTCTCGCGGATTGGACTCGACGTTTGATAGGGCACGGTTGAACTCAGCGTCGATAGACACGAGGTCCCGGTCTTTGATGAACTCCTCAAGAGTTCGGGAAACCGCGCCAAGCGAGCCCACGACTTTGCCGCCTTTAATGTACTGAAGCTCGCACTGCACTAACACTTTCGCTATGCGTTCGCGGTCCTTGAGGCGATATTGATCCCAAGTGTTATCTGGATCAAGCGGCGCCTCCATGTAATTTTCGATAAGGCGTCCAAGTACATCAAGTGGTTTTACGTTCTCGTCTTTGTTTGTGATTCGAAGCCATGCCTGTGCCTTTGCCGGCTTGCTTCCTGGTGGCGGTTCACCCGGCGCGCCAGCATATGTAAAAAGGCTATCCAGCGTTGCATGTGTCTCGCGGTTGGCCGCAATTTCTGCACAAACTGACAAGACGGCGGCAGGTATAGGACGACGCGTCATCTACTGGACCTTCTAACAATGTTTAGCCGATCCGCACAATAGCCGGATTCACCGACTTCTGTCCGTATAACACGCTGCTGCGATTTGTGGAGCCCCACGGCTTTACAGCCGTGGTCCCTTTTGTGACTTCGGTGGAACCCACCGAAGCGAGTCCTCCTTCGCCAAGGCTACGGAGGACACCCACTGCGCATTCCTCCACGGCTTCACAACCGTGGCTTCCTGCGTAGGTGGGTGAACCATACGCCACAATCGCTACCGTTTCAATGAGTTGCGACGATGGGGCCATTTATCAATGGTTCATATGCGGATCGGTCTAGCCCGCATTATTCATGAACACTTCTGCTGCAATCGCCGAGCCGCTGCTACGACGGGCCTTCGGCCAGCGGGCTCGCCCCTCGGACCCTCACCGTACTGCACGAGTACGCATCGGGGCCTCAGGGCTCCACGCGCTGGTCTCGCGACGCGGCTCAGCGATTTCGCGACGAACCGTCATGAATAATGCGGGCTAGCACCCGTCCTTGCACGGGTTCACATCCCATCCAGCGGACTGCGAATACCCCCTGATCCTCGGTGACGCACATGCGTGTAGATCATCGTCGTTTTGACGTCGCGATGGCTTAACAATTCCTGGACGGTTCGAAACCGAGAATGGGGACACTCTACTTTCCAGCTTGGATCTGGTCCAGCCCTCTGTTCGTGGCGGAGAGCGTTCAATCTGTGGTCGCCCTGCTTTTCTACATAGCAGGATGGAATGCCCTTCGCGCGACTTGTGCTGATGCTCGGGTACCACACTCGTCAATCAGATGCGGCCAGCCGCAGGCTGGCGATGCCGATGTTTGAAGTTCCATTCGAGCGAAGCTCTGAATGGAACGAGTTTCGGCGTCGAGCGGCTGAGAGACCTAGTGTGGTCGAGCGCGGCACCCGGAGCGCGGGGGCATTCCATTCCGCTCCTCTATCCATCTTGACTCCCCTCCAACTGCTGTGATTAGGTCTCTCGCCGATCTTCTCCTGAACAGCTGTCTATCATGAAGACGCATCGAGCATACAAGTTCCAGTCGCGGCTCTTCGCCCCCATCCTTGCCATCTTCCTCTGCCTGGCCGGCGCCGGCTGTCAGAAAGAGAGCGAAGCGATCGTCTCCATCGCGCTGCATCCGACAAATGCGAATATCCTCTATGTCGCCACGAACGATGCGGTCTACAAGTCGCGCGATGAAGGCCAGTTGTGGGAGCGCTTTCCAAGTTTCAGCGCAAGGCGGGTGACGACGCTCTCGATCGATCCTCAATTCCCGGCCACAATCTATGCGGGCACGATGGCCGATGCCGTCTACAAGAGCCCGGATGGCGGGCAACATTGGCTTCCCCATAACGTCGGGCTTAAAGAACACGTCTCCTTTATCAATCAATTCGTCTTTCACCCGACAGATCACGATCAAATCTACGCCGCCACGACCGTGGGCGCTTTTTATACCAAGGACGGTGGGCGTGAATGGGAAGAACGCATGGCTGGAATGAAGGAAGTCCACATCGTGGTGTCCATTGCCATTCATCCGCGCGATCCGCGGGTTCTCTATGCGGGAACTACGGGGGGGGTCTATCGGTCTGACAGTGCCGGAATGGGATGGAAGAAAATCAACAATGGGCTGATTCCCGAACAGGAGCTGATGGGAGGGATGTCACTGGGGGTCAATGTCATTGTCTTCGACGTGGTCAATCCTGACATTGTCTATGCTGGAACCACCAAGGGCCTCTTTCGAACCGCAACGCGCGGAGAGCAGTGGGAGCGGATCGGGCAATCGCTTCCCGATCTATTCATCAGTAGTATTCTCCTCGACCCGACCCAGCCGAAAACCCTCTATATCGGAGGGCCGGGGGGCGTGTGGAAAAGCCCCGACAGCGGACAAACCTGGACGGCCATCAACAGCGGACTGGGATCGCTGAACATTCGGACACTCGCGATGAGCCCGCGCGATCCACGCCTCCTCTACGCCGGCACGAATGGCAGCGGTCTCTACCGCTCGACCGACGCCGGCGCAGGCTGGACGCCCCTACCGCTCAAGGCTGCGCCGACTCAAAGCTAGCCTCAAAACTCCAAAGGCTGCTCAAAAGGCCAGCGTTGTTGTTCGTGAAAAGTGAAACGTACAACGTGAAAGGGTTTCTGAATGAGAGCCCTCGGCAATCCTATGTTTCACCTTTCACGTCTAACGTTTTACGGTTCAGCAGCCTGCTAGTAGCCGGCTTTCGGCGCCGACTCGCTATGCTTGTAGCGGCTGCTGTAGGCCAGCATCTGGTCCGACAAGGCCTTCCACTCTTCTGGCGTCATGAGGTCCTTCATTCTAAAACGGAGTGAGAGAATCTTCGAAGCCGACTGCATGCGCCGATTGTTCGCATCATCAAGGGCTTTGGTGAATTCCTCCGGAGTTGCCGAGTAGTTCGTATTCAATTCATAGAGCCGACGATGCCCCGCTCGATCCTGCTCGCGGCTCGCCTTCAACTCCGTCACAATCTCACCGACGATCGATTTGACTTGCCCGGCCTTCGCTTGATCTGTGACGGTCCGATCGATCAAGGCCGCCATGTCTTGCTGGCCCTTCTGCCAGTAGGCATCGCTCTTCCCTTCGCCGGCCATCCCATGATGGCGATGGGACGAACAGCCAGCCAACGCGAGAACGACGACAAGCCCGAGTACATATCCATACACACGCTTCATACGAACCTCCTTTGAAATTGGTCTGTCTGGTCTATTCAGTCTATCTGGCAGGATGCTCAAAAATTTTGACCAGCAAGGCCGCAGCGAGTGAAGGCCCGGAGGCGTACCCTCTGGGGTACGTTGAGGGTCTGAACGATGCGAGAACGAAGCTGGCAGACTTTTTCAGCATCCTGCTTGTCTGTTGTCACAACGACGGTACTTCCCGTATCATCTGTCTGGTCACCATGTCTGAACCGACCGTTCCCACAACCGATCAGGTCCTGGCGCTTCGAGAGGAGTTCCGTCATCACCTTGAACTGTTCTATGCACAGCTCAAACTGGCGCCGCCCTATGAGAGTGTCGAGAAGGCCATTCGTTCCCTCACGACATCAATCCACGCGCTGCCACCGTCGGAACGGGCGAGTCTCGCCACCGACACAACCGCGCGATGGCGGCACTTTCGTCAGGCGTTCGAATCATCCGGGCTCAGCAAGAAACATCGTGGCATCATTGCAGGTCTCGCCCGTAACAGGTCCGGCTTGAACCTCCCTGCCGAGTATGATCAATTCCTCAATCTGTATCTGTAACAGGATGCTGAAAAAGTCGCTCCCAGGAACCGTGAAATGTGAGATGTGAAAGGTGAAATGTAGGATTGCCGAATACTCTCCCTCCGGAACATTTCACGTTTTACGTTTCACCAACGACCGGCATGCCCACACAGTTTTTCGTCACTCGCTCATTCAGGACGGCAATCTAGCCCCTTCCAGAACCTCCCGCAATTCATGATACACGATCATAAGCCGTGAGTTCTCCAGCCGATAGGCAAACACCACCGTAATGACTCCGGACAGTAAAAAAATAAGCCCCAATCCTAGAACCCCGATCGCCAATACCACTCCACCCATCGCCGCCAGTTGTCCCTCCAGATATAAGGAGATCAGCGCTCCCACCGTCCCAACGGCGACGACGGCAAACCAGATACCGGTGAGAAGGACCGAGGACCAGGGAGTGAGCTTTCGACAGAGCACCGCAAGCTCATCGCCTTCCGGAGACAGAGCAATCAACCCTTTCAATGGCCAGAGAGTTCGAAAGCTTAGCGCGAAGAGCCGGTACCGCTGACGAATCACGATCTGGTTCACATCCTGATACAACCGAGCCATGCCATGCGGCAGTAGTAAGATACCTCCGGCATCAAACCGGTCGGCCAGTTGCTTCATCGTCGTATGGGTGAATCGATCGTGCGTGCGGGCAATGCCGCACCCATACCGACTCGCGTCCGGCGTGAGGCGCATAAAGTAGAACCAGTCTCCAAGAATGAGGCCGAGACACAACGCACCGGCGAAGAAGCCAGCGAAGATCATGGTTGTACCTATCCCATAGGGGCCGTAGGTGAATCAAGGGATGGGACCGAGATAATTTGTTGACTCGTTGCGGCGAGTTGGCTAGAGTAGCCCAAGAGGCTGTTCAGGCGGGTCCCCTCGTTCTACTCAGGTGCTCCGCCGCACAAATTTTCCATTCTGTAGCTGCGGCAGTCGGCCATCTCTCTCGGTCGAGGAGCGCACGTTGCCATTAATGTGAAGTCGGAGGTGATATGGATTTAGCGAAGATCGAGCGCGTCTATACGTCGTACGCCAAGATCTATGATCGAATTTTCGGGAAAGTGTTTCACGAAGGACGCCAGTCGATCATTCAGAATTTGAATGCCCAGCCTCATGAAAAAATCCTTGAAGTGGGAGTCGGAACCGGCTTGGCTCTGCCGATGTACCCCCGCCATTGCCAGATCGTCGGCATTGATTTTTCCGAGGGTATGCTGGATCAAGCGAAGCAGAAAGCGGCGGAACACCGGATGGATCACGTAGAATTACACCGGATGGATGCCGGGGAAATGGAATTCAAAGACGATAGTTTCGACACCGTTGTCGCAGCCTACGTCGTCACCGCTGTCCCGGACTATCGCAAGGTCGTCAGCGAAATGATCCGCGTCTGCCGACCCGGCGGACGGATCATCATGCTCAATCACTTCGCGAATGACAATAAGGCCATCGCCGCCATAGAAAAAGTGCTGTCCCCTCTCACAAAGCATTTAGGATGGCGGACAGACCTCGCGCTGCAGACCGTGCTGGACGGCACTCCGCTGCACGTCACCCGAAAGCAGCATGTGAATCCGTTGCGGCTCTGGGCCTTGGTGGAATGTATAAACGAGAAGAATGTGAACGGCAAGACACACATCAACGGCGTAAAAAATGGCAACGGCGCCGTAGGCTACGCACACATCAATGGCACCCGTCTTTCTGAACAGGCCAGCGGGCAAGCGCTGGGCTAGCAGGCTGTTGAAAAATCCCGCCAGCTTCGTTCTCACCTCGAAAGCATCCTCAACGTAGCCCTCGCGGAGAACAAGCTGTCTTGGCAGCTTGGGGTGGGCGGGTGAGAGCTGGACGCCTCCGGTGCTCCCATCGTCTGCGGCCTGCTTGGGACAAGGCGCGTCTTGGCGCGCCAGGGTTGGGAGGGTGAGAAGTCCGGTCTTTTTGAACAGCCTGCTTAATTTGCTAGTTTCTGCCTCGACTTCACACCTTACCCATCAGCCCTGCGTTGCTGCTCAAATGACTTCCAATTCTGCCAGTCTTCGCCAGGAATGATTGTATTGCCCACCAAGCACTGACCAGAGAATCGCCGGGCGATCAGGTCAGCCAAGAGCGAGAGCACCTGGCCTGTGCGACGATCCTGAACCCCACGAACCCGCAACACCATACCAAACCCTGGCCCATCGAGCGGTCCGTACAGCATACAGTGAACCCCTGCGATATTCGCGGTCCCCTGCATCGATGCCGGAATCAGATCTCCTTCCCACTGAATAGCTGGGTGACGCCCGGGCGACGAAGTCGTGGCCCGCCAGACGCAGGGAACACCCGCCACATCCAGCTCGGCCAAAATCCATGTGACCGTCGGCCAATCCGGCACCCCGCTTTGAAACGTCCATTGAGCTACCTGCTCCAACGACAAGGGTTCGAGGCTCGGCGCCGCCACTTCCTCCAGCTGCGCTTCATCGCACACCACATAGAGCTCGCCCTGCGGATCGAACCAGAAACGGAGCTTGCCTTCGTTCAGCTCCGCTTGGATCACCCCCAATGTCGAACAATCAGCCCCTTCCTGTTCAAACATCGAAAAATCCGTCACACCGGCCATCGTGAGTTTCGCGACGCGAGACATCTGGTGAATACGATAGCGAATCACCACGGTGACCGTGGTCCCTGCCGGCACTTCTCGCCCCGATGCTTCGTCCAGCAGCCGTCGCTTGGACACCTGCACGTCCGTGACATACCCGCCTCGAAACCCGCCGGTATGACCCAGCAGCCAGCGTAAGTCTTCAATATTTACAACATGGCATTTCATCGGGTGAACGCTCGCTAGCCCATGGCGGATCATGATGGGCAACAAGCCCACTTCATGAGCGCTTCTACCGCATTTACCAATGTTCAGGCAAGCAATACGGAGATCAGAAGCTCTCACACATTGTTCATGGAGGTGTATGAGCCAACACTGAACCGCGTCAAAAAAAATCGACGCACAAGCCCCTCGCTGCCCGATGCATACTTGCAAAGAACGATGAGGATCAGAGAGGTGAGCCCATTGGTTGAAGGCTCGTTAGAGGAGAGGACTGCCGATTACAATAGAAGCGCTCATACATCATACGAACGAGCTGAGAGACGAGAGGATGATCCGCGGGCATCTCCCGTTTGGCTTCTATGCGATGTGGTGGTGAACCGCTATGAATAATGAGCCTAGAACATCGGCTGTTGCTGTTTAAGCCCTACCACCTGACG
>Ga0163152_10009513_pt1 | contig 10114 bp, 9 predicted proteins | sample OliLakLV19MP8IB2_FD_148635 | JGI IMG/M metagenome (GOLD analysis project Ga0163152, IMG submission 148635) | Freshwater microbial mat bacterial communities from Lake Vanda, McMurdo Dry Valleys, Antarctica - Oligotrophic Lake LV.19.MP8.IB-2 | ecosystem: Environmental > Aquatic > Freshwater > Lake...
CGAATGCGACGCGCCAGGATGCCCCAGGAACGACGATCGTCACGCCGGACGACCCACAACACGCCCCGTTTGGCCACCAGCACGCAGTTCCTGGCGGCCACTCGATCACCCTGACCGATGGCGCGCCGTTGCTACTCTAAATGCTGAACTCTGGTTGTCTCAAAATCATTGACACGGCCCGGAGGACCGATGGTGCGAGCAGCGTGTTGTCTTTCGAATGGTTGGCGATGCAAGTCCTAATCCTGTTCGGGTTTCTGGCCGCGATGGGGGGCTTGTTCTTGCTCGTTGCGGTTCTCGTCTGGTGGGTGATGCGACAGATCGCCCACGCACAGAAATACCGCCAGCTCAAAGCACTGGTTGCGGAAGCGGAATCGGCGATGGGGATTGCACCTGAGGGTGGCCCCTCAAAGGGCGTTCTCCAGGTAAAAAGGTCGCCACACCAACGAGGTGAAGGTCGCGGAGCGTCGAAGGCTTAAGCCACGGCCGGCCCGCTCGGACCGATCTGACCTGCACCGGCTCCATGCGGCACGAGTACCAAGGCCGCCCAGTCTATGATTTCAATGTAGCTCTAACCTCATTGCAAGGAAACTCAGAGTCGATTTAGTTCGTTTTTACTAAGCAATAATTTATGTTGACAAAGTAGCTCATAACTCGTATTGTTCCGGTCATGACAAAGCCATCGAACGCATCAGGCATCGTTTCCCTGCGCCTCACCCCTGAGGAGCGGCGGCTGGTCGAGGAAGCCGCCAAGGAGAAGGGCTGGAGGGTGGCGAACTTCCTTCGAGTCAGTGCGCTTGAGAGGGCGGCACATGTGCTCAACCTCTCACACCCCACCTCGTTCGACTTCTCTGGCAATGCCAAGCATCTGGCGCACGTGCTGATTGCCGGCCGACGCGCCGGTTTCGTCTGGACTGAAGGTGGGCACCCATTGGGCGACATTGCGGTGGGCCAATGCCTGGGTGATCTTGACTCCCAGTTGCTTGAGGACGATGTTCCCAAAGACGTGGTGGGGCTAGCGGATATCCAGCCGGCGCCACTGACCGTGAAACAGGTCGAAGAACTCAATGAGGCGTTCAGACTTGGGGGCGCCGAGTTCGCGGCCGAACTACTTGTGGAGTGCCGGAGGCTTCTGAGCGGCGACTCCAACCTGCCCGCTCCGATCGATCCGAACAACCTCAAGGACAAGGAGTAACGCGATGAAGGACCGCAATCTTCCCTCTTGCTGGATCGGGCACTCCCCTCTTGGTAGGAGGGTCCGGTGAATCGCGCCACGCGCTACGTCACCGATGGCTGGCGTTCGTCGTTCCCGCATCGATGCATGGGATGCAGTTCGCGGAAGGCCAGGTTCACATTCCGCGGCCGGTTCTATGCCGACCACGACCACACGCTCTGTCCGCGCTGTTTTGGCAGCCTTGTCAACAGCATCCGTCGGCACAGGTGAGAAGACAGACGAAAGGAGAATCGAATGGTGTTGCGCACGGGAGTCCTGACGAGAGAGCAGTGGGGAGAGAGAATCAATGAACTGCTCCTCGATATCGGGAAGGAATCGGATGAATACGCCGATAAGATTTTCGAGATGCTCATCGACATGGCGCTTGAGATCAAAGACGAACGGCAAGACGAAGAGCCACTCTGAGGAGCAGGCCAACATTCATCGCATTTTGAGAAGGAATTGATCGTGCCCAATACAATTTCGCAGCGTGACCTTGAAGACCTCCGCGTGTCTGATTCCGGAAACAGCTTGACGCTCGCACGCGCCGGCTGGATACGGCCGTCCGTTTCCAGAGATTCATGTCATGCGACGGTGGATGATGTCTTTGGGTGCGTGCTTTACGTCCAGATTGTCGACGGGCGCGCCATGAAGTTCGGAACAACCGCGGAACTCAAGACACGGATGAGGGGCTATGCGAAGACCGCAAGCACCATCCTGCAATATCAAAGCGGCAAGATCGAGAATCCCGAGCCATGGCTCACACAGCTCGAGGACGGAAAGGGAGACCCGTACAAAAAACTGGCACCCGACGTCTTACGTGCGGGCAAGAGCATCGAGATCTGGGCTGTGTCCCTCAGCACACCTAGGGATTGTCAGAACGACAATGGACAGAAGCGAAGCCGGTGCGCTTCGTGCAGGAGCCTGGAGGGAGCCTGCAACGACCGGTATCAGACAGCGCAGGTCGGGTGGGCGGCGAGGCGCAGTTAGCCATTTCAATCAACAAATGGAGATCACACATGACTGACCTCTCAATCAGCAGGTTTTTTGAGCAAGCCCTCCACGCGCCGTTCCGGAATATCCGGTGGTCCTGGGGCAGCGTTGATGAACCGCGGAAGCGGATCTTCCTTCGGCTCTGGGCCGACGATGTGGTCATCATTGACCGCGTTCGCCATATCCGGATCCTGGAAAAGCACATGCAGCACGACACGAGACCGGGAATGGCAGAGCGGCAAGAGCACGTGACTCTAATGCGATCAGGTGCGTATGAGGCCTTCGGGGTGCGATGTGAGCGCAACGGTCCAGGTGCCCCCATCCGCGACTACAACGACCAGGCGCTTATCAGGCTCGGTGCGCTTACCGAAGAACCCGATCATGTCGCGGCAGCGATCGTCGGCGTTGTATCGCTGGTGGACCTCCGCTAACCTGTGCGCCAGATGGACGTTTAGTTGGCGACACGCGCCACTGCAGGAGAATGGCACTGACACCGCCTTCGACTGCTGACACCGAGCCCGCCCAATGAGTAATCGCCTCCCACGTTCAGATGAACGACGCTCGGACCTGATTCGAGCTCTCCAGGCGAAGCCTGGGACGGAATTCACAGCAGCCGAGCTCGAAGCGCTCACCGAGCCGGCAGTTCCGAGAACGTTTACCCGCCGCCTTCTGACTGGGACCGACCAAGTCACAGGGATTGCCGGCGTCACCGTTCGCAAGACAAACGACGAGCTCTTCAGGTTTCCCTGGACAGGCGCGCCGCCTGCGGAACTCTGAAAGCGACTGCCTCTCAACTCGATGCTCCACATGTCAGTCGTCAGCATACGCATGCTCGACGATTCATCTGCCGTGCACAACGACAATTAGATCTGCTGTCGCCGACCATGAAGAAACGTAGAAATCTGGACAAGTGGTCGACGGCGGCCGTGTTCACCATGACCGGAATGGGTGTTCACCATGACCGGAATCCGTGTTCACGATGGCCGGAATCGCTGTTCACGTTGAATCGGAATGAGTGCTCACAATGGTCCGGAATACGCAGGCGTACGGCGCTCTCCTCCGGCCCCCGTGCGCACTTGAGGTCACAGATTGTGACCTCACCTCGGTGGACACCTCAAAACCGGCCATCGATCGACACTTCAAAACCGGCCACCACGAGCGGCCGATCAAGACAGAGAGGTTTTACTGCACGCCGGCCTCCGGACGCAAGTCGGTGTGGATCTTGGTCCGCCAGCTGCGCGGGCCGCACTTGAGCACATGCGCGTGATGGAGGAGGCGGTCGAGCAGCGCCGTGACGGCGGCGGTGTCGCCCAGGAGCTTGCCCCAATCGTCGACCGGTCGGTTGGAGGTCAGCAGCGTGGACGCGCGTTCATAACGACGCATGATGAGTTCGAGCAGGTCTTCGGCGGCAGTGTGCGGCAGCTTGCGCATCCCGAGGTCGTCAATAATCAGCAGCGGCACCGTCGCCAGTTCTGTGAGACGGGCCTTGCGGGTGCCGTCGACCGTGGCCTCGGCGAGGTCTTCGAGGAGCAGGTGCGCTTCGCGGTACACGACTTTGTAGCCTTGCTGGATCGCCGCGCGACCGATCGCTTGGGCGAGATGGCTCTTGCCCGTGCCCGGCGGGCCTAAGACCAGCACGTCTTCGCGCTGTCCGACAAACCGTGCGGTCGCGAGTTCGTGGATGAGCGCACGATTCATCTTCTTGTTGAAATCAAAATCAAAGCGATCCAGCGAGCGGTCGGGATCCCGAAACCGCGCTTGCGCATGGCGTCGGTCAAAGAGCCGGTCTTGCCGCCGCTGCAGTTCGTCGTTGACGAGCGTGGCGACGAGATCGAGCGGCGAGAGCCGCTCGGTCTGGGCGTGCCGGAGGCGCGCCTCCAGGACGTCGGCCATCCCAGAGAGGCGGAGTTTGCGGAGCGCGGCGTCGAGTTCAATGAGGTTCATGTGGGGTCTCCTGTCTTGTGGTCAATGAGATCGCGATAGAGCGTGAGCTGGCGGATCAAGGGATCGACCTGGATCAGCGTGAGCGGGAGCGGTGGACGGCGCTCGACGTACTTGCGGACGAAGCGATAGGTGAGCACGCCGATGTCGATGGCCGCCTTGGCCGCGTCATCGGCGACGGCGACGCCGTGTTTCTTGGCGAGCGCCAGGACGCCGAGGATCTGCCGCACGCCATGCACACCGGCGTGGGCGTGAATGTGTCGGCAGACGGTGCCGATGTGCGGCCCGGCGGTGGTGGCGCGCGCCAGGAGCGTGAGCGTCGAGGGGGGCGTGCGCCTCGGGCGATCGGCCTCCGCCATGCGGTGCCACCCGCGCGGCGCCCGCAGATGCTCCCGCAGCAGCAGCCCGGTCTTCGGGTCCATCAGGCGGACATGCAGGTCGTTCCATTGGACATCGATCCGCAGGCCAATCCAGGCGGGCGGCGCGCCGTAGTACGCGGCCTCCACTTCGACACAGCCATCGAGGTGGACGGTGCGCTGGCCAAAACGGTAATACCGAAACGGCTCGATCGGGAGCGGCCCCAAGGCGGGCCGCTCCTCGGCAAACATCGCGGCGACCTCACGCTTCGTGGTGCCATGAATACGCGTGTCCGCCCAGCGGGCCTCCCACCGATCGAGGTACCGCTGCGCCGCCTCGAGGGTCTCGAAGCGCAAGCCTTTGAGCGCTTTTTGCGCATGGCCCACGCCCGCTTCCACTTTGCCTTTGCGATCGGGATCCCGCACCCGACACGGCAGCGCCACGACGCCGTAGTGCGCGAGCACATCGCGATACAGCGGATTGAGCGCGGGATCGTAGATGTCGGGCTTGAGGACGCCTTCGCCGAGGTTGTCGAGGATGATGACCGTGACGGTGCCACCCAAGCGACGAAACGCGTGCTCGTGCAACTCGGCCCAGATCTGCGCGCTCGACTTCCAGGTCAGCAGCCGGACGCTTTTGCGCGAGCAGCCGAGCGTCATGACAAACAATCGCACGCGTCGGTACAGGCCGGTGCCGGGGTCGCGTACCATCGGCCCCTCGCCGTAGTCGACCTGCGCTTCTTCCCCAGGGGCCGTGGTGATCACGACGCGGGCCTCTGGCGCCACGCGGCCCCGCAAGGTCAGGACGAAGCGACGGACGCTCGCATACTGCGCGGTAAAGCCGTGGTCATCCACGAGGTCCTGCCAGATCGCCCTCGCGTTGCGCCCGCGGCTGAGCGCCTCCGCAATGATCTCCCGATAGAGTTCGCAGGCGCTCGCACTGGGGGCCGGCGTCGGTGCCAGGTCGGTGGACACCTCGGGCGTGGTGGCCGGTTTTGCGGCCGCAGGGTCGGTGGACACCGCCTCCATGGTGGTCGGTTTTGGCGGCCACACCGTCGGTCGGCCCCCTCGCCCGCGCACCGGCACCCCGGCCGCGCGGAGATACCCGCCGACGGTGTCGCGGTGGACGTCGGTTTCGGCCGCGATGCGGCGCAGCGACCAGCCCAACCGGCCCAATGCGATGACTTGCTGCTGTTTCGTATGACTCAAGACATTGCCCATCCTGACGGTGGACCATGTCCCCACCGCCGAAGTCAATGCCTCGATCAGCTACGCGTGGTGGCCGGTTTTCAGGTGTCGATCAATGGCCGGTTTTGGGTGTCCACCGAGGTCGACCTTGACCCTGATGGTGCAGACAATGCGTTTCTCCGAGCCATCGGCAATGTCCTGACGCCCATGTTCACCAAGGTCGAGATCGCGGTGTTTCGGGACCACCTGCTGCTCGGTATGGCTCCCGACAGGACGTCTGGGCGTCAGGCGGCGCTGGCAACAGCCATGGATGAAGTCCTGGCCAAGGAAACGGCGGCGGCGACCAGATCGTGGAAGTTGTCGCCAGCATGGGTGCTTCATCTCGCGAAGCGGTGCCGGACGCTCGGCGATCCCGGCAAGGCCGCAGCCACACGCCTCGAACGCATCGTGACCGCTGAGAGCCTACTGGCGCCGGCAACTGCGCTGTTCGGCCTGTTGCTGGCGAGCGACGGACAGACGGTCAAGGAGGTCGCGGCGCACGTGAAGAAGCAATGGGGAGCCTCGGTGCCAACGATTGATCCCGATGCGATGAAGGCACTGGAGATCGAACTTCGCGACTCAACCGAAGACCCTGAGACGGGGAGACGATGGGTGGAGCTGGCGGACGCCCTGGCGGGTGGGCGGTACGATGCTGCACTCGACCTTCTCATGCAGCAGAACGCCTTCGTGATGAAGGCGCGCGCCAGTGCAGGGCCATGGGTGGACGTGGTCGATGGTCGACTGCGCGTCCGGTACCGCGATGAAAACCTCGGAGACCTGCCGGAACGGGACCACCTGCGAACGTTCTGGCGCCACTCCTACTTTCTGGACGCTCTGCGCGCTGTGGCTGTGGACTTGAGGCGCTGATATGCCTGCGATGCCGCCCCGCGCCGTCCTATCCGAACACATCGAAGAGCGCCTCGGCGGTCGCTCACTCGTGGCCGCTGTCTTTCTCACCTACCAGTTCGACCCATCATTCTTCGAACAAGACATCCTTCCCGTATTCTTCGACATCCCGCTGAGCCACGCGGCACCGGTGAAATTGGTCCAACTGGAAGACGCGATTCGTGAGGTCAGAGGTGGCATCGCCGTCTACTACGACCGCGCCGGGATTGTGCCGGGTGGTGGTGCGAAGTTGGATGTGAAGCGAATCCCGATGCACCAGACGACCGGCATCTTCCACCCGAAGAACATCTTCGCCCTGGTGGAGGACAAGGAGCCAGACGACGAGGGGCACAAAACGCAGTCGCTCCTGGTCTCAAGTCTTTCAGCGAACCTGACTCGCACCGGCTGGTGGGAGAATGTCGAGGTCTGCCACACGGAGGAGGTCAAGGAAGACGACTTCACCCGACTGGGCGACGATTTGATCAAGTTCATTGACAGTGTGATCAGACGCGCGGGTACCAAGGCGGAAGAAGACCACCGTGCACTTCGATCGATTCGGGCATTCCTGAAGGAGACGTACCAACGGCAGACACGCACCAGCGCCGGCCAGTTGCACACGCATTTTTATGACGGCTCGGTGCCAGTCGTTGATTTCCTGCGCGCGACGGGAGGCCGGTCCCTGTCCGGCATGCGTCTGGAGATCATCTCGCCGTACTTCGACGAGTCGTTTACGTCCCTCCCGCTGCGCGCGCTTGTGGCCGAGTTCTCACCAAGAGAGACCCGCGTCTACCTGCCGCGTGGCGACAAGCAAGAGGCGCTGTGCTCCGAGGCGGTATTCGCCGGTGTGCGCGACATGGACGAGGTGTCGTGGGGGCGACTGCCGGCTGAGCTGCTGAAGTCTGGGAAGTCGGAGGCCGCTCGCAACAGGAATGTACACGCGAAGGTGTACCGGTTCTTTCAGCCGTCCCCGAAGCGCGAAGTGTTGTTTGTTGGATCAGTGAACCTGACCACACCGGCGCACCGGAAGGGCGGCAACCTTGAGACCGGGTTCCTGGTGGAGGTTGAGACAGCGCAGAAGCCGGACTGGTGGTTGATGCCTGACGCGTCAAAGGCCGCAGACTTCGTGCATCGCTCGGAAACGGAAGGGACAGCGACCGGCGGGGGAACGAGCCTTGTGCTGCGGTATTCGTGGAACACCGGCGTGGCAGAGGCCTATTGGGACGCCAACGGCGCCTGTCCGCCCCTGAGCATCCGATGGAGCGGCGTTGAGATCGTGAATCTGGTCGGTCTGCCCTCGAAGGCGTGGACGACGCTTGAGGCCGGAGATACGGGAGCGCTTGAGAAGGTGCTTCGGTCTACGTCAATCCTTGAGGTCCGAGGCGACGGTCAGCAAGATGCCTTCTTGCTGGTGCAGGAAGAGGGCATGCACGCCAGGCCGTCGATTCTCTTTGATCTGTCACCGGCCGAGATTTTGCGTTACTGGTCGCTGCTCACCCCCGCCCAGCGCGCTGAGTTCTTGAACGCGCGTGCGCCAGGCCTCGTGGGCTCAGACGAGGGCGCACAACTGCTGGCGCTTGGGGCGAAGTTCGTTCCAGACGAGACCTTCTTTGATCGGTTCGCCGGCATCTTTCTCGCCTTCGGGTGTCTCGAACGCGCGGTGCTGAACGCATTGCCGGGCAATCAGAAAGAAGCGGCGTACAGGCTCTTTGGACAGAAGCACGATTCACTGCCCAACCTGCTGAAGAAGGTGGCGGACCAGGCGGCCGAAGGCAAGGGCGATCCGACTGAGCACTACGTGACGATGCTGTGTGCCCGGCAGTTGTTCACGGAGGTGAAGAAGGCCCAACCGGAATTCTTCGCGGCGCACAGGGCGGACGCACCAGGGCTTGAGGCGGCGCTTGCTGGCGTCGAAGGCCTGCGAGCGAAGCTGGTCGACCAGGACCCGGTCAAGATGCCCGAGTTCCTCGAGTGGTTCGAGCGCTGGTTCTTGCCCAGGGCGACACCGGTCAAACGAGTCGAAGGTGGCGACTGTGATTGACGTCTCCACGGCCAAGAAATTGCTCGACTTCGGCGCAAGGATGGGCGGCGGGCCGAGGGCCGACGAACAGCTTCAAGGCGCAGTAGCCATTCACAACATCCTGCAGAAGCACAAAGTGGCCTACCTTGCCGATGAGGTTGGCATGGGGAAGACCTATGTCGCCCTCGGTGCGGTGGCCCTGTTTCGCCACTTCAATCCAGACTTCCGCATCCTCGTCATTGCCCCTCGCGAAAACATCCAACGGAAGTGGATGAAGGAGCTGGGGAATTTCGCCAGGTACAACGTCAGGTTCACGGACTTTCGGAATCGCACGGTTGACGAACAGCCAGGCCGTCCCTTGGTGGCCTGTAACAATCTGGTGCATCTGGTTCACGAAGCGATGGTGGATCCGAGACGTGATTTCTTCGCGCGTCTGAGTTCGTTCAGCATTGGGTTAAGCGACAAGGATGGCGGCGAGGGCTACCGGAAGCTCAGAGACCGTCTGGTAGCCGCGGTGCCGTGGCTGGACCGTAATCGCGAGCTGCTGAGTATCAGAAACAAGGCCGAGTTCAAGGACAACGTGGCCCGCGCGGTCTGCTGCGCTCTGCCAGTGTTCGACCTGGTGATTGTCGATGAGGGCCACAATCTGAAGCACGGCTTCGACAAGAACGTCGCGGCCCGCAATCGCGTGTTGGCCATTGCGTTTGGCCACCCGTCGGAATCTGGGAGGAGGAAGGACGTTCCTTCGTACGGTCCTCGGGCCAAGCGGGTCCTGTTTTTGTCGGCGACTCCGCTTGAGGAAACGTATCGCCACATCTGGAATCAGCTCAACGTCTTTGGGTTGGGCGGTGGTTTCGAAGAGCTGAGGCAGGCTGATCTCGATGACGACGCCAAGAAGGCGGTCGCTGCGAAGTTTCTGGTGCGGCGCGTGACCAGCATGTCGATTGGCGGCGAGCAGCGCACGAAGAATCAGTACAGGCGCGACTGGCGCGGCGGAGGCGTGCATGCACATGACGACTCGATTGCGGTCGTTGACCCTCGTCAGCGCCTGGTTGTCGCGCTGGTCCAGAAGAAGGTCGCGGAGCTCCTGGCGTCAGAGAAGTTCAACATGTCGTTCCAAGTCGGCATGTTGGCCTCGTTCGAGAGTTTCCTTGAAACCACGAAGTTGAAACGAAGCGACGAAGAAGGCGCGAGCAATTTTGACGATCTGGGGCAGGCCGAGAAAGCCATCGAGCGGGAGGGCATTGACGTCGGCGACATCAACAGATTGAGCCAATCGTATCGTCGGCGGTTTGGCGAGGAGCTGCCACATCCCAAGATGGATGCGCTCGTGCAGTCCCTGTCCAGTTCGTGGCGTGACGGCAGGAAGTCGCTGCTGTTTGTGCGACGGGTGGCGTCTGTCAAGGAGCTGAAGCGGAAGCTCGACCACTGTTATGACGAGTGGTTGATTCCGCACTTGCGGGGACGCCTGCCGGCGGAAACTCA